>ERZ772917.354-NODE-354-length-32982-cov-3.883773_pt1 | contig 32982 bp, 23 predicted proteins | sample MGYA00511187_ERZ772917 | MGnify/ENA primary metagenome ERZ772917 (study PRJEB29015, sample SAMEA2737925) | human oral metagenome | biome: human oral; feature: human-associated habitat; material: dental | place: China | collected 2012 ...
GCCCGATGGCCATGGCCGCAAGGATCGAGTTGACGTAGGACTCGAAGAGGTCCGCGCCCATGCCGGCGATGTCGCCCACGTTGTCGCCCACGTTGTCCGCGATGACGGCCGGGTTACGTGGGTCGTCCTCCGGGATGCCGGCCTCCACCTTGCCCACCAGGTCGGCGCCCACGTCGGCCGCCTTGGTGTAGATGCCGCCGCCCACGCGGGCAAAGAGGGCGATGCTGCTCGCGCCCATGCCGAAGGCCGTCAGGACGTTCACGTCGTTCAGGAAGAGGTAGGCGACGGCCAGCCCGATCAGGCCCAGGCCCACGACCACCATGCCCACGATGCTGCCGCCCGAAAAGGCGACTTCAAGGGCGCCGCCCGCCGCGTTGTCCTTCGAGTTGTCCGACGCCGCATAGGCGGTGCGCCCGTTGGCCTGAGTGGCCACGTGCATTCCGATGTAGCCCGCCCCCGCGCTGCAGAGGGCCCCCAGCACGAAGGCAAAGGCCTGCCCCACGCCAAGGAGAATCCCCAGGAGCACCGCAACGACCCCTACGAAAGGAGCCAGCCAGGAGTACTCCTTCCTGAGGAACGCCATCGCTCCCCCGTGAATGATGCCCGCAAGCTCTGCAATCCTATCGTTTTTGATGGAGCTCTCCGAGAGCTTTTGAAAGACCGTCCAGGCGTAAGCGCCGCCAAGGAGACCAAAGACCAGAGTGATGAACACAAGAACCAGCCACACAGCGAAAAACCTCCCACCTTGATTTTTTGGACGATTTCGGACGCCAACACGAAGGGCGGCGCCCCTTCCTCCCGGTGCGTCGATCCCTTCGTGGCGTCCAAAACTTCCTACTGTAGAAGATTATAGCGTATTCAGGGGGAAATCAAGGGCAAAATATCAACAAGACGGCAAGCTGAAGAAAGAAAGGGGCCGTCCTTGCGGACGGCCCCATCACCTGCACTCGACGACCGCACGCCCCGCTCTACGCGGCCCGCCTGCGCCCGCGGATAAAGGTCAGGACGAGGAAGACGACGGCAGCCGCCAGGAGGGAACCGGACAGGAGCGGGCGGAAGCGCACCCACGCCACGGCGATGACGACGAAGGACCAGGCGAGCCCCAACAGAAGGGACACCAGGCCGATCCCCGCGCCCACGAGGCTCTCCAGGATGGGGAGGACCCCCACCAGGACGGCCAGGGGGCTCAGCACGGTGCGCAGTCCCGCGATGACGACGACGATTCCAACGATGCGGAGGATCCAGGCCATGGTGCTGTTCTCGCTCTTGGCATCCTCGAACATCTTCTCCATGCTGGCCTTCCCCATGGCCAGGCGGCTGAAGGTGTAGCCGTTCGAGGCAACGTACTCTTCAAAGGTGTCGTACATCACCTTCGCGATGATGGAAACGTCCGTGGGGGGCGTGCGCCGGAACGTGACGCGCACGTCGCCGATCTTGGGCGTGCCGGGGTTCTGACCGATGTAGATGGTGCTGCCCGCCACGTGGACCAGGGCGTCCGCGGAAACGGGGGCTTCGAGGTAGCGCCTCGCGTAGAGGTCCGAAACGTGAATGGCCACCGCGATGGCCTGAAGGTCCACGCTCTCCGGCGAGAGCGCCATGGGCACGGCCCCGCCGATCCGATGCACGAGGAAGGGCGGCAGCTTGTAGGCACCGAAGGAAACGTTCTGAGCATAGAGTTCCTCGTCCTCGAAGTCGGCCAGCGTGTCGTTGGGGCCCATGTCGTTCCTGCTCAAGGGCTGGGCCGTGCTGTACATGGGGTCGTGGAAGGCCGAGGAGTCGATGGGGCTCGCAACCCACTCCCGGCTGTAGGTGTAGGTGGTGACGGTCTCCTCGCCGCCTCCCAGCTTCTTGCGCGTCTCGCTCTTCTCGTGCTCCGTCCACTGGTAGTACTCCACCTCGCGCGAGAGGGCGATGGCCGTCGTCGACACGCCGAACGCCGGGTCCGTCAACACGTCCGTCGTGTCCGCCCTGCCCATGGCGTGGACGACCTTGCCCTCCAGCGCCGGGTCCACCGTGCTGATGTCCGCCACGTCCTGCGTCTGCACCATGGCCTCGCCGATCGCCCCGGCCGTCTTGTAGGTGCGCCCCTCGTTCCACCAGAGCAGCCACGACCCCAAGAGGATCAGGACAAGCCCTGTCGCAACCCCCTTAAACGCCCCGCCGAGGCGCTCGCCCCAGCTCGTGTTCTTCGTCTCCGTGTACGCCATGCCGCAAAGTCCTCCTTAAAAAAGATTTTAAGATTCGGCTTCCAAGACAGGCCGCCTGAAATATAGCACAGAACAATGCGGGACGGAAGCGTCCGAGGCGGCGCGAAGGGGCGGTCTTCGGGGTGGTTTTTTTAACCCGACCGCGCCCGCGCCTTTTGAAATTTCCGGCCGGAATGTTAGAATGTCCAGATACGTTCCCTGCCGTCCGACCGACGGGAGGCAGGAGAACCCCTGAGAACGCCGCCCCTCTGGGGGCGATATTTTTATATAAAATTCAAATATAAGGAGAGCTGAGAATGGCATTTTTTTACGAGGAGCCGTCGCACACCTTTTCCGAGTACCTCCTGGTCCCCTCCTACTCCTCTGCGGAGTGCATCCCCGCAAACGTTTCCCTGCGGACGCCCCTGTGCCGCTTCCGCAGGGGGGAGGAGCCGCCCGTTTCGCTGAACGTTCCCCTGACCTCCGCAGTGATGCAGTCGGTCTCCGACGACCGCATGGCCGTCGCGCTGGCCAGGGAGGGAGGGCTGTCCTTCATCTTCTGCTCGCAGCCCGTCGAGAGCGAGGCGGAGATGGTGCGGCGCGTCAAGCGCTACAAGGCCGGCTTCGTGGCGAACGACTCCTCCATCGGGCCAGACGAAACGCTGGCCGACATCCTGGCGCTGAAGGACCGGACGGGGCACACCACCGTGGCGGTGACCCACGACGGCAGCCTGACGGGCAGGCTCTTGGGCATCGTCACGAGCCGCGACTACCGCGTCAGCCGCATGGACCTATCCGCCCCCGTGCGCGACTTTATGACGCCCATCGACAAGCTCGTCTTTGCGCGGGACGGCCTGACGCTCAGCGAGGCGAATGACATCCTGTGGGAGCACAAGCTGAACGCCCTGCCCGTGGTGAACAACGAGGGCAACATGGTGGCCTTCGTGTTCCGCAAGGACTACGACATGCACAAGGAGAACCCCCTGGAGCTCCTGGACGCCCAGAAGCGCTACGCCGTGGGGGCGGGCATCAACACGCGGGACTACGAGGAGCGCGTGCCGGCCCTGGTGGAGGCCGGGGCGGACGTGCTGTGCATCGACTCGTCCGAGGGCTTCACGGAGTGGCAGCGCCGGACGCTGGCCTGGATTCGGAGCCGGTACGGCGAGGCCGTCAAGGTGGGCGGCGGCAACGTGGTGGACGCGGAGGGCTTTCGCTTCCTGGCCGAGGCCGGAGCGGACTTCGTGAAGGTGGGCATCGGCGGCGGGTCCATCTGCATCACGCGGGAGGCCAAGGGCATCGGGCGCGGTCAGGCAACGGCCGTCATCGAGGTGGCCCGCGCCAGAGACCGGTACTTCGAGGAAACGGGCATCTACGTGCCCATCTGCTCCGACGGCGGGATCGTGCTGGACTACCACATCACGCTGGCGCTGGCCATGGGCGCGGACTTCTGCATGCTGGGGCGTTACTTCGCCCGCTTCGACGAGAGCCCCACGAACCGCGTGATGGTGAACGGCAACTACGTCAAGGAGTACTGGGGCGAGGGTTCGTCCCGCGCGCGCAACTGGCAGCGCTACGACTCCGGGGACTCGGCGTCCATAAAGCTGTCCTTTGAGGAGGGCGTGGACTCCTACGTGCCCTACGCGGGCACGCTGCGCGAGAACGTGACGGAGACGCTCAGCAAGATCCGCTCCACGTTCTGCAACTGCGGCGCCCTCTCCATGGCGGAGATGCGGCACAAGGCGAAGCTGACGCTGGTGTCGCCGGTGACGCTGGTGGAGGGCGGCGCCCACGACGTCATCCTCAAGGAAGCTGTCAAGAGGGCGAAGTAGGCAAGCGAAGGGGCTCCGCGGTATTCGGCCGCGAAGCCCCCACTACTCCTCCCGTTGCGTATTCAACGCTCGCCGTGAAAGGAATGACCTCTGCCCAGGATGACGCCGGTACGCAGGTAGCCATAGGTGGGGTACTCGAAGAGCACGGGCTTCAGGGTGCGGTAACTAACCTTGCCCTCCTCGTTCAGGTGGTTCTCGTTCACGAAGGTGTCCGAGATGGTGCAGATGAAGCTCTCGAAGCCCTCCGTCCTGTAGACGTCCACGACGCAACACTCCATCGTGAGGGGCGACGCCTCGATCATGGGCGTCCCCCCCGGCCCCATGGAGCACTCGAACACGCCGGACTTATCGACCTCCGCGCCGCTGACGGATCCAACGTAGTCCGCCTTGGACAGCATGGCCTCCTCCACCACGTTGAGGGAGAGCTTTCCCTCCGCCCGGATGCAGCCGTTGATGAAGTGCGCCGCCGCCAGGCTGACGAGCACGCGGTCGTGTCCGATCACCCCGACGTTGCCGACCAGCGTCCAGGTGGGCTTGTCCCCGTTCATCGCCCCCACGACGACCAGAGGCGTCGGGTACAGCGCCAGCAGGGGACCGACGTTCTTCTTCACCTTCAATCCCTCCATTCAAAGTTTCAAAACCTTGCCCGCAGGCGCAAGGCGGGCTTCCGCGTCCCTACAGGCTCTTCGACAAAAAGCTCTCGAACCCGCAGCCCAGGTGACTGACGTCCCCCAGAAGGCTCAGCTGCGGGCCGTCGTCGCCGAAATCCAGACAGGACACGCCGCAGTTGGGGATTCGGATTCGCCAATAGCTCGTGAGCGGCAGGCCGATATAGTGGCAAATCAGCACCTTCCCCACGGCGTCGTGCGTCGCGAGCAGCACGTTGCCCTCGTACTTCCCCAACGCGAGGCGCTCCAGCGCCTCCACGGCCCGGCGCCCGACGTCGGCCAGCGACTCCCCTCCCGTCCCCGGCATCGTGACCCGCTGCGGATCGGTGCGCCAGAGCTTCAGCAGGTCCCCGTCCCTTCGGGCCACCTCGTCCGTCGTCACGCCCTCCCACGCACCGTGGTTGATCTCCTGAAAGCCGTCATCGACGACGAGGGCGTCGCAGTCCGCCGCCTCGAAGATGCGCTCCCCCGTCACGCGGGCGCGGGACAGGGGGCTGGTGAGGACGGCGGCCAAGGGGTAACCCCGAAAGCGCTCGGCCACCCGGTCCGCCTGGAGCAACCCCGCCTCGTTTAGGGGGACGTCGAGCTGCCCCTGAAACCGGCCCTCCCGGTTCCACGCCGTTTCGCCATGCCGCACGATGAAAAGCCTCATCGCTTGCGTCACACTCCCCCGTTTTTCCATTTTTCCGTCCGGCGTCCGGACGTTCCGCCAAGCGCCCTTGCACCAAGGGGCGCTATCGTCCCCTCGCGCCCGGTGATATCATAAATATCATAAACAACGCACGGCAGGGTCGTCGAGGACGCTCTGCATCACACACATCATACATCAAAACAAGGAGGACGCCATGAAGTTCATCTGTTCACGGTGCGGCAAGGAGGAGAGCGCAGCAACCCGAAAGCCCCACTGCAGCTGCGGCGGCCTGTGGGACCTGGCCTGGCAGCCACCCCGTTTTTCCCTGTCCAGGGTGGACCGCAGTCGGTGGAGCCTGTTCCGCTATCGGGAGTTTATCGCGCTGGAGGACGAGAGCTGGCAGGCTGTGACCCTGGGCGAGGGCATGACGCCCGTGGTCCCACTGGATGGGGACACCCTCCTCAAGATGGAGTACTTCATGCCCACGCTGTCGTTCAAGGACCGAGGCGCCGCCGCGCTGGTCGCGCACTGCCGGGCCATCGGCGCGGAGAGCGTCGTTCAGGACAGCAGCGGCAACGCGGGGAACGCCGTGGCGGCCTACTGTGCCCGCGCGGGCATCCGATGCGAGATATTCGTCCCGGAGGGCACATCGCCCAGGAAGGTCGACATGATCCGCTCCCACGGGGCGGTCTGCACCATCGTCCCCGGCGGACGGGACCACTGTGCGGAGGTCTGCCGGGCCAAGGTGGAGCGGGAGGGCATCTTCTACGCCAACCACGTCTGCAACCCCTTCTTCTACGAGGGGACGAAGACGTACGTCTACGAGGTCTACGAGCAGTTGGGGCACATTCCGGAGAACCTCATCATCCCCGTCGGCAACGGGACGCTGTTCCTTGGGGCCATCCGCGCCCTGGAGCACCTGCTGGAGAGCGGCGCCATCCCCCGGATGCCCCAGATCCTCGCGGTGCAGAGCGAGCGCTGCGACCCGCTACTCCGCGCTGCGGAGCAGGGACGGGAGGAGCCGGCGGAGGTCGTCCCATCGCCCACGATGGCGGAGGGCATCGCGATCGGCAAGCCCCTGCGGGGACGCGAGATCCTGGCCCTTGGCAAAAAGCACGGCGTCCACTTCATCCACGCCCCGGAGGAGAGGATACTGGACGCGCGCAAGGCCCTGGCGCGGCAGGGCATCTACTGCGAGCACACGGCGGCGGCAAACTACGCGGCCTGCCTTGAGTACCGCCGGCAGCACGGGATGACGGGGGAGTGCCTGCTGCCGATGTGCGGCGCGGGCCTGAAGTCCGACCACTGACTTTCAGAAATGAAATACTGAAATCATAGAGGGGGCCGTTCTCGATGGAGCAGCCCCCTTTCACAGCGCCAGGCCCACCGCGCAGAGCGCGAGGAGCGCAGCCATCGCGATGTTGACCGCCATCCTATAGTCGGCGAAGACGCGGCGCAGCGCGACGCCGGCGAAGATCCACGCCAGGTTGCAGATCGGACCGGTGAAGGGAAGGAAGAGCCCGACGGCGAGGAGCGTCCTGAACGAGCGGGTGTGCGGCAGCACGTAGGCGGAGAGCGCGGTGACGCAGAAGACGATGACCTTCACGTTGGTGAGCTGGACCAGGAGCCCCGTCGTGAAGTTGCAGGACTCCCTGCACTCCCCCCGTGAGTCGTCGTCGCTCCTCAACATCTGGAACGCCAGCCACAGGATGTACGCCGCGCCGATGTAGGACAGGACCTTGACGTATCGATGCAGGACCGTGCCCAGGAAAAACGTCACGAACACCGCCCCCATGGCGTCCAGGAAGAAGCCCACGAAGAGCCCGCGCCACTGTCGAAGGGCGCACTCCCGCCCATATTTCAGCGCGGCGGCCAGCGAACAGAGGTTGGCCGGCCCCGGCGTGATGCCCGTGATGAAACAGTAAAAAAGGAACGACGGAACAAGCGACAAAGGCATTCTGCACACTCCTTCGCGGCGTTTAAAGAGGCTTTACGATCCCGTGAGGGTTCAGGCATGGACTGCCCACAACCGAGCGAAGGACGCGGGATGGCCGCGTCCTTCGCTCATGCCGTCTTTAGACAATTATAGCGTAAGACCTGTCCAGAAAGCCCCAAGGGCCTACTTCACCTCGCCCCGTTTCTTCTTCGCGTCGTAGTCCTTCACGACCCGGCGCAGCGTGAGGGAGAGGATGAGCAGCCCCACGAGGTTGGGCAGCGCCATGAGCCCGTTCAGGGTGTCCGAGATATCCCAGATCTGATTCAGGAAGACGTTGCCCGCGGAGCCGAACAGCTGCGCGCCGGACGCACCCAGCAGGATCATAGCGATCCACAGCACCTTCATGATGGGCTTGAACCAGACGCCGAACAGGTAGGTGACGGCCGTCTCCGCGTACCAGTACCAGCCCAGGATCGTGGTGAAGGCGAAGAGCAAGAGGGCGATCGACAGGACGTAGCGGCCCAGCCCCATGCCCAGGGCGTTCTCAAAGGCCTGCAGCGTCAACTGGGCGCCCGTGAGCTCCGGGGAGCCCGTCAGCGTGCCGGTCGTTAGGATGACCAGGGAGGTCATGGTGCAGATCACGATCGTGTCCACGAAGACCTCAAATATCCCGTAGAAACCCTGCTGAACAGGGTGCTCCACGTGCGCAGTGGCGTGGACCATAGGGGCGGAGCCCATGCCCGCCTCGTTGGAGAAGACGCCTCGCGCGATCCCCTTCTGAACGGCCTCCTTGACGCACCAGCCGGCCAGCGCTCCGGGCACCGTTTCGCCAGGGTTCTCAAACGCCAGCTTAAAAACGGTGGCAACCGCTTCCGGGATGTGGGCGGCGTTCATAACCAGGACGACGATCGACGTGATGATGTAGAAGACGGCCATGACGGGGACCAGATACGTCGTGACCAGGGAGAGGCTCTGCAGCCCCCCGATGATGACCAGCCCCACCAGCACAGCGATCGCGATGCCGCTGTACAGGTGGTCGACGCCGAAGCCCATCGACAGGCCCTCCGCCGCGGAGTTGGCCTGCGTGGCCGCGCCAATGCCGAAGGACGCGAGGAAGGCGAAGACGGCGAAGATCACCGCGAGCCACTTCTGCCCCGCGCCGTGCTCCAGGATGTACATCGTGCCCCCGCGCCAGTCGCCGTGGGCGTCCTTCTGCCGGAAGTGGACGGCCAGGGTAACCTCGGCGAACTTGGTGCACATGCCGAAGAAGGCGGAGATCAGCATCCAGACGAGCGCACCGGGACCGCCCAGGTGCAGGGCCGTCGCCACGCCGGCAATGTTGCCCGTGCCCACCGTCGCGGCCATGGCCGTCGCCATCGCGGCAAAGGAAGAGATCGACTTGTCGGCCTCGTTGGCACCCCGCGCGGACGTGAACACCTCCTTCATGGCCACCACGAAGTAGCGTATCTGCGGAAGCCCCAGCAGGAGCGTGAGGTAGATGCCCGTGCCCACCAGGAGGATCAGCACGGGGGCGCCCCAGACGAAACGGTTGACTACGTCGTTCACCTTCATGATGGCGTCCATCACGGACGTTCCAGCAGCTACGTCGGCAGAAATCGGGTTCATGATTCCATCTCCTTTTTCAAGATTACAAGATTAACTGCTGTTTTGAATATTTAGCCGTTATTGAAGCCCAAAAAAATTCCCGCCTCCCCTCCTGCTTCCGGCCTCCGTGCAAGAGCGAACCGTCCGGGCCGTCCCCGCCTTGGACGTTTACGTCTGCGTTCGCCTATCATACCACACCCCGCTCCATTTAAGCACGAATCTTCTAAAAATATTCTCGCCTCCGCTTCAAAGCGTTCACGGTTTCGGCGTTTCGGGTTATAATCAACCGCGAGAGCAACGATAAGACTTTCGGTCAATTCGTACCAGGCGGAGGAGGGCGGCAGGCGCAACAGGCCGCGGGCCGGGGCGAAACTCCATTCAATTTTCAGGAAGCGACGACGAGCGTCCGCGGGACACCATGCCTGCGGGGGCTGGCCGGCGTCTTCTTCGAGCGCGGCGCGGCAACGCGCCGAAAGGGCCGCCGCGGCATCGGGCGACCGAATCCTTCTGGGGGGAAAACATCATGAACGCATCAAAGGTATTCTTCACGGACATGCACACGACGCCTGAGGAGAACCTGCTGCAGAAGCTGAAGCGCCTGATGAAGGCCGCAGGGTTTGAGGCCCTGCCCTTCAAGGGCGGCAGGTTCGCCGCGGTGAAGGTGCACTTCGGCGAGCCGGGGAACCTGGCCTTTCTGCGGCCGAACTACGCCCGCGTCGTCTGCGACTACGTCGTTCAACTGGGCGGGCGCCCCTTCGTGACGGACTGCAACACGCTCTACGTCGGAGGACGCCGGAACGCACTGGACCACCTGGACAGCGCCTACGCCAACGGCTACAACCCCTTCGCCACAGGGGTCCACACCATCATCGCGGACGGCCTGCGTGGGCTGGACGAGCGGTTGGTCCCGCTTGAGGGCTGCACCTACGTCAAGGAGGCCAAGATAGGCTCGGCCATCATGGACGCGGACGTCATCATCTCCCTCTCCCACTTCAAGGGGCACGAGCTGACGGGCTTCGGCGGCGCGCTGAAGAACGTGGGCATGGGCTGCGGCTCCCGCGCCGGTAAGATGGAGATGCACAGCGCGGGTAAGCCCCACGTGGAACAGGAGAAGTGCATCTGCTGCGGCCGGTGCGTGCGCATTTGCGCTCACGACGCGCCCCACGTGACGCCGGGCAAGGGCGCCTCCATCGACCACGACCGATGCGTGGGCTGCGGCCGGTGCATCGGAGCCTGCCCGACGGACGCCGTCGTCCCGGACTACGACGAGGCCTTCGACATCACCAACTGCAAGATGGCGGAGTACACCAAGGCCGTCATCCAGGGCCGTCCCCACTTTCACATCAGCCTGGTCGTCGACGTGTCCCCCTTCTGCGACTGCCACGCGGAGAACGACATCCCCATCGTGCCGGACGTGGGAATGTTCGCCTCCCTCGACCCCGTGGCGCTGGACCGCGCCTGCGCCGACGCCGTAAACCGCCAGCCCGCCGTCGAAGGGAGCCTGCTGGCCAAAAACGGCCACGCCCACCACGACCACTTCACCGACGTGTCGCCGGACACGCACTGGATATCCGCCCTCGAGCACGGCGAAAAGATCGGCATCGGCACGATGAACTACGAGCTGATACAGATTTAATCCAAAATTGGCTCCGGTCGTGAAGGGACTTTCCAAACCATGAGCCGAGCGAGGGGGGCGCCACGGGAGCGCCTGATCTTTCACGTGGACGTCAACAGCGCCTTTCTGTCCTGGGAGGCGGCCCGCCGCGTCCGCGAGGGAGGGGCCGACCTGCGCCTCATCCCCTCCGCTGTGGGGGGAGCCCCGGAGGATCGGACCTGCGTCATCCTGGCGAAGTCCATCCCCGCAAAGCGGTTCGGCGTCCGGACGGGGGAGCCCGTTTCCATGGCGCTGCGCAAGTGCCCAAAACTCGTCCTGGCCCCGCCGGACTTCAGGCTTTACGACCGATGCTCCTGCGCCCTCATGGACGTCTGCCGCCAGTTCTCCCCTGCCGTCGAGAGGTTCTCCATCGACGAGTGCTTCCTGGACATGACGGGGACGGGCCTTCTGTACCCGGACCCGCTGGACGCGGCCTACGCCCTGAAGGACCGGATACGGGACGAGCTGGGCTTCACGGTGAACGTCGGCGTCAGCTCCAACAAGTTCCTCGCCAAGGCGGCCAGTGACTTCGAGAAGCCGGACCGCGTCCACACGCTGTGGCCCGGCGACCTGGAGGAGCGGCTGTGGCCCCTCCCCGTGGGAGAGCTCTTCTCCGTGGGCCAGGCCACGGCCGCGCGCCTCACGGGAGCGGGGATCCGCACGATCGGTGATCTGGCCCGCGCGGACCTGAAGCGCCTTCAGGCCATCGCCGGCACAAGCATGGGTCGCCGCCTCCACCGCTACGCGACCGGCGAGGACGACTCGCCGGTGCTGGCGGATCCCGCGGAGGCGAAGGGATACAGCATCTCCACGACCTTTCGGGAGGACCTGACGGAGATGAGCGCGGCGCGTCTCGTGCTCCTGGACCTGGCCGACTCCGTCACCGCCCGCATGAGGGCCGACGAGAAACGGGCGGGCGGCGTCTCCGTGACGATGCGCTCCAGCGACTTTCGCGACCGCTCGCACCAGACGCGCCTGATCGAACCCACGGACGTTACGGACGAGGTCTGCGAGACCGCCCAGCGCCTCCTGGCGGAGGCGTGGAACGGGCGGACGCCCCTGAGGCTCCTGGGGATCGCGCTGACCCACCTGACGAGCGAAGACGCCCTGCAGCTCTCGCTCTTCAGCGACGAGCGCAGGGAGAGGGCGCGCCGCATGGACAAAGCCGTGGACGCGCTGCGTCGGGACCTGGGTTTCGACATCATCCGGCGCGGCGGTGGCGCGGACGTGGGGCGCAAGTATCGGGCGCAGTTGGAGAATCGGAGGGAGCATCGCCCCTGACGCTGCCTCAATTCCTTCAGCGCGAGGATGAGGACGCCTTGACATCGCCTCGCCAAAATGATTAAAATGTTCTATAATTTCTGCGGAAGGATGACGACAGCATTTCCACCCTGCGCTTCAAGCAGTGGCGGGTCGGTGCCCCTCATCGGCAGGAGCCGAACGAGGGGACGATAAGGACACTTTAATTTTTTATGGAGGGATGAAACATGAGGAAGCTGGCTTTGGTAATGGTCCTGGCGTTGCTCTCCGCCGGCGTGGCAGTCGCCGCGGAGAAGGGTGGTATGCCGGGAGGCGGGACGCTGACCTTCACCACGGGAGGCGCCCAGGGGACGTACTACGGCTTCGGCGGCGTCCTGGCGGGCAAGGTGGGCGAGACCACCAGCACCACGGTCACGGCCATCACGTCCGGCGGCTCCCAGGCCAACGTCGAGGCCATGGACGCCGGGGACGCTCAACTGGGCTTCGTGCAGACGGACGTCGGCGCCTACGCCTACAACGGCACGCGCCTCTTCGAGAAGCAGGGCAAGGTCGAGGGCTTCTCCACCGTCGCGAACCTCTACATGGAGCAGGTGCAGATCATCACGCTAAACCCGGACATCAAGACCGTGGCCGACCTGAAGGGGAAGAACGTCTCGGTCGGCGCGGCGGGCAGCGGTGTGTTCTTCAACGCCGTGGACGTGCTGAACGCTTACGGCCTCGACGTCGAGAAGGACATCAAGCCGACATACCAGTCCTTCGGGGACAGCGTCGACGCGCTGCAGGACGGCAAGATCGACGCTGCCTTCATCGTGGCCGGTGCCCCCACGACGGCCGTCACCTCCCTGGCGGCCACGAAGAAGGTCAGCCTCGTCAGCCTTGACGACGAGCACGTCGAGGCGCTCCTGAAGGCCTCCCCCTACTACAGCAAGAACGTCATCAAGAAGGACGTCTACAACACGGACGACGACATCTCCACCGTGGCCGTTGGGGCCGTGGTCATCGCCCGCGACGACGTGTCCGAGGCGGACGTCTACAACTTCCTGTACGGCGTGTTCGAAAACCTGGATTCCATCAAGGCCGCCCACGCGAAGGGCGCGGAGCTGAACCTCGAATTCGCCGCGTCCTACAGCGCCGTGCCCTACCACCCCGGCGCGGTGAAGTACTTTGCGGAGAAGGGGCTCACGGTCAAGGGCAAGTAGCCTCACGAACCGCAACCCGTAACTGCAGCGGCTGTGGCTGGCGATACGCGCCACAGCCGCTTTTATGGGCCTTGCCGGTTCGATTTTACACCTAAAAATTTATCGAAGGGGGATCGTCTCTTATGGACTCCAACCGAAGGGACAGCGCGCCGCAGGCCGATGTCGGCACGATGCAGGACGTCGAGGCGGTGATGAAGAAGTACGACAGGGAGTCCAACGTCCGCCTCTGGGAGGGCGCGCCGAAGCAGGCCGTCCGCCTGCTGACCGCGGCGTTCTCGCTCTACTGCGTCTGGGTAACCCTCTACAGCACGGCCATGCCGGAGATACGGCTGAACGTCTTTCTGGGGCTCATCCTCACCATCGGCTACCTGAACTACCCCATCAAAAAGGGGGTCGCGCGGGTCAACCACTTCCCGTGGTACGACGCGCTCATCCTGCTGGCGGGCATCGTCCCGCTCTTCTATTTCGCGTGGAACGCCAAGAGCATCATCGAGATGGCGCTGCGCGTCACCAACCCCCGGAACCCGGACTACCCGTTCTACGCGACCATGGCCGTCCTGGCCATCCTCTCCACCATGGAGCTCTGCCGCCGCTGCGTGGGCATCCCCATCCTGTGCGTGGTGGGGGGCCTCATGGTCTACGCCTTCAGCACCGTCCGCTTCGGCAAGGTGCTCTACGACCTCTACTACTCCACGGGCGACGGCCTGCGCAGCACGCCCATCGTGGTCTGCGCGCAGTACATCGTCGTGTTCATCCTCTTCGGGGCCTTCCTGGAGCGCACGGGCATCTCCGCGTTCTTCATCGACCTGGCCAACGCGGTGGCGGGAGCCTCCGCTGGAGGGCCGGCAAAGGTGGCCGTCATCTCCTCCGCGCTCTGCGGCATGGTGTCCGGCTCCTCGGTGGGCAACACGGTCACGACGGGCTCCGTCACCATCCCTATGATGAAGCGGACGGGCTACAAGCCGGAGTTCGCGGGCGCCGTGGAGGCCGCCGCATCCACGGGCGGACAGATCATGCCCCCCATCATGGGCGCCGCGGCGTTCCTGATGGCGGAGTACATGGGCATCCCCTACGCGCAGGTGGCGCTGAAGGCCATCCTGCCCGCGGTGCTGTACTTCGCAGGCATTTACATCGCCGTGCACCTCGAGGCGAAGAAGCTGGGGCTGAAGGGTATCCCGCGGGAGGAGCTGCCGCGGGTCCTATCTCTGCTGCCCAAGGTGTACCTGCTCCTGCCCCTCGTCGTCTTGGTGGTCATGGTGTCCCTCAACCTGAAGACCATGCAGTTCTCCGCGACGGTGGCCATCGGCATCGCCATCCTGGTGGGGCTCGTCAACCCGGATGAGCGGCTGACCCCGACGAAGTTCATCGATGCCCTCGAGGCGGGCGGCAAGGGCACCATCACCGTGGCCGTGGCCTGCGCCATGGCGGGCCTCGTGGCGGGCTGCATCACCTCCACGGGCCTGGCCTCCCGGCTCATCACCATGGTGGTCAACATATCGGGCGGGCACGCCTTCATCGCGCTGGTCCTCACCATGGTCTGCTGCATCATCCTGGGCATGGGCGTCCCCACCACGGCCAACTACTGCATCATGGCGGCCACCTGCGCCCCCATCCTGATGTCCCCGGAGATCGGCATTCCCAAGATATGCGCCCACTTCTTCGTCTTCTACTTCGGCATCGTCGCGGACATCACACCCCCCGTCGCCCTGGCGGCCTACGCGGGCTCGGCCATCGCCAAGGCGCCCCCCATGAGGACGGCCGTCAACGCCACCAAGCTGGCCATCGCGGCCTTCATCGTGCCCTACATCTTCGCCTTCAGCCCCTCCATGCTCTTCGAGGACCTCCATCCCCTCCTTCAGATCGCGGGCGCGGGAGCGTTCCTCAACCATGCCCTGACCTTCGCCGAGGTGGCCGTCATCTGCGTCACCGCGCTCCTCGGCATCTTCGGCGTGGCCGCGGCCCTGAACGGCTACCTGTTCCGCCCGCTCAACCCCGCCTTCCGGCTCCTCATGGCCGCAGGAGGGCTCGCCATGATGGTCCCCGGCACGACTTCGGACGCCGTCGGCCTGGTGGTCCTGTGCGCCGTGTGCGCGATCCAGTGGAGCCGAAGCCGACGCGCCACAGCGTAGGCTCGTCCCGCACGCGCCCCGTTCGGCGAACGCGCAGAATGGTGGCGTACAAAGTGGTACAATTCAGGCGAGGTCGCTCGGGCCTCGCCTGAATTGTACTGGCGCGCCGGCGGCATGGAGCGGAGGAAGGAGTGTCGACGATGGGACCCTTTGCGGTGGAGCCCGCGTGCAAGGATTACCTTTGGGGTGGGACGCGGCTGAGGGACGAGTGGGGGCTGGGTGGCGGGATGCCCCGCGTGGCCGAGAGCTGGTCCCTCTCGGCGCACCCGGACGGGGACGGCAGGGTCTTGAACGGCCCCTGCGCCGGGATGACCCTGTCCTCGGCCCTGCGACAGCACCCGCAGCTCGCGTCGCCGGACGCACCGGACGCGCCCTTCCCCCTGATGGTGAAGCTCATCGACGCGGCCCTGCCCCTCTCCATCCAGGTACACCCTGACGACGCCTACGCCGCGCAGCACCACGAGGGGGAGAGGGGCAAGACCGAGATGTGGTACGTCCTCGACCGGACGCCGGGGGCCTTCCTCTACCTGGGCTTCCGGCGCGGGGTGCCTCGCGGAGAGGTCGAGCGCCGCGCCCGCGACGGGACCCTGCCGGAGCTCCTCAGGCGGATCGAGGTCCAGCCCAGGGACGCCTTCTTCATCCCGGCGGGGACCGTCCACGCCATCGGGGGCGGCATCCTGCTGGCGGAAGTGCAGCAGAGCTCCAACCTCACCTACCGCCTCTTCGACTACGGGCGCCTCGGCCCCGACGGCAGGCCGCGCCCCCTCCACCTGGAGAGGGCCCTGGACGTCGCGCACCTGGCGCCCGCCGACCCCACGCCTCCGGGCGCCCGCCCCTGGCAGGACCTCTCGGGCGGACGGCTTCGCGTCCTGGCGGACTGCCCGGCGTTCCGGAGCGGGGTCCTGAGGCTTTCAGGCGCCTGTACGATCCCAGCTCAGGGGCGTTTTCTCTCCCTCCTGTGCCTGGCGGGGGAAGCCTCCCTGTCGGGGGAGGAGGGGGTCCTTGCCGTGAGCCGGGGCACCAGCCTCCTGATCCCAGCCGGTAGCCCCGCCTGCCGTATCGAGGGAAGCGCCGAGTTCCTCCTCACGTCGGCTGGTGAAAGCCGTCCCGAAAACTTCACAATCGACGACATTAATGTATAATGATCTGGACTTAGTCTTTTGGACGCTTTAGAGGCGTTCTGCGTTTCGACGAGCCCGCCCCTGCTGCGACAAAGGGCATCTCAGGGCCGCGTCAGGCCGCCTGCAGAATGTGGGGGCAAGAGGTTGCACAGCTTCAAGGGAGGAAACGACATGCGGCTGCAGAAAAGGCTTTTTGCGATGGTCATGGGGATCCAGCTCATCTTCATCCTCCTCATGAGCATCACGACAAACTATAGAACCATGCAGGCCTTTACCTCCATAGAGCAGCGCTTCTTCACCCTGCAGATGTCGGGCGCGCAAAAAGCCGTCAACAACGAGTCCCACTCCCTCCAGAACTCGATCTCCGACTGGGGCGCGTGGGACCGCATGTACGCCTTCATGGAAACGAAGGACGTTTCGCGCTTCGAGGAGCTCCTGAACGGCAGCATCCTGCGGGCCCTGAACATCGACTTCATCGCCGTGCTGGACACGGACCTGAAGCCCATCGTCGCCTATCGGGTGGACGAGATCGGAAACGAGCTTCCCCTCGACGACGAGATGCTGGACACCCTCCACCGCTCGGCGGAGAAGATGCGCGCCGCCCAGAGCATCGACGCCATGACGCCGGACGTCTTCGACCCCGAAGAGTCCGCCTCTCCAAGCTCGGACCTCCTGAAGCTGGGGGACGACGTCTTCCTGTTCAAGAGCGCTCAGATCCTGACCACGGACTGGGGCGGCCCGGCGCGCGGCATGGTGGTGGCGGGCCGAAACTTCAACCGGGTCTTGGAGGACGTTTCCTCCTCCCTGGGGGCGCCCTGTCAGTTCCTTCCCGTTTCCTCCGACGCCGCCAACCCGACAGGGGTGGCCAGCGAGGACCAGCCCCTCGTCATCGTCACGCGCGAGGACAACACGGCCTTCGTTCAACAGCCGGGGCGCCCCATCCTGGGGACGGACACCCCCTACGCCCTGGCCTTCGTCATGCCGCGCGACATCTACGCCGAGGGACAGAGGGCCATGTACAACTCCTACGTGTGGCTCTTCTACAGCGGCATCAGCCTCGCCATCCTGATGGTCTACTTTCTGTCCCGGGTCATCCTGAAACGACTGAACACTATGCGGGGCGTCTTCACCCGCATCATCCACGAGGTCAACTTCGATCTGCGCTTCACGGTCACCCGCCAGGACGAGATCGGCGACTTCGCAGGGTCCGTCAACGTGCTGCTGGACACCCTGGAGCACGTCATCATGCAGATCCCCGACGCGCTGATCATCAACGACGCCTCGGGGCGGGTGGTGTTTCTGAACCTCGAAGCGCGGAGGCTCCTGAACCGGATGAGCTTCTCCCGCGAAACGGACACGATCTTCGTGAAGGACATCCTGAGCCGGACGGAGAGCAAGTTGCTCGGCCCCACGAGCGACCAGTTCGTCTACGAGGGGGTGTTCCGCCGGGAGGACGGCTCCACCGTCCCCGTCGAGCTCCACAAGAACACGCTGTCCCTGGGGCCGCAGCGGGTGGTCCTCTACCTGGCGCGGGACCTGACGGAGCGGCACAACCTGGCCGCCCGCATCGACTGGAACGACCATCACGACGCCTACACCGGACTGCCGAACCGCAAGTCCTTCGTCGATACGCTGAACAGGCTGCTGAAGGCGGACAACACCATCTTTGGCAAGAGCAGCGCACAGACGACTCCCCAGCCCCTCACGCTGGTGATCATCAACATGGACCACTTCAAGAGCATCAACGCCGAGGTCACCAACACGGGAGGGGACATCATCCTCGCCGTCATCGCCGAGCGCATCAAGAACGCGTTGGAGGAGCGCGGCGCCCTATTCCGCACCAGCGGCGACGAGTTCTCCATCCTCTTCACGAAGGACGAGGACGGAAAGATGATCTCCCCGGAGGAGCTGGTGACCCTCCTGAGCAAGATCCGGGATGACGTTTCCCTGCCCTGTCAGATGGGCGAGAGGGTGGTGCACCCCTCCGCCAGCATGGGCGTCCTGTTCGACGCTCTGAGCTACGACAACTCCTCCCTCATCATCGAGAAGGCCACCACGGCCCTGAAGGCCGCCAAAGGTGCCGGCCTGGGCCTCATCACGATCTACAAGGAGAAGGAGGACGGCGGCGAGGTGGACGCCTCCTTCGCCGCAAACATCCTGCGGATGCGCTACGAGATCCGGGAGGGCATCGAGCAGGAGCAGTTCATCCCCTACTTCCAGCCCGTCTATGACATCAAAGAACGGCGGCTCAGCGGATTTGAAACCCTGGTGCGCTGGCAGCACCCGACCCGAGGCTTCCTCACCCCCTACCACTTCGTGCCCTACGCGGAGCGCATCGGCGTCATCGGCGAGATCGACCGCCACATGATGCAGTGCGCCATGAAGGCCATCGCAGACTCCCCAGCCCCCTACTACTTCTCCGCGAACGGCTCCTCAAACCTGATGCAGCAGGCCAACGCCGCGGACCTGATCTACGAGATGCTCGACAGGGCCAAGATCGACTCCTCCCGTTTCGTGACGGAGGTGACGGAGAGCGTCCTCATCGACAACCTGACGGGCGTGCAAAAGGCTTTGAAAAAGCTGGGGACGCGGAACGTCCGGATTTTCCTGGACGACTTCGGCACGGGATACTCCTCCCTGGAGTACCTCCACGCCCTGCCCTTCAACTGCATCAAGCTGGACCAGTCCTTCGTCCGACGCGTCTTCGACTCCGAGCAGGACGCCAAGATGCTGCACGCCATCATCAACCTGGCCAACGCGCTGGAGATGGACACCATCGCGGAGGGCGTCGAAACGGAGGAACAGCTCGTGTGGCTGGGGGAGGCGGGGTGCCGGAAGGCCCAGGGCTACTTCTTCGCCAAGCCCCTCCCGTGGGTGGAGGCCGATGCGCTCATCAAGAGGGAATACGCGCGGCTTCTGGCGGACGAGGCTGCAGCAGGAGGAAAGAGCGCGGAATAAAGACCGGAGAAGGGCTGCCGTGCGCCTTTCGGGCGACAGGGAATCGAAAATTTTGAAGGGGCGGTGCTGCGTCATGAAACGAGTGCTGTATTTGTGTCTGTGCCTGGCTGTCCTGTACTCCGGCATCCTCCCTGCGCCCCCGGCCTGCGCAAAGGACGGGCGGGTGACGATCCTGACCATCAACCATCTTCTGGGTCAGCTCCTTCCCGTCGTGGAGAAGGTCAATCGGGACACCCTGTTCCGCGGCGGGCTGGCCAAGGCGGCCACCGTGATTCAACAGATCCGCAAGAAGGACCCGAACGCGATCCTGGCCGTGACCGGCGAGTCCGTGTTCGGGCCGATCTGGCGTTACTTCGGGGGGCAGCCGGAGTTCACCTCCCTCAGCCTCATCGGCGTGCAGGTCGGGATGATCAGCAAGCACGAGCTGGACTACGGCTGGAGCCACCTGGAGTCGGCCCTGCAGTACGTTACCTACCCCATGCTGCTCTCGAACGCCACCGTTCCGCAGAACATGGTCGACAGGCTGCGGAAGACCGTTATCGTGACCTACAAGGACTTGAACGTGGGCATCTTTGCCATGATTTCCCCCACGCTCTTTGCCGCGACAACCCGCTGGGGTGCAGAGAACAGCGACAACGCGGATTTCAGGATCATGCCGGACATCGTCGGCTCGGCCCGCGAGATGACGAAAGCCCTGAAGGAACAGGGGGCGGACGTCATCGTCATGTTCGGTGACCTCACCGAGGAGGAGAACGATGAGGTGGCCAGGGCCGTGTCGGGCATCCACCTCATCTTCGGGCGCGGCTCCAACGGAGAGAGCCCCTCGAAGCCCGTCTTCGTCACCAACGAGGCGGGCTGGACCACCATGCTGGCCTGGGGAGGGGATCGGGGCCGATTCATCGGAAAAGTCAATCTGGAGGTCAAGGACGGCAGGCTCGTGAAGGACAACTCCACCTGGGAGGTCGTCCTCGTCACGCAGAAGACGCCGTTCGACCAGAACATCTACAATATTGCCTCCGACTTCGAGGAGAAGCTCAACGCCCAGCGGGAAAAGATCATCGGCTCCTTCGAAACGGAGGTCAACACCCAGAAACCCCTCGTCCGCAGTCGGGAGATGCCCATCGGAAACTTCCTGGCGGACGCCCTGCGCAACGTGTTCAAGACGGATGTCGGCCTCGTCAACGGCGGTGCCATCCGCGCGGACAAGACGTTCTCAACGGGCAACTTCTCGGAGAGGACGTTCCTCGAGATCTTCCCCTACGGGAACGAGGTCACCCTCGTCACGGTGCCGGGCAGGATCCTGCGCCAGGCGATGGAATGCTCCGCCTCCGCCCTCATCGCGGGACCGGAGGACGACTACGACACCTCCCGCCGTACCCCGACGGGCGGCTTCCTTCAGGTTTCGGGCATTCGCGTCGTCTACGATTTGAAAAAACAGCCGATGACCTTCAACAAGGAGACCAACCAGGTCGATCAGCGGGGCGAGCGCCTCGTGACCCTCGCAATTCAGAGGGAGGGCGGTCACTGGGCCGAGGTGGACGACGACGCGCAGTACACCGTCGCCCTCAGTGCCTACCTGGCGAACGGCGGTGACCGCTACTTCATGTTCAGGGACGTGCCGCAAACCGACACCGGTACCAACGACCTGGACAGCACGCTCAGGTACATCCGGACCTTTTCCGAAGGCAAGCTAAACCTCACGAAGGACGGGCGCATCACGATCCTGACGCAGGAGGCACCGCAGCGCAAGGGCAACTGACGGAACTTTGCATCGAGAGGATGCCGCTAAACGCCCTGTACGAACGTTCGGGGTAAAAGTTGAACTCAACCTTTTGAACCGTGGAGGGACCTGAAATGAGGCAAAAGTTTTTTGCGGCGCTCTGCGCGCTTTGCATCTGCCTGGTCTTCGGTACTCTGGCGCAGGCAAAGGACGGAAGCATGACGCTCCTCACCCTCAACCGCCTGGCGGGACAGCTTCTGCCCATCGTCACCAGGGTCAACAAGGGGACCGTCGCCATCGGCGGGTTGGCTCACGCGGCGGGCGTGGTGCAGAAGGTAAGGGAAACCGAGCCCAACGCGATCCTGATCGTCAACGGAGGGTCCGTGTACGGCCCCATGTGGCGCTACTTCGGCGGCCGGCCGGAGTTCACGTCCCTGAACCTTGCGGGCGTCCAGGTTGGCACCATCGATATGCGCGAGCTGGACTTCGGCTGGGAGCACCTGAAGGACGCCCTTCAGTACATCCGGTTCCCTCTGGTCCTCTCCAACGTGGACATCCTCGATCCGGAAGCCGCCCCATTCTTCAAAAAGAACGTCATCGTCCAGGCGGGGGACCTGAAGGTGGGCTTCTTCTCGATGCTCTCCCCTCAGATCCTCACCACCACAACCCAGAAGGTCGATGAGCTTCAGCTCTCCAAGGCGGGGCTCGTGGAAACGGCAAAGGCGATGGTCGCCGACCTGAGGGCGCAGGGGGCGGATGTCATCGTCATGCTCAGCAACTTGACGGACCTCGAGAACCAGCACACGTTGGAGCAGGTCAGCGGCATTCACGCGGTGTACGGCCGCACGCTCGGCATCACGGAGGACCCGCTGCCGGGCTTCGTTCGCGGTCCGGACGACTGGCTGACGACGACGCTCTGGAGCGGGACCGTGGCCCGATTCGTCGGCAGGCTGGACCTGACGACGAGAAACGGGCGGATCACCAAGGACAGCGTCAAATGGCAGCTCCTCAGCGTGACGCCGAAGGCGGAACCCAACGCGGCCATCCTGAATCTGGCCACTCAGTACGAGGAGAAGCTGAACAAAAAACTGGAAACCATCATAGGGTCCTTCAACGTCCCGGTGGACGCTCGCAAGGAGGTCTTGCGCAGCGGGGAGTCCCCCATCGGAAACTTTCTGGCGGATGCGATGAGAACTCGCCTCAAGACGGACGTAAGCCTCGCCAACGCTGGAGACATCCGAGGCGACAGAGTCTTCCGTGAGGGGAAGTTCTCCGAGAAGACGCTGCAGGAGCTCTTTCCCTTCCAGACCCGGGTCGACATCCTCACCGTCAGCGGCGACGTGTTGCGCAAGGCGATGGAGATATCCGCCTCCGCCCTTGCGGCCCACGACGACGGCTACGACACGTCGTTTCGGACTCCCACGGGGGGCTTTCTCCAGGTGTCGGGCCTCCGAGTGGTCTACGACCTGAAGAACCCCCCGACGACCTTCAACGAGGGCGGCCTCGTCGCCCACTGGGGCAACAGGCTCGTGGACCTTCAGGTGGAGAAGGACGGCGCGTGGGAGCCCGTGGAAGATAGTGCGTACTACACCGTAGCGCTCGGCTCGTGGCTGTCGGAGGGCGGCGACCGCTACTACCTCTTCAAGGGCCTCCCCAGCCAGGATTCGGGCCTCCTGGACTACGAGATCCTGGTCGGCTACATCAAGACCTTCCCGAACGGAGCGGTGAACCTGACCCTGGACCAGCGCATCACGTTCCGGGAATAGTGCGATCGTGAAGGCGAGGCGGGACTGCCGCGGGGCAGTCCCGCTTTTTTGTGGCGTCGAGATCGAGTTTGAATTTTCCATAAGTAAGCGTGTCACTTCCGACACAGTGGTATACAATACAGTTGTACCCTATACGAAACGGGGCGTTGAGGATGGACGAACAAACGATCCAGAACGACCATGAACGTTTTGACTACGACGGATTCTGGAAAGCTCTTGCCAGAAGATTTTGGAGGGAACTCCTGAGAAGCACCATTCCCGAACTCTACGGGGATGCGGACCTGGAGCAGGACGCCACGCCTCTCGATAAGGAGCTTCAGGACACTTTATTGAAGCCGGAAGACGAGGAATAGGTGTCGGCAAAATTTGTCGATACCCTGTTGAAGATACCTCTGAAGATCGGAGGTGAGCAGTGGGTTCTGCTCCACGTTGAGGTACAGGGCCGAGGCGGCGAGGACCTTTCGAGGAGGATGATGCGCTGCTATTGTCTGCTCTTTGCGCACTATGACAAGAACCCCGTGGCGCTGGCAATTCTGACCGAGCCCCGGTCAAAGTCCGAAATGCCCGGCGTCTACGATTCTCTACAGTATGGGACACACCTCAACTACCGCTATAATTACATTGAGCTGCGCAAACTGGATGACGACGAGCTCCTGAAAAGCGATAATCCGTTTGACCTAGCGTTTTACGCAGCAAAGAAGGCATTGGGATATAAAAGCGAGGAGCAGAAAAAGTTCTTTTATCTTCTGAAGCTCACCAAGATATTAGCGTCAAAGGGTTGGAGCAGAGAGGATCGTTCGGACCTTCTGAGGTTCATCGCAAGAATCATCAATTTGAAGGACAAGGCGCTCTGGGCGCAGTATAGAAAAGATGTCAAAAGGATAAAGGGGGAGAGCGAGATGATGTCCTTTTGGGATGAGGAATTGGAGCAAAGTCGTGCAAAAGGCCGTGCCGAGGGCCGTGCCGAAGTGGTGCATCGGATGCTCGCCGTACAGCTTCCTGTGAACCAGATATCGGAGCTCACAGGGTTGACCTGCTCCGAAATCGATGCAATAAGAAGAAACGAGTCGGTTTATTCGGCTGAACCGTGATGTCATCGGGTTGTTGAACCTGGGCTGCAAGGTGGTCAATCCTCAAGGCTTTACGTGTGGCAGCATACGCTTTCGCTGCCGCTCACGGGTCGTCAGCTTTGCGTGAGCTGCCCCCTGTGCAGGGGCGTAATTTCAAACGGCCCCGACCGTCGTTCGGCGTGTCGGGGCCATTCGCAAGGCGCGTTCTACAGCGCGGATTCACGGTCCAAGTGCAGCCCCTGAAGAAACAGGCAAAGACTACGCCGTCTGTGCCGCGCGGCGGTCGCCGCTGCAATCGAACACGAAGGCCGGGGGGATGTTGAGGGGCACGAACTTGCGACGGACCTGCGAGAAGCGCGCGTTCAGCATCGGACGCATGATGTTGGAGTACTGATAGGCCACGAAGCGCCCATCCGGGCGCAGCGCATCCTGCACGGCGTTCAGGATATTCGTCCCAACCTCCCGTGGAAGGACGGTGAAGGGCAGGCTTGAGATGACGAAGTCCAGCTTCTCGATGCCCTCGTCCTTCATGATGGAGAGCAGGGCCTGCGCGTCGCCGTACAGCTTCAGGCCGGGATGCTCGCGGCGGATCATCGCCTGAAGCGCCGGGTCCACCTCGAAGACCAGCACCTTGGCGTCGGGCCTGGCACGCTTCACTACCTCCCGCGTGAACACGCCCGTTCCGGCCCCCAGCTCCGCCACGCTCAGGGCGTTCTCCCAATCCACGCAATCCAGCATCGCGCGGGTCAGAAAGCGCGAGCTTGGGGCAACGCTCCCCACCTGGCGCGGCGCGCGGAAAAAGCGCTTCAAGAAGACCATGCCCTCCCCGATGTGGGAACCGGGCTTTCGCCTCGAAGCCACCTTTTCATCCTTTTTTCTTTTTTTCGACACGGTGCCACCTCCGACAGCGCAGTCGCGCAGCGCGCTCACGCTGTTATTTTATTCAAAGTGTGCGATAATAAAACCTGTTTTCATTGTAAATCGCGAGGAGGGATTTGTCCATGACCGAAAAGACCGCCGGAACTGGAGCGAAGAAGCGCCTGGTTGCCCTGACCGGCGCCGGCATGAGCGCGGAGAGCGGCTTCAAGACCTTTCGCGACGAGGGCGGGCTTTGGGAAAATTACGGGGTTGAGGACGTAGCCAGCCCCGAGGGATGGCGCCGCAACCCCAAGCTGATGGTGGACTTCTACAACAACCTGCGCACCCAGCTGGAGCACGCGGAGCCCAACGAGGGGCACCGCATCCTCGCCAGCCTCGAGGAGCACTTCGACGTCGGGGTCATCACGCAGAACGTGGACAACCTGCACGAGCGGGCGGGCAGCACCCACGTACTGCACCTGCACGGAGAGCTGACGAAAGCCCGGAGCGTGGACGACGACTCTCACCCCATCGACATCGGCTACCGCAAGATGGAGTACGGCGAACGAGGCCCCGACGGCGCCCTGCTGCGGCCCTTCGTCGTCTGGTTCGGCGAGGCCGTCCCCATGATCTCGGAGGCCGCCCGCTGGGTCCGGGAGGCGGACATCTTCGTCGTCATCGGCTCCTCCCTCGTCGTCTACCCCGCGGCGGGGCTGGTCCACGACCTGCGGGGCAGCACCCTGGCCTACCTCATCGATCCCAAGGAGGTCAGCACCCCTTCAAGCCACCCCTTCACCGTCATCCGCGAGGGCGCGTCGCGCGGCATGGCCATCCTGAGGGATGAGCTCCTGGCCGCCCTTCCGAGGTGGTCATCATGAGCGCCCCCCTTTTCCCGCGCTGGAAGGACGTACCCGAGGTGGCGTCGGCGTCGTCTACGCTGACGGACCTCAGCCAAAAGTACGCGACGCTCGCGAACTCCGGAAAGCCGGAGAACCGCAGCGAGGCCCTGAAGCTCTGGACGAAGGCCGCGGGCGCCTGGTGGGACGCGCTGTTCGCCCTGCTCCGCGCCTGCACCGAGGACATGCCGGTTCAGCTCTCCTTCGACGAGTCGGAACGCCTGTTCATCGACTTCGGCTGTCCGGGTGCGCCGGGGTCGCTCCTGCCCGCCCACCAGGACTTCAAGGCGGACCGCGCCCTGAACGCACACTGCGGCGCGGGCATCTTCCCCACCTTCGCCCTGTCGGACTACATCGCTTCCTGCTGGGCCATGATCACGGGCACCGAGTGCCCGGCCCCCTCCATCGGCATGTCGCCGGCGGACCGCGTGGAGCACCTCAAGGAGGAACTTCAGAAGCTTCAGGACAGGCGGGGGGCGGAGCTCACCCGCATCGCTACCGACCACCGCGACGCAGCCTCCGACGCAAGCAAGCTGCTCCAGGACCTGAACGCCTTCGAGCTGACGGCGATGAAGGTGGAGATGCGCGTTCCGGAGTACCGCGAGGCAAAGGAGGACCTGCGATCCTCCCTGTCGCAGGATCGCTTCCGCTACGCGGAGGCGGAAAGCGCCATGCGCCTCATGGTTTCGAGCGCGCAGAAGTACGCCGAAAACCCCCTTCCCCTGCCCGACATGGAGGCGTTTCTGGCGCTGCACGAGGAAACGCGCACCACGGCACGAAAGATCCTCTACTGCCAGATGGACGTGAAGAAGGTCGAACGCCGTTCCAAAAAGGTCACGGACGCCTGCTCCCAGTTCTCCGACGCCATGAAGCGCAGCGAGCTCAAGGAAATGGTCCAGCGCAAGAGGGAGTACATGGCCGTCCCCGGCAAGATCGCGCGCTGCGATACGACGCCGCTCTGCCCCTCGGACGCGGCCCCCATCGACCGCGCGGCCAACCTCGCCCGACTTGAGGCGATGTGCGGCATGGACATGGACATGTTCGCCGTGCCGCGCATCCGCATGTACGGCGTTCCAAGCGTGATCTTCATCCCCGGCCAGGGGCTGGGAGCCTACGACTGGCAGGACCACGCGCTGCTCCTTCCGGTCTTTCCCAACGGCGGCGAGGACAAGTCCCTCAGCTACGCCCTCGGCGCCTTCCGCTGGGACAGCGACGAGGAACGAAGGTTGAAGAACCCCTACGAGCACCTCAAGGACAACCGCAACAAGTCCATCCTCGCCATGGCGGCCTCCTTCTACAAGGACTACTTCCTCTGGATGACCAAGGAGAAGAAGGGCTACCGCATCCTGCCGCGGGAAACGCACAAGGCCTTTGAGCTGATGTTCGCTCCCCGCAAGGAGGAGCCGTAGAAGCGCGCTTCCTCGCGTCCGCTCGATACGGAGGGCCCGAAGCCCGTTCCCGCTCCGGGCCCGACATAAAATTTTTCCCCAGCTTCCCCGAAAGGAGGCGTTCTGCCATGACATGATGCGCAAGATGAAACCGCTCACGGCGGGAAGCGTGCTTCCCGTTCGCGTCCTCTGCGTCCTCATGTGGTGGGGGAACGTCCCCGGCCTCGTCGCTCTCCATGGGACCCCCCGCAGGCGTCCGCCCTGACCGATGCTCAGGCGGACCTGTTCCTGTGCCCCAAACTATGGAGGTTTTGTATCATGGATAAGCTATTGACGTCCCGCAACGGTCCCTGGATCGCGGGCGGGATCATCGGGCTCATCGCCGTGCTGCTCGTCAAGTTCGGCAACCCCGGCAACATGGGCTTCTGTGTGGCCTGCTTCACGCGGGACATCGCGGGAGCGCTCGGCCTGCACCGCGCGGCGGTGGTGCAGTACATCCGACCGGAGATTCCAGGCTTCGTCCTGGGCGCCTTCCTCTCGTCGCTCCTGTTCCGCGAGTACGCGCCCCGCGGAGGCTCCTCCCCCGCCGTGCGCTTCGTCCTCGGCATCTGCGCCATGTTCGGCGCGCTGGTGTTCCTGGGCTGCCCCTGGAGGGCGTACCTCCGCCTGGCAGGCGGCGACTGGAGCGCGGTCTATGGGATCGGCGGCCTGATCGTCGGCGTGCTGATCGGCATCGGGTTCCTGTGGAACGGCTTCAGCCTCGGCGCCGCCGAGCGCAGCCCCAAGGGCGCAGGCCTCGCGATGCCCGTCCTGGCGTTAACCATCCTGGCGCTCCTGTTCCTGAAGCCGACCATCGAGTCCGTCGGGGCCGACGGAACGAAGGCCGTGACGTCCCTCATTCTATTCTCGGAGAAGGGACCGGGAGCCACGCACGCGGCGCCCCTGATCTCCCTGGCTGCCGGCCTCATCGTCGGGTGGCTGGCCCAGCGCAGCCGGTTCTGCACGGTTGGAGCCCTGCGTGACCTCTTCATGATGGGCGACGCCCACCTCTTCAAGGGTATCGTGGCCTTCACCGTCGTGGCCTTCGCCGCGAACTACGGCTTCGGCTTCTTCAAGCCGGGCTTTGGCGACCAGCCCATCGCCCACACCAACGAAACCTGGAACTTCCTGGGCATGGTGCTCTCCGGCCTGGCCTTCACCCTCGCGGGCGGGTGCCCCGGGCGCCAGCTCATCATGACGGGGGAGGGCGACAACGACGCCGCCGTCTTCGTCCTGGGCATGTTGGTAGGCGCCGCGATGGCGCACAACTTCTCCGCAGCCTCCAGCGGCGCAGGCCTCGGCCCCATGGGCATCCCCGTGACGATCGCCGGGCTCGTCTTCTGCCTGGCCGTCGGCGTCCTGTTCCGTCCGGCGCGGGCCTGACACGGTCAGGCTTCGCACTGCCTAATTAAGGAGGTCTTGGTCATGAGCGAAACGATCACGGTGGATGCGAGTGGGCTCTCCTGCCCTCAGCCCGTCATGGCGGCGAAGAAGGCCCTCTCCGGCCTGACGTCCGGCCGCGTCGAGGTGCTCGTCGATACGGGCACCTCGCGGGACAACGTCGCGCGCTTCGGTGAGAACAAGGGCTGGCGCGCCACGAAGGAAGAACGCGAGGGCGGTTGGAAGGTCGTCCTGGAAAAGTAAGCGCAACGTGGATGCGCGTTGACATGCATCTTGAAGGCGGTCGGGGTTCCCGACCGGCCTGACGAACGAGGGCGACCCTGATGGGTCGCCCTCGTTCATTACGCTCGTTCTCAGGTCCGCTACATCGCCGCAGGCGGGACCAGAAGGGTGGAGTAGATCCCCGCCAGGATGACGGAGGTGATCGTCACGGTGATGAACCCGCCCGTCAGCATCTTGGGCAGCATGTGGCTCATCAGGAAGTTGTACGTGTCCTCGTCTCCGCCCGCCAGGGCCTTCGAAGCCTCGTCCGTGAGGACGTAGTTCGGCGGGAAGCCGTAGAGGGCCGTCAGCGAGAGCGCCATGGCCATGGGCAGGGTGTAGCCCAAAACCGCGCCCACGATGCAGGAGGCGACCAGGAGTCCCACGACGCCCACCACCACCACCACCACGATGGGGCGCACGAGCTGCGGGAGCATCTCAGGCGTCGCGCTGTTCAGCATCCCCATGATGAAGACCATCAGGATCGTGATGAGGTAGCCCATGGCGCCGGCCTTGTTCATGGGCCTGCGCTCCACGATGCCGAACTCCGCGGCGATGGCGCCGAAGATGAGGCAGATCACCAACGGGTGCAGCGAGTAGCGCACCCACTCCGGGTTGAGGTAGGCCAGGAAGGATTTCAGGCCGATCGATGAGAGGTCGGCCAGAGAGGCCACCAGCGCGACGCAGGCAATGTGCGTGTAGGTGGTCTGGTACTTCAGGGGAACGAGGTGGAAGCCCGAACCCGTCGCCGCATCCACGTCGGATCGCGCGGTCTCGGCCCTGCCTTCGGCCCGGAGCTTCAGCAGGCGCTTGCCCTCGCTCTTCAGGCAGAGCGCCGTCAGCGGGTAGCCCACGAAGCCCTGCACGATGTAGATGAGCATGGCCATCACGGCCATGTCCTTCATCCCCAGGTCACCTGCGGCCTTGCTCATGATGATGGCCGCCACCACGCCGCCCGAGAGCGGGGGCGTGCCCGTGACGATCGCGTTGCGGTCCGTGAACAGGGGGCCGACGTACCACAGGAGGAGGGCCATTCCCGCAAGCCCTGCCACGGCAATGACGACCGTCTTCCACTCCCGGCACAGCTCGCGGACGCTCATCATGGTGCCCATGTGGGTGATGAGCAGGTACATGGAAACCGTGGCGATCGGCGCGCCCATCTGGGCCCGATCCACGATGTCCTTCGGCAGCCAGCCGCCCCAGTAGCCGGCCAGGAACAGGACCGCCGCGACGAACACGGACGGCACGAACGCCTTCGTCTTCATGGAGACGATGTCGCCAATCGACATGAACACCACGACGACAAAAAGACACATGATCGGCGTCAATGTGACTTCCAACAAAAAGACCTCCCTGACACAAAAAAATTTTTCCTCCCACGGCAAGACAGCGCGGCGGAATTCAAAAGATTATAGCGCATTTTTCCCCTGCCAGCCCCATGCTGTCTTTAAAACTACATATTTAAGAATTCGGATAGCTGGCCCAACTCCGCCCAAAAGGACCGAGCGGGCACCGAAAGGGAGAAACGCCCCGATGGGAAATCCCACCCCCTTCGCCCGGCTCTGGCGCAGATCCTTCACGCCAGGCCATTTCACATTGCTTCATCTCCGCCTCGGAGGACATCAAACGCATTTTACAAAGCGCTTTCGGTCATATAAAATGACAGCGTGGAGAAAGGGATTCTTCGCTTCTTCTCCGCAGCGCGTTTTTAACTCTAGTCTACACAAACTTAGCCTCTTTATCACGATTCTGCTGGGAGGGATTGACGTTATGTTTATGACGTCGCTGAAGGTGGTCATGGTTTCGTTGGCGCTTGCGGGCCTCGCCCCGGACGTTCATGACGCGGGGGCGGAAGCGGTTTTCGTAGAAAAGAACACCCCGGCAGTGGGGGCCGCCACCCAGGAGGCTACCGCCTCCACCGAGGGTGAGGAGGACGAAAAGGTTGCGGAAGCCAAGGCGACCTTTGACGATCAGGACCTCGCCGGCCAATCTCTGAAGCTCGCGGAGCGCGAGGCAGAGTTGGCGCAGCGCGAGGCAGCCCTTGCGGAGCGAGAGGTCAACCTGGTGAAACAGGACAAGGCCTCTTCCGCCGCGTCCATTGAGCTCGCGGAGCGCGAGGCAGAGCTTGCCAGGCGGGAGGCCGACCTTGCGGGGCGTGAGGCGGAGCTGGCCAGTCAGGGCAAGGCGTCTTCCGAATCGTCCGCGGAGCTTGCGGAGCGCGAGAAGGCATTGGCCGATCGGGAGGCCGACCTTGCAAAGCGTGAGGACGCGCTGGCAAATCAGGACAAGGTTTCCGTCGCCTCGTCCGCAGAGCTTGCAGAGCGTGAGAAGGCACTGGCCGCGCGGGAGGCCGACCTTGCGAAGCGCGAGGACGCGCTGGCGAGTCAGGGCAAAGCGTCTTCCGAATCGTCCGCGGAGCTTGTGGCCCGCGAGGCGGCGCTGAAGGAGAAGGAGGCCGCCCTCGCCGCGCGGGAAGCCGAGTTGCAGAAGAAGGATCAGGCCTCCTCCGAGTCGTCCGCAGAGCTTGCGGCGCGGGAAGCGGACCTGAAGCAGAAGGAAGCGGCCATTGCGGACAAGCGCGAGGCCGAGCTTGCGGCCCGCGAAGCCGAGCTCCAGAAGAAGGAGGCCCTTCTGGCGGAAAAGCATCAAGCGGACCTCGAGGCACGGGAGGCCGAGCTGAAGAAGAAGGAAGCTGCTCTGAGCGAAAAGGAGTCGGCCCTTCAGAGCAAGGAAATCGCCCTGATGGACAAGTCCCCCGTCGTCGCACAGGCGGAAGTCGCCGTGCCCGACGTCAACGGGCCGGGTGCGGTCGTCGTCAAGACGGAAAACGGCCTGATGAACTGGACGGAGAACTACATCGAGGCCACGGGCATGGCGGTGGCGCCCACGGGAAAGAAGGGCGCCCAGGGCAAGGCGCTGGCGCGCAGGGGCGCGACCCTGGACCTTCAGCGCAACCTGCTGGAGTTCATGAAGGGCGTTCGGATCGACGGACAGACCACGATGAACGACTTCATGGCGGAGGACCGCGTGCGCTCCGAGATCTCCGGCATCATCAAGAACGTGGAGGTCATGCGCGGCGAGTGGGACGGCGAGGCCTATACGGTCACCGGCCGGATCAAACTGCCCCCGGTCCGGGCCGTCGTCGCACCGAAGATCCCGGCGGACAAGTCCTATAAGGAACCCAAACCCAAGAAGTCCGCGGGGCGCTACACGGGCCTCGTCATCGACGCCCGCCACCTTCCGCTGGTCCCCTCGATGAGCTTCCGCGTCCTCGACGAGTCGGGCAAGCCGGTGTACGGCATGGCGTTCGTGGATCAGGACCGCTTCCTCCAGTCGGGGCTCTGCGCCTACTACAACAACATCAACTACGCGAAGGGCGAGGTTCACGTCGCCAGCAACCCGATCGTCACCAAGGCAGTCAAGCTGAAGAACGGGAATGTGGACATCGTCATCCCGAACTCGGCTGCCGCAAAGGTCCGCGGCAGCTCCTACGACTTCCGCAAGGACTGCAAAGTGATCGTGGTTTCCAAGTAGGCGGCGTCCCATGCGAGAGCGATCGACACGAAATGCGTTTCAGCCCCTCCCCTTCGGAGGGGCTTTCAGGAGGGCGGCGCTCACGGCACTGTGCCTCGTCCTGACGCTGGGCGCAGCCACGGGGGCCTGGGGTGCGAAGAAGGCGGCTCCCAAGCCTCCGGTCGGAAAGCTCATCACGGTGGAGGCGGAGGGGTACGCCCCCATCGTCGACGGGGCGAAGAACAAGGCCCGCGAGGAGGCTAAGCGCTCCCTCCAACGCGACGCGCTGGAGAAGGCCCTTGGCGCCTACGTCACTGGCATCACGGAGATGAAGGACTTCGAGGTGGTGAAGGACAAGGTCTTCTCCCAGTCCCAGGGCATCGTCAAACGGATGGATATCCTGAGGGAGTGGGAGGACGCCGACGGCCTGCTCCACCTGTCCGCCTCCTGCGACGTAGCGGAGGCCGCGCTGGACGGGGTGCTGGGTCCGGTGGTCATCGACGCGCTGGGGAACCCCCGCATCATGGTTCTACTGGACGAGCGGATCGGCGACAAGCCCTCCTTCCTCTCCACCGCGGAGAGCGAGGTGTTGCGGGTCTTCGAGAAGGCGGGGTACCTGCTGGTCGACCCAACCCAGGCAGGGGCGCTGAAGGAGATCGACCTGGCCGCAGCGCGGAGCGCGGGGGACCCGGAAAAGCTACGGGAGATCGCCCGTAACTTCCAGGCGGACGTCCTGATCTACGGCAAGGCCTACGCCAGCGCCTACGCGGACCAGAAAGTGAGCGGCGTCCGCATCTATGGAGTGCGCAGCACGGTACAGCTCAAGGCGGTGCTGTCCGCTTCAGCCTATCAGTTGGGCTCCGACACCTACGAGGAAAAGCAGAAGGGGACCTC
>ERZ772917.355-NODE-355-length-32980-cov-30.170357_pt1 | contig 32980 bp, 29 predicted proteins | sample MGYA00511187_ERZ772917 | MGnify/ENA primary metagenome ERZ772917 (study PRJEB29015, sample SAMEA2737925) | human oral metagenome | biome: human oral; feature: human-associated habitat; material: dental | place: China | collected 2012 ...
GGCTTAACAGCTAACTACGGTTTTGATTGGAAAGATCAAAACGGTAATGATAAAGCTGACTTCTACCGTGCAGACCTTAACTATAAATTCTAATTTGATAGATAATCAAAAAAAAGACTCCTTCGGGAGTCTTTTTTTGTGCGTAATATAAAATAGCATGTGTAATTTCAATAAGACCTTTAATTATAGTTTTTAATAAATAGTATGCAGGCAATAGTATCTACTCAATTAATATGAAATAAGCCATTTATAATAGAGTGGTTTTGAATTTGATGAAAGTTTTATGACTATACTTTCTAGTCATTATTAGAGTTCTTACCGCTTATTTCTATCTAAATAGCCACTATTAATGGTATAATAAAGAGTATTTAAAATTTTTATAAAGGAGGCAAATATGAATCCTTCTTTTTCTCATATTAAAATGGTTGCCATCGATTGTGATGAAACTTTGGTACGTAGTGATAATACTGTATCTGATTATACAGTAGATGTGTTACATCGTTTACAGCAAAGGGGCATCGCTGTTACCATTGCTACGGGACGGATGTATCAAACGGCAAAGCCTATTGGGGCTGCTTTAAAGCTTGGCAATGTACCGATGATTTTGTTCTCTGGAGGACTCATTCAAGAATTAGAAACGGGGTGTAAACTATTTGAGCAGACCGTTTCTGTTGAGGCTGTACAGCGTATCTATGAATTAGCGAAACAATACGATTGGCATATACAATCCTATATAGATGATCATTTACTATGTCATCATAAAACGTGGCAGTCCGATCTCTATGAAGTTCAAACGGGAGCGAAAGCCGAGTTTTTAGGTGATAAGTTATATACTTTGGAGTCTGAACCAAATAAGCTGATCGCTATTGATACAGTAGAGGGGATTGACCAAATTATTGATACCTTGACTCCTGAAGTGGGCAATTTGGTTAATCTAGTTCGTAGTCAGAAAGACTTTTTAGAAATTGTTGCGCCTAATGTATCAAAAGGGTGTGCTTTGGCTCAACTAGGCTTAGATAATCATATTAGTCTAGAGGATATCGTTTCTTTTGGTAATGCAGAAAATGATATTTCTATGCTTCGTAAAACAGGCTACTCAGTAGCCGTTGAAAACGCTACAGATCATGTAAAATCTGTGGCTCATACAATTTGTGGTCATCATAATAACGATGGTGTGGCCCATTGGATTGAAGAGAATCTTTTATAATGGAGTATAACTATGGAAGCATTTCGTCTGTTGATTGTTACAGGTATGTCAGGTGCCGGTAAAACTCAAGTATTACAAGCCTTAGAAGATATGGGGTATTTATGTATTGATAATATTCCACCTGTACTTATTCCTAAACTGAGTGAAATATGTCGTCAAGGTGGAGAACGTACTAATCGAGTTGCCCTAGTTGTAGATATTCGGGGCGGTGAATTTTTTGAAGCCCTTTCTTCATCTCTAGATACATTAAAAGATATGAAGGTGGATTTTGAAATTGTATTTATGGATGCTACAGATGAGACTTTGATTCGTCGCTATAAGGAAAGTCGTCGTAGCCATCCATTGGCTCCAGATGGGCTGATTACAACAGGGTTAAAGAAAGAACGTCAAATCCTTAACTCTGTACGCCATAAAGCTGACTTCATAATTGATACTACTAATATGAAGACCGCCAGCTTGAAAGAATATTTAAAAACGCGTTTTACTCAAGTTGATGAAGGTCATGGTATGGCCATTACTGTAGTGAGTTTTGGCTTTAAATACGGTATTCCTCTTGATGCAGATATGGTTTGGGATGTTCGTTTCCTACCTAATCCATTCTATATTCCTGAGTTTCGCCATAAAACAGGTCGAGTAAAAGCGGTTAATGAATATATTCATTCCTTTGAAGTGACAGATGAATTTAAAAAACGTTACTTTGATACCGTAGACTTCCTTGTGCCAAATTATGAACAAGAAGGTAAGTCTCAGTTTATCGTAGCGGTAGGCTGCACAGGTGGTATGCATAGATCTGTAGCTATGGCAGAGGCGCTATATTCTCACTTATTAGAGAAAGGGTATCGCGTATCTGTTGAACACAGAGATATGATGAAAAATAATGTAGAAGAAGATTATAATCCTCATGATATTATAGCTCTTGGTAACTAGATAGGGGTTCATATGTTGCGAAAAGGATGGTTCCGGTGGCTAAACCCGGGTCTAAATATAAAACGTTGGCTTGCTCTGTTTAGTTGTGGTGTAGGTCTGTTAATCATTGGCATTTCTTTGATGTTTAACTATCAATGGCTTGCCGTTCTTGAAGATATTGTACTCGCTTTTTCTTTTAATATGACAGGCTTTTACAATTATAATGTACTCATCGCTGTGGGAGCGGTAATATTATCGATTGGCGCTATTTTAATGCTCATTGGTACGAGTAAAGTTATTAAAACGATTATTCGCGCCGTATTACCAAACCCTGATAGCAAAGTATCGGATATTATTTTTCAAAATATCCGCCTTGATAAGGGGCCAAAAATCGTCGTTATCGGCGGTGGTACGGGCTTATCAAATTTATTGCGCGGCTTGAAATCACATACATCAAATTTGTCAGCGATTGTAACGGTTGCTGATGATGGTGGTTCTTCTGGTCGCTTGCGTGAAGATTTTCAAATGATAGCTCCTGGTGATTTGCGTAACTGTTTAGTCGCACTAGCAGAACAAGAAGGGGTAATGGAGAATTTGTTCCGTTATCGCTTTGAGGGAGAAAACGAACTTTCAGGGCATAGTTTTGGTAATCTCTTTATCACGGCGCTTGCTCAAGTTTATGATGGCGATATTGAGGAGGCTCTTGAAGCGGCTAGTAAATTATTGCGTGTACGTGGTCGTGTAATCCCTTCTTCTACAGAGTTTATTAAATTGCGTGCTGAAATGACAGATGGCACTATTGTAGAAGGTGAAAGCAATATTCCAAATTCGGGTAAACGAATTCGTCATATTTATAGCGATCCGGCACAGCCTAAGCCAGAGGGGGCTGCATTGCGTGCCATTGATGAAGCGGACGTAATTATCTTAGGTCCTGGTAGTTTATATACAAGTATTATTCCAAATTTACTGACTGATAAATTGGCCTCTCATGTTCGAGCAAGTAAGGCTAATAAAATCTATATTGCTAATGTTATGACACAACCAGGAGAAACTACGGGCTATACATTAAATGACCATGTAGAGGCTCTGATTGAGCATGGTGGGGAAGGAATTATAGATACGGTTCTTGCTAATGATGGACCATTGCCAATTCAAATGGTTGAACAATACAGCGCTGTAGGTTCTGAACCACTGGTATTAGATACTAAAAAGTTACAAGCTAGAGGGATTCGCACCATACGTGCTACCTTAATTAGCTCTCAAAAACCAGCTGTTCACGATCCTGAACGGTTAGGTAAAGTTATTATGGATATCGTTCGTGCTATGCAATCTAACACTGAACCACATATCCTAGAGTATTATCTCCAACGAGATGATCATTAATGAGAAGGGATGCTCATGTCATTTGCGGAAGATGTAAAAAATGAATTATGCCAATATGAAGCCTCTAGTGATGCGGATGTGGCCATGAAAATAGAAGCGTCTTGCTTATTGCGCATGAGTGGCTCTATCATTTTAGGTATGAAAGGTGCCGTTGGTATTCGATTGGCAACTGCTAATAATGCGGTGGCTCGTCGTTTGCTCGGTATCTTAAAAAAGCAATACGAATTACCTACGAATGTATTAGTGCGACAAGGTTTAAACTTGCGTAAGAAAAATATGTATACTCTCTCTGTAGAACCTTCTATAGAGGGGAGACAGGCTTTAGAGGATCTCGCTTTATGGCCTGTAACTGAGCAAATTCCTCGCAGTTGGCTCAAATCAATGGAAGCGCGACGTGCCTTTTTACGGGGGGCCTTTTTAGGGGGAGGCTCTGTTAATAAACCACAAAGTGATTACCATCTTGAGTTTATGACGGGGAATGAGACTTTTGCTAGGGAAATTATTCATGTATTACGACTCTTTCACATTCACGCTGGTCTAACGGAGCGGAAGGACGAGTATGTAGTATATCTTAAAGAAGGGGATGCAGTAACAAATTGCTTGCAAATCATGGGGGCTCAATCGGCGCTTATGGAATTTGAAAACGTGCGGATTATGAAGACCGTACGAAATCAAATTAATCGTCAAGTCAACTGTGAGACGGCAAATCTACAGAAGGTTGTGGATGCAGCAGTTCGTCAGGTAAAAGCAATCCGTATTATTGATAGAGAAATCGGCATTGAAGAATTACCTGAAAAGTTGCGCGTCGTTGCAAGACTTCGATGGGAGAATCCTGAAGCGAGTTTAAAAGAACTTGAAGAGTTGATGGAGGGGGAACTATCTAAATCTGGAATTGGCCATCGACTAAAGAAGATTGAAGCATTAGCACTTACATATGACCCGTTGGGGCTCGAAGAAATATAGAGGTAATAATATATGTTTTCCTATAAATCAAGATATTGTGTAGCTGCGGCTATGGCCGTCATGGCTGCCCTTACAGGCCATGTAGAAGCTCGTGATATAGATTTACAATCAATTGGATATTTTCAGTTTTCTCCGTTGCCACCATCGTTGGTGTCTCAAACGGATACATTGCTCCTATCGGATAGTCCTGAATATGTAGGACCTGTAGGAGGTACGCTAAGTGCAGGTACAATTAATGGCAATGGTCGTATCTATTTCTATCATGTAAATGAAATGGATCTACCTCACAAGATTGCTATCGTCTTAGAAAACCAAACGGCTTACCCAACTTCAGTACATGTCATGAGACAGTTAAAATCTGTAGCTACACCTGACTATTTTGCAGCAGGTCGTGATTTGTCTCGGAAGGATTTGGAGCAACCTCTTAATGAAAGCCCTGATGCAAGACCGTTATACTCTCTTAGTATCCCACCACAAGGGCGTCAATTAATCTTTAGTGACTTAGAAAATACCCCGGTAAATCGAGATGCATTATTTACGGGGATCGTAGATATTAAAACAGAAGCACCTATATTTGCGCGTGTTATGATGCTGCCTATGGGGATGGACCCTGTAGATGCGTCACATTGGGTGAAAAATCTTCCAATCGACGAAATACAATTGCGCGGTACTTATACTGGTGCTAAGCGTAATATGGAGGTTACTACACCATTCGATACCGCTTTAGGTGGTGCCTTTGTAGAAATTGGTAATGACCGCGAAGATACGTTTATCAATGGTGTAGACGAAATGCAAAATAAAGCATTTGTTCGAGATCGTGGTAACTATGGCGTATCATATACGCTAAAAATTCCTACTAAGGGTAATGAACCATTTAGACTGTATTTTAACCCTCTTGGAGGGCCTTATTCTGGTTCCTTTACGGTAAAAACATTACATCAACAAGGTGCTAGAAGGGGACAGACAGATACACGGACTTACCACATTGGTGGTGCAGATGGTATTTCCGCATTAGGGAAAGGTACTATATTAGATAGCCGTCTTTTAGGGAACTATAATGCGGGCGATTTATTAACGTTAAACTTTATGCCAGCTGGTGCATCGAATTTGCCAATTCGTTTCTTGTTGATTCCTGAATCTCTTGCAAATCCACAAAAACATCAAACTATTGCTGTTAATGTACCGAAAGATGTTAAAGATATCTTAGGGCACCCAACTCAAGGGGGAACACAAATACCTGTAGGCCCTGTAGGTGGTAAAGATGGCGATAAAGGGACAGTAGATACTAAAAAATCTACTGTTGAAAGTCCAGCTAAACGGGCAGAAACGATTGCTCATGAAGAAACTAAAAAATTAAGTGATAAAGCCGCGGCAAATGCGAAAAAAGAAGAGCAACTTAAAAAGGCTAAAGAAGCAAAAGAAGCCTTGGCACGTAAAAAAGCTGAAGAGGCTCGACTAGCTGCAGAAAAAGCTGAAATGGTGCGAAAGGCTGCAGAAGCCAAACATGCTGAAATTGAACGTAAAATGGCTGAAAAAGCCGAAGCAGATCGTAAAGCTGCTGAACTGAAAGCGGCTCAAGAAGCTAAAGCTGCACAAGAAAAAGCAGCATTAGAAGCCAAAAAAGCTGAAGAAATGCGTCAAGCTGAAGAAGCTAAGCGCATTGAAGAAGCACGAAAGGCAGAGCTAGAGCGTAAAGCCGAGGAAGCTCGCAAGGCGGAAGCGGCTCGTAAAGCTGAAATGGCACGTATTGAGGCAGCGAGAAAAGCGGAAGCGGATCGGTTAGAGGCGGCTCGTAAAGCAGAAGAAGCTCGACTAGCAGCGGAAGCAAAACGTCTTGAAGACGAGCGTCGAATTGAAGCTGCTCGCATTGAGGCCGCTCGTAAAGCAGAGGAAGAAAGAAAAGCGGCCGAAGCTAAGGCTCGCTTTAAAGCGCAAAGAGCAGCAGAAAAAGCTGCTTTAGAGGCCCAAAAGGCAGAGGAAGAACGCTTGGCTGCTGAGACTAGAGCTCGTTTAGAAGCACAACGTAAAGCTGAACAAGCTCGTTTAGCAGAAGAAGCACGTAGAGCAGAAGAGGCTCGAAAAGCAGAAGCAGCTAGATTTGAGGCGCAACGTAGAGCTGAACAGGAACGTCTCGAAGCAGCGCGCCATGCTGAGGAAGCTCGAATCGCTGCAGAAGCTAGACGAGCTGAAGAATTGCGTAAAGCTGAGGAAGCTCGCGTTGCGGCAGAGGTTAAACGTGTCGAAGATCTTCGTAAGGCAGAAGCGGCACGTATTGCGGCAGAGGCTAAACGTGCTGAAGAAGCGCGTAGAGCCGAAGAAGCTCGCCTCATAGAAGAAGCAAGACGTGCAGAAGAGGCTCGTAAAGCAGAGGAGGCTCGCTTAGCTGCAGAAGCTCGTAAGGCAGAGCAAGAGCGACTTGCTGCAGAACGAGCTGAAGCAGAACGTCAAGCAGCAGAGGCACGACGTATTGCTGAGGAACGATATAGGGCACAATTAGAAGCGGAACGCAAAGCTGAGGCTGCTCGTCAACAAGCATTGGCTCAAGCTGAAATTGAGCGTAAAGCAAAAGAGCGTGCTGAAGCCATTCAACGTGTTCGAGATCAACAAGAGAGCGCTCGTCGTCGTGCAGAACTTGCACGTCAACAACTTGAAGCTGAACGTAAGGCAGCTCAAGCATCTAAGAGAACTCCTTCCTTCAGTGAACTTGATGATATTCATGAGGATACATCAAATGTAACTATTCCAAATGCTGTATCCATTGATGAGTTGACAAAACCTAGACCGACTGCATCTCAAAATACACGTCGTCGTGAGCAACGTCAACCTCAATTGTCGCCAAATCAGCAATATGTGCAGATAAATCCTGTAGCGAATGAGCCGCAACAAGATCAAATGCCATATACTCCACAAAATGAACAGCAAAATGATGAAGAAAATCCACCAAGATTATATCCACTAGGTTAAGGCCCTTAATTTCTAAAAAGAAATTTAAGATTAAAATTTACGATATAGTAGTGGCTTAATAGCTGTTTAAATATAGAGAGGACAAGCAATTTTATATGTTTGTCCTCTTTTTTAAATCCATATGAATTTTGTGTTTTACATTGACTTTCAAGGGTGGATTCAGTACAATAAATAAAGAAAATGCATATATGGTACGAGAGACCATTGCATAATACAATACCTTTTAATTTAGTCCAGAGAGGCTGAGAAAGGAATATAGTTGAAGTGCCCTTAAGGGCTTCTTTGTGCAAACTATTTGACCTTTTGCCCTGGGCAAAAGGTCTTTTTTGTTACGTGAGTTAGGAGGAAATCATGGGACAAGTTAGCCTAAAAGGCAAACATTTGTTAGGTTTGCAAAATGTGTCACCTGAAGAAATCAAATTGATTTTAGATGTGGCAAAGAAAATGAAGAAAATAGTTCTTTCTGATGACAAGAAGGTTCCACTTTTAAAGGGAAAATCAATTATTAATCTCTTTATGGAACCAAGTACTCGTACCCGTAGTTCCTTTGAGCTAGCCGGAAAATATTTAGGGGCTGACGTAATCAATCTTTCTCCTAGTGGTTCTTCCATGGGTAAAGGTGAAAGCTTCCGCGATACATTGTTAACAATGTCCTACATGGGCACAGATGCTATCGTAATGCGCCACAGCGCAGAAGGTGCACCTTTATACGCTACAAAAGCCGTAGATCCTATTATAATTAATGCAGGTGATGGTGCTCATGAGCATCCAACACAAGCTTTACTAGATATGTACTCTATTTTAGAGAAAAAAGAATCTATAGAAGGTTTAAAAGTCGTTATCATTGGCGATATAATGCATAGCCGTGTAGCAAGATCCAACATCTATGGACTTACAAAAATGGGGGCTGATGTACATTTAGCTGGTCCTCGCACAATGGTATATCCAGAACTTGAAAAATTAGGTGTTACCGTACACCATGATATTCGTGAAGCAGTTGCTGATGCAGATGTGGTAAACGTACTTCGTATTCAATTAGAACGCATTCACTCTGCACTATATCCTACAAATAGAGAATATGCACGCATCTTTGGTATCAATAATGAAGTATTAAAACTAGCTAAAGATGATGTAATGGTAATGCATCCAGGTCCAATGAACCGCGGCCTTGAAATCGCACCAGATGTTGCGTATTCTGATCAATCAGTAATTCAAGAACAAGTGCGCAATGGCGTAGCTATACGTATGGCTGTATTGTACTTAACTATTATCGGAGGTGACGGTAGTGAGCTTGCTTATTAAAAATGGTACGGTAGTAAATCCGGCGAAAAAACAAAACGAAGTAGCAGACGTTCTCGTAAAAGATGGTAAAATTGCAGCCATCGGTCAAAATTTAAGTGCAGATGGTGCAGAAGTATACGATGCTACAGGTCTTATCGTTGCACCAGGCCTTATCGATATTCATACACATTTACGTGAGCCAGGCCAAGAAGCGAAAGAAGACTTCCACTCCGGTACACAAGCCGCTGCAGCAGGTGGGTTTACACGTGTTGTAACTATGGCTAACACAAACCCTGTGGTAGATAATGCAGTTCTTGTAAGAGGTTTGAAAAAGCAAGCTGAACTTACAGGTGTTGTTAAAGTAGAATTCATTGGTGCCGTATCTAAAGGTCTTGAGGGTAAAGAACTTGCTGAAATGGGTGATATGGCAGAAGCTGGTGTTGTAGCCTTCTCCGATGATGGTCACTATGTAGAAAATGCGGCTTTCATGCGTCGCGCCTTAGAATACTCCTCCATGTTTAATAAAATGGTCATCGATCATGCAGAAGACATTACATTGACTAAGAATGGGCACATGCACGAAGGCATCGTATCTTATGAATTAGGTGTTATCGGTCGCCCTGCAGTAGCAGAAGACTTAGCAGTAGCCCGCGACATCTTATTGTCTGAAATGACAGGTGGTCACATTCATATCGCCCATGTAAGTAGTAAGAATACTGTAGATATGGTACGCCGTGCGAAGGCTAAAGGCCTTAATGTAACATGTGAAGTTACAAGTCAACATTTATCTTTTACTGATGAATACTTACGTGAATATAATCCAGCTTTCAAAATGGCTCCTCCAATTCGCTCCGAAGATCATCGTCAAGCATTATTGGAAGGTTTGAAAGATGGCACAATTGATGCGATTATTACAGACCATGCACCGCATGCGTTTGAAGAAAAAGACCATGAGTTCTGCTGCGCTCCAAATGGTTTCAGTGGTCTTGAAACATCTTTAGCCGCAGTTATTACGAATGCATATGGCCCTGATAAATTAAGCATCGATCAAGTTGTGTACCATATGAGTACTCGACCTGCAGAATTGATGCGTCTTGATGCGGGTGTTCTTGAAGTTGGTAAACCTGCAGATATCACTGTATTCTCTACGACTGAAGAATGGACTGTAGACCGCAATAAATTCTATACAAAAGGTAAGGTAAGCCCATTTGATGGCATGACTGTTACAGGCAAAGCTAAATTGACAGTAGTCGATGGCGAAGTTGTTATGAAGGAGGGCGTAGTCTTACAATGAAAGGCAAGTTAGTACTTGAAGATGGTTCCGTGTTTGAAGGTTCCTTATTAGGTGGCGCTCCAACAGTAGGAGAAGTCGTATTTAACACAGGTATGACAGGGTATCAAGAAATCTTGACAGACCCATCCTATGCGGATCAAATTATTACGTTAACATATCCTTTGGTTGGTAATTATGGTACTTTAAATTCTATTACTCAAGGTCCTAAACCATATTGCAAGGGTTTTATCGTAGGTGAATTATGTGATTTTCCATCTAACTGGCAAAATGAAGGCTTATTTAGTGAATACCTTCGTTTACACGGCATCCCTTGCCTTTATGATGTAGACACACGCGCTATAACGCGCGTACTACGTAATCATGGTGTAATGAAGGGCGTACTCGTACGCTCTGATTACCCCATGGAGAATATTCAAAAATTGTTTAAACAAGACTTGCCAACAGATCAAGTTATGCGAGTAACTACAAAATGGCAAGGTATGCGTGGCGATAAAAATGCAGAGTTCCACGTAGCTGTAATGGACTATGGTGTGAAGGAAAACATCCTTCGCTCTTTAGAAGTAGCAGGCTGTCGCCTTACTGTATTCCCAGCAGATGCAAAAGCTGAAGAAGTATTAGCAAGTAATCCGGATGGTATCTTCTTGTCCAACGGACCTGGAGATCCTAAGGACCTTGGTTATGCTGTAGAAGAAGTGAAAAAGATGTTTGGTAAAAAGCCAATTTTTGGTATTTGTATGGGCCATCAAGTATTGGCACAAGCCTTTGGTGGTTCTACCTTTAAATTGAAGTTTGGTCACCGTGGTTCCAACCACCCTGTACAAGATTTACGTACTGGCCGGGTGTATATTACATCTCAAAATCATGGCTATGCAGTCGATGATACTTCTTTGCCCGATTTTGTGGAAATTACACATCGCAGTGTAAATGATGGTACTGTAGAAGGTATGCGCCATAAAGAGTTGCCTATTTTCTCTGTCCAATACCATCCAGAAGCATCTCCTGGGCCTACTGATAACCTATACTTGTTTGACGAATTTGAAGCCTTGATGAGAAAGGGAAAATAATATGACATCAGAAGCAAAAAAAGTACTTGTAATTGGTTCTGGTCCAATTATTATCGGCCAAGCAGCAGAGTTTGACTATGCTGGTACACAAGCATGCCGTTCCCTTCGTGAAGAAGGTTATAAAGTAGTATTGGTTAACTCTAATCCGGCTACTATTATGACTGATACAGATATTGCGGATCGAGTATATGTAGAACCTATTAGTCTCGAGTTCGTAACAGAAGTTATTAAAAAAGAACGCCCTTGGGGCTTATTAGCTACATTAGGTGGTCAAGTAGGCCTCAATATGGCGGTACAATTGTCTGAAGCTGGTGTATTGGCTGAGTACGGTGTAAAATTGCTCGGTACTACATTAGAAGCCATTAAACAAGCGGAAGATCGTGAGCTTTTTAAAGAAGCGATGAGGGAAATCAACCAACCAGTTCCTGAATCCGATATCTTCAACGATCTTGAAGATGCTGTAGCCTTTGCTAACCGCATCGGCTATCCTATCATCATCCGTCCTGCGTACACATTAGGTGGTACTGGCGGAGGCATTGCACATAACGAAGATGAAATGTACGAAATCACAAGACGTGGTTTGAAACTTTCACCAATCCACCAAATTTTGGCGGAGCGTTCTGTGGCGGGGTGGAAAGAAATCGAATACGAAGTAATGCGCGATAGTGCTGATAACTGTATCATCGTGTGTAACATGGAAAATATTGACCCCGTAGGTGTTCATACGGGCGACTCCATTGTTGTGGCACCGAGCCAAACCTTGAACGATATTCAATACCAAATGCTTCGTACTGCATCTGTAGATATCATTCGTTATTTGAAAATCGAAGGCGGTTGTAACGTACAATACGCTTTGAATCCAAATAGTAACGAATATATCGTCATCGAGGTAAATCCTCGTGTATCTCGTTCTTCTGCATTGGCGTCTAAAGCAACTGGTTATCCAATTGCTAAGGTAGCCGCAAAAATTGCAGTGGGCATGACATTAGATCAAATTACTAATACTGTAACCGGCGAAACTAAAGCCTGCTTCGAGCCAACACTTGATTATGTGGTAACAAAATTCCCACGTTGGCCTTTTGAAAAATTCAATTTGGCAGATCGTACCTTGGGGACTCAAATGAAGGCAACCGGCGAAGTTATGGCCATCGACCGTTCTTTAGAAGGCTCCTTCCTCAAAGCAATTCGTTCTTTGGAAATTGGTTTAGACCATATTGAGCTTAAGAAAATCGCCCATGAATCCATGGAACAGCTTATCGAACGTTTACACTTAGTAGATGATGAGCGCATTTATGTAGTAGCAGAAGCACTGCGTAAAAATATTAGTGTAGAGAAAATTCACTACATTACTAAAATTGACAAATTCTTCCTTGAGAAGATTAAAAATATTGTTACTGTAGAACGTGCATTAGCTGAACATGGTTTGACAGAAGAAGTATTGCGTAAAGCAAAACGCTATTCTATGACAGACTCTGTTGTGGCACGCTATGCAAATACAACAGTAGAAGAAGTACAAGCAAAACGCAAGGAATGGAATATCCTTCCAACTTATAAATACGTAGATACTTGTGCTGCAGAATTTGAATCTAAAACACCTTATTACTACAGTGCGTATGCACAAGAGGATGAGGTTCGTCCATTAGGCGATAAATCCGTAGTAGTGCTTGGTTCCGGTCCAATCCGTATCGGACAAGGGGTAGAGTTCGATTACTGCTCTGTGCATTCTTCTTGGGCACTTCGTAAAGCGGGTTACCAATCTATCATGATTAACAATAACCCAGAAACAGTGTCTACCGACTTTGATATTTCTGATTCTCTATACTTTGAACCATTGACAGTGGACGATGTTATGGAAATTATCGATAAAGAACAGCCAGCGGGCGTCATTGCTCAATTTGGTGGTCAAACGGCTATCAATTTGGCAGGCCCATTGGCAGAACGTGGCGTCAAAATCCTCGGTACATCCGTAGATAGCATCGATATGGCGGAAGACCGTGAGCGTTTTGATGAATTGTTGGCGAAGCTTGGTATTCCTCGTCCAGTAGGTGCTCTTGTAACATCTGATGAAGAAGCACAAGCAGCGGCTAAGAATTTGAAATACCCATTGATTGTTCGTCCTTCTTATGTATTGGGCGGACGAGCTATGGAAATCGTATACAATGATAAAGAGCTCGATGTATATATGAAAGAGGCCGTAGTGGCATCTAAAGAACACCCGGTTCTTATCGACCGTTACATGGTTGGTATGGAGGTCGAGGTTGATGCTATATCCGATGGTACTGATGTATGTATTCCTGGTATTATGGAACAAATTGAGCGCGCCGGTGTTCACTCTGGGGACTCCATGGCTGTATATCCGGCTCAACATTTGGATCAAGCCTTGATCGATCAAATCGTAGATTACACATGTCGTATTGCGGTAGGTCTCAATGTTAAAGGTGTTCTAAATATCCAATATATCGTGGCTGACGGTGAGCTTAATGTTATCGAAGTAAACCCTCGTTCTAGTCGTACTGTACCGTTCATTTCCAAGGTTACAGGCATCAATATGGTTGAATGTGCAACTCGTATTGCCCTTGGTGAAAGTCTAAGCGCTTTAGGTTTACCATTAGGTCTTGTGCCTAATAAACCATATGTAGCGGTAAAAGCACCTGTATTCTCCTTCTCTAAAATGGGCCTTGTAGAAATTGCTCTTGGACCTGAAATGAAGTCTACTGGTGAAGTTATGGGTATTGGCCGCACGTATTCTGAAGCATTATTTAAAGCTATTAATGGTGCGAATATGCGTATTCCTGAGGATGGTACAATCCTCATGACTGTAGCAGATCGCGATAAAGAGGAAGCGAGTCAATTGGCAAAGGGCTTCATCGAATTGGGGTATCACATTGAAGCGACAGGTGGTACAGGTAAATACTTCAAGGAACATGGTGTTGACTGCAAAATAGTTAACAAGATCTCCGAAGGTGATGATAACTGTGCTGACCATATCCGTCAAGATAAGGTGGATCTAGTACTTAATACATTAACGGCAGGTAAACGCCCAGAGCGTGAAGGTTTCCAATTACGTCGTCTTGCAGTAGAAATGGGTACACCTTGCTTAACAAGTCTTGATACAGCACGCGAAGTATTGCGCGTCGTAGCAAATCGTAAAAATAATGCAAATTACACTGTAGAAGCGTTACAAGATTTTGAATTGGAGTAATAACCATGAGTGGCTATGTAGAACAGGGCGAAGTCGTTCGCAATGAGCAAATAGGCTCTGATGTGTGGATTATGGATATTCACGCACCAAAACAAGCAGTAGAAGCAAAGGTAGGACAGTTTTGTAATGTTCGCGTAGCGGACTCTACGGCACCATTGTTGCGCCGTCCTATTAGCTATGCAGGCTTTGATGTACAGAAGGGGATTATTACCCTTTTGTATCGTGTTGTAGGTAAAGGGACTGAAATCATGACTCGTCTCGTTCCTGGCGATACTCTAGATTGCTTAGGTCCTTTGGGAGAACCATTTGTAACATCTAAGAATATGCTTCTCGTTGGCGGTGGCGTGGGAATTGCACCGATGTTATGCATTGCCTCTCATTTGAAAGAAGGGGAAGCAGCACAAGTTATTTTAGGATTTAGAAATGAAAGAGAAACCTTCTGGGCGGACTTATTTAAAGATACTCCTGTTCAAGTACACATCACTACCGATGATGGTAGTGTAGGTACGAAAGGTTTCCCTACAGCAATCATGCCTGAGCTTATCAATGCTAATACTTTCACATCTGTTATGACTTGTGGTCCTACGCCGATGATGAAAGGCGTAGCTCAAGTGGCCAAAGAACTCGATGTGCCATGCCAAGTATCTTTAGAAGAGCGCATGGGATGTGGTACTGGCGGTTGTTTAGGCTGTGCTTGTGATGGTGCAGAAGGCAAACGCTATAAGGTTTGTAAGGATGGTCCTGTATTCCCAGCTGAGGAGGTGTTCTTTTAATGAGTGAACGCGATTTAAATAACACCGTTACGCCAAATCCAAAGTTAGCCATCAACTATTGCGGTATTAAGATGAAAAATCCTATTATCGCTGCGTCTGGTACCTTTGGTAATGGTCCTGAATATGCAGGTTACTTAGATTTAAGTAACGAAGTGGGGGCTATTTCTGTAAAAGGCTTAACGCCAAAAGGCCGTCATGGTAATCCTGGAACACGTATTGCAGAAACTCCATCTGGCGTATTGAACTGTATTGGCCTTGAAAATCCTGGGGCTGAACATTTTGTTAGAGAAATTCTACCAGAACTTAAGAAATATAAGGTACCATTGCTGGCGAATATGTCTGCTGGTACGATAGATGAATTTGCATGGATGGCAGAGACATTATCTGTAGATGGCATTGCAGGCTTAGAAGTTAACGTATCTTGCCCAAATGTAGAATGCGAAGGCATGGCATTTGGTGTGGATCCAAAGGTCGTTGAAGAGGTTACTAAAGCCGTTCGTAAGGTAAGTGATAAGCCTATTATCGTCAAACTTTCACCAAATGTAACAGACATTGTAGAAATTGCAAAGGCTGTGGAAGCAGGAGGTGGCAATGGGGTAAGCCTTATCAATACCTTGTTGGGCATGGCTATAGATATTCACCGACGTAAACCTTTACTAGGTAATACTTACGGTGGATTATCTGGTCCAGCAGTAAAACCGGTAGCACTTCGCATGGTACACCAAGTATATAAAGGGGTGACTATTCCTATCATTGGCCTTGGTGGTATCATGACTGGCACAGATGCTATCGAATTTATGATGGCAGGGGCGCAAGCCGTTCAAGTTGGTACGGCTACGATGGTAGATCCAACAGCAATTTCACGTATTGCTCGTGAAATGAGCGAATATGTAGAACAATATAATCTTAATAGCATCTCTGATATCGTAGGTGCTGTTCATCAAGCTTAACACAATTATATCTACGGTAAACTTAAGCAACCATAAGCATTGCCGTAATGTAAGATATGATACAAAAAGACCTAGTACATATTGTACTAGGTCTTTTCTTATGTATTGTATTGGCGTCTATAATCAAATAGGCTCCAATCGTATGAACTGTTAATGTCATATTATGGTAATAGTATGTACAATTATGATTATACATAGGCTTTGTAAAAGTCAATAAATTGCTGCGCTACCGGGGAAAGTGCATGTCCTTTAAGTGTGATAAAGGCTTTTTTGAAATCTCCTGAGAATTCTGGTAATTTAATGCGAGCCATTTTACGATGGTTCACTAGTTCTTTAGCATCCATTGGCACTAAGGAAACCGTGCGACCAGAAGAGGCCCACTCAATAGCAGAACTTTTTGTTGTAGTGATTGCTACTGCATTAATTTGTTCCATATCGGTTAAGCTAGACTGCATAATCATTCGTACAGAGCCACCAGAAAGAGATAGGGGACATTTTTTAATATCTTCCCAAGTAATGGTATCATGCTCACGATCTGTCCAGAATACATCACGACGGAAGATGGCATATAAATGTTCTTCCTGGGTGAGTAGAATATCGAATTTATCGGTGTCCACCATTTGAATATTGGCGATACCTAATTCGGCGCTGCCATTGATAAGTTGGTTTACTACATTTGTCATAAGGCCTTCGTAGATTTCGAAGTGGACAGAAGGATATTTCATGGAAAAAGCTGGTAAATACTGCTGTACAATTGGTGTTGAACGAGACGCAGAGGTTGCAATACGTAAAGTACCTTCAATACGTGAGTTTAATTGTTGTACAGCGTTATATGTAGATTCTTCAATAGAGCAGAGTTGTTGTGCTTTTTCATAGAAAATCTTACCAGCATCTGTTAATTGTAAGTTTGAGCCTCGTTGGCCGCGTTTGATGTTGATTAATTGAGCCCCAAATTCTGCCTCTAAATACTTCAACTGCTTACTTAAAGCTGGTTGTGTAATATGAAGAATCTCTGCGGCCTGCGTCATATTGCCCGTTTGAACGAGGGTAATAAAATTGTGGTAGTAAGATGTATCCATAGAATCTCCCTATTATACACAAAATAAGATAAATAAAAATTATAACGAACTAAGTAACCGTCATTTCACATTTCATAGAATGCTATATATACTAAATTCAACAAGAAAATAGAGAGAAAATTAAGTGTTAAATAATCTTTCTATTCTTATCACAAATTTTGATATAATGGCAGAAATTAAGAAAGTAGGTACTACTATGGGCGTGGTAAAAAGAACCTTAGGTCAAGCAATTCGTAATTGGGAAGCACGTAGATTAATGACGGCTCGTAATAAAATTAGCCGGAAAAAACAATTAGAACGAGTATGGCCTTATCCTATGACTAAGGAAAAACGTCGTGAACTCGGTCAAGGCATAGCCGGTTTAGTTAATAATGACAATTAAAAGTTTGGAATCTACTAACTAGATTATTTATCTAGTGGTAGTACCACTTCAATAGAATCTAATATGGTACAAGTAGCAGCTCCATGACTCATGTCTTGGAGCTCTTTTTGTATGCGCTCCACATCAGTAGGTGGTACTAAGATTGTCACAATTACATGTTCACCAAAGTTTGCTTCATAATGTAATTTTTCGTCCTGTACATATCTTTCCACCGCACCATACAAAGAATAGTCGATTGTCGCCTGTAGCTGAGTTCGTGTTGTGTGTAGTTCTTTAGGAGCAAGACGTAAGGCTTCTGCAACGGAGTGTGAATATGCCCGAATCAAGCCACCAGCGCCTAATTTGATGCCTCCAAAATAACGTGTTACGACGACTGCTACATTGGTAATGCCAGTTTTTTTGAGAACTTCAAGCATTGGTTTACCTGCTGTACTAGATGGTTCACCATTATCTGAGGATCGTTGTTGTTCTTGTTTGGGACCTAACGCATAGGCCGTACAGTTATGGCGCGCATCCCAAAATTCTTTGTTGATGCGGCCTATAAAGGCTTGGGCGTCCTCTTCAGTCTTACAAGGATACACGGTAGTTATAAACCGTGACTTTTCAACAACATATTCATGACGAAATTCTTTCGCTACCGAAGTAAATTCCGTCGTAGGGCTTATTGATTCAGACATATATTCACCTCCTTTTGAATCAAAGATTATGTTTATTCATCATCACTTTATTATAATCTATTTATGAATGCTATGTATAGGTAAAAAGCGGTTAATTCCCCTATAATAAAGAATTAACCCTCTATTTTTGGTAGGATATTGACGTAATGAGAATTTATGTTATTATTAAATGTAGACGTATGAATAAGTACTCATGTAAAAGTGTTCATATATTGGAATTTTGTAATATATTGGTACGTATTTAGAAAACCCATTTATGGATATTTACAATACTGTACATAGATTCTATTTATATGGATAGCCAAATAGGTGTTTGAGTATATATAAGTACATAGATACAAGGTATAGGCTTGGTAACAATATAATGACTTGTGAGGTCAATATGTATCTATGAAGTAGAAAGGCCTGTGAATATGAGCGTAAAAAAACAAGAATTTGATATTACAGGTATGCACTGTGCAGCCTGTGTAAAACGCGTTGAAAACGTCGTTTCTAAAGTCGAGGGCGTAGAATCTGTTAAGGTCAACCTCTTAACTCGAAAGGGGAGCGTTGAATATAAAGATGGCGCTACTATAGATTCACAACAGATTATTGATGCCATTACAAATATTGGTTTTGGTGCTGCAGAAGCAGACGAAACAAAGCAAGAAATAGAAAAGGTTAACTTAAAACCTCATATTACACGCCTTATTATTGCCGCCTGTATGGCGGTACCGATGATGATTAATATGACGTTACATCGATTTGGTATTCAGGCATTGCCTGTATGGGTAGAGTTTATTCTTGCCACCATTGCTCAGTTCGGTCCTGGTCTCATGTTCTATAAGAGTGCTTGGAGCGCTGTAAAAAATGGAGCACTTACGATGGATGTGCTCGTTGTAATGGGGACAACGGTAGCCTATCTATTCAGCATTTATAATTGGAAATTTCACCCTGAACTAGGCCCTCATGGGATATATTTTGAAACCTCTGCTTGGCTCATTACATTTATCCTTCTTGGTAAGCTGTTAGAAGAAATCGCGAAGGGGCGTACCTCTGAAGCACTTCAAAAATTGATTGCTTTACAACCTGCAACGGCTCATGTGTTGCGTGATGGAGAATTTGTGGACATCCCTACATCTAAGGTGGTAGCAGGCGATATTTTGCAGGTTCGAGCAGGCGAAAAAATTCCAGTAGACGGTACGATTACTGATGGCTACTCCACCGTAGACGAGGCTATGCTGACCGGTGAAAGCTTACCGGTAGAAAAACAAGTTGGTTCTGAAGTTATTGGTGCTACTATAAACCTAAGTGGTGCTTTTACCATGGAAGCTAAGCGTATCGGTTCTGATACGATGTTGTCTCAAATCATCAAGGTTGTAGAAGAGGCACAAACTTCCAAGTCTAGTATTCAACGCATTGCAGATATTGTGGCGCAATACTTTGTGCCTACAGTAATCGGTCTCGCTATCGTGACGGGTCTCGTATGGTATTTCATCATGGGCGACTCACTCAATGTGGCGCTCATTAATGCAACAGCCGTACTCGTTATCGCTTGTCCATGTGCTCTTGGCCTTGCCACACCAACATCTATTATGGTTGGCTCTGGTCTGGGTGCGGAACATGGTGTACTCATCAAGAGTGCAGAATATCTTGAAAAGGCTGGCAAGCTCGATGCCATTGTTATGGATAAAACAGGCACCCTCACACAAGGTGTGTTAGATGTGACGGCTTTCAAAAATTATAGTGGTGATGAAAGTAAAAATATGTCCATTATGATGGCCCTTGAGAGTGGCACATCTCATCCAATTGCAAAGGCTATGGTCTACTACGGTGAAGATCAGGGATATAAAGGTAAGGATATTGAACTAGAAAGTTTTGGTGATGTACCTGGTAAAGGCCTACAAGGGGCATATCAAGGCGTATCTGTACAACTTGGTCACAGCCGTTGGATGAACGAACTAGGTTACGATTTAACTGCGGTTCAAAAAGATGTTTTACGCTTTGAAGAACAAGGTGCTTCCGTATCTGTTCTCGCTGTAGATGGTGTCATCAGTGCATTGTGGGCCGTAGAGGACGAATTACGTCCAGAAACCATCGAGGTTGTTAAAGAATTACAAGCTCAAGGTATCGACGTGTGGATGCTCACTGGTGATAATTGCCGTACGGCTCAATATATTGCTAAGCAAGCAGGTATTACTCATGTTATAGCTGAAGTATTGCCTCAAGACAAGGCTAGTAAGGTAAAAGAATTACAAGATAAAGGTCTTGTGGTGGGGATGGTTGGTGACGGTATCAATGATGCTCCTGCTCTCGTTACGGCAGATATTGGTTTTGCTATTGGCAGTGGTACAGATATTGCGGTAGAAGCAGCCGACATCGTCCTTGTACGAAATGATTTACATACCTTGGTACAAGCAGTACGACTCAGCCGTAAGACAATGACCAATATTAAACAAAACCTATTCTGGGCATTGATCTTTAACTGTATCGGTATTCCGTTGGCCGCAATAGGTGCATTAAATCCAATGATTGCTGGTACAGCGATGGCATTTAGCTCTGTAACAGTCGTAGGTAATTCACTTCGTTTGAAACGAGCAAAAATCTAATTGATATATGATAAAAGACAGCACCTATACAATTGTATAGGTGCTGTCTTTTAACTTGTTCCATTCTGTTGCAAATATTTTAATTCCTATAAACTCGGTATTTTTATAGTACACATCATCTGCTATACTGAGTATAGTTATTTGTTAAGTAAGAGAGGATCATGGCTATGAAATTAAAGACTCGTGATATAGTATATATTGGCTTTATTGCCGCTTTGTGTGCAGTAGCAACAACAATTCGCATTGAAGTACCTGGTGGAGCCATGGTGCATCTTGGTTCAGCGGCTCTCTTTACGACATCAATTCTATTTGGTGGTTTATATAGTGGTTTAGGCGCGGCGATTGGCTCTGCACTATTTGATCTCTTTGGTGGTCATACACAATACATCGTGTTTTCTTTCTTTATTAAAGGGATTGCAGGCCTTATTGTAGGTGGTTTGACTGCTGGTTATTTGCCACCATCTATTAATAAACCTACTGCATCCTTTGGTCGAATCTTGGTAGCTCTTATCATCGGTGCGATTTGGACAGCTTTTGGCTACTTCCTTGCGTGGTGGTTCGTTCTTGAAAGTGCGGTCGTAGCAGCTAGCAAAATTCAATACTCCTTGATTACAAGTGCTGCAGGAATTGTGGTTGCTATTGTATTAACACCTAAGTTACAAACAGTAGTGCGCAGATTGTTTACTAAAAATTAATTGCTACAATGTTTTAGTATGTTTTAGTTTAGGCACTGCTAAAATAGCTATAACAATCTAATACATTGATAAATAAACTATCATATGGATAAATACAAAAGCCTTTAGCTGCTAAATTAGTTTAGCGTCTAAAGGCTTTTTTGTTAGGTTATTATTTTATAGTTAGTGATTGTATTAGCTATTAAACTATTAGAAATTACAAAGGTCATTTAGGTTTTCTGCCATGGTAGGGTGTGTGAAGATTTGATTTTTGAAATATGTATATGGAATGTTATTATCCATAGCCATTTTTATTAAGTTGATCAATTCTTCTGCACCTTGGGAATAGAGTGTAGCGCCCAAAATTAAGTTGTTATCAGCATCCACAACAATTTTAAAGGCGCCTTTTAAATAGTCGTTTACATGTGCTCTAGGCATGGTAGCTACGAGCATTTCTTTCGTTTTAACCATATATCCTTGGTTGATTGCATCTTCTTCTGTAAGACCTACACGAGAAAGTGGAGGTGTTAAGAAAGTAGTATAAGGAATATTTTTACGATCTTTTAAGGTATATTGGCTGTTACCTGTAAGTGCGCCAAATACGATACGGAAGTCATCAAGAGATATATATGTGAATTGAGGACCACCGTTTACATCACCGACTGCGTATACACCAGGAACGGAGCTTTCACACGTATCATTAACTACGATAGCACCGCGTTCGTTAGTAGCGATGTCCGTATGTTCTAAACCGATATTAGCTGTATTGGCTTTGCGACCTGTAGCGTATAGAACAGCATCAAAAGTGTAGTTTTGATTATTAGCGGTGATAACTGGTTTGTCGCCATCATTGGATACAGAGTCTAATGTGACATTATTAAGAATAGTAATACCTTGTTCAGTTAAGTACTCTGTAGCTAGTTCTTGAACGATAGATTCTTCGCGTTTTAAGATGCTAGATTCGATATTGAATACAGTTACCTTAGTACCAAGTTTTGCATATAGACTTGCAAATTCAAGACCGATTGGACCGGCGCCGATAACGCCTAATGTACTAGGTTGAGTAGGTAATTGTTGAATCTCAGTACTATTATAGAAACCAGTAGCTATATTGATGCCAGAAATATTAGGTTTAATTGCTACAGCACCGGTGTTAATAACGATAGTGTCAGCAGATAATATAATCTTATCCTCGCCAGCGGTAACGGCGATTTCTTTATTGCTAATAAATGCACCATGCCCAGTATAGACATCGACATGTTCATTTGTATCTAACATACCGAAGTTTTTATTGCGTAAGCGAGATGTAACAACCTCGCGTTGGTTTAATACTTGAGCGTATGATAAGCCTTTTGATGCGGCAATGATCATCGTCTTAGTAGGGATACATGCGATATTAATACATGTACCACCGTACATCAGTGGATTTTCTTCAATCATGGCTACGGATTTGCCTATAGTGCCAAATTTTGCGGCTAAGGTTTTGCCAGCCTTGCCAAAACCTAAGACGATAATGTCATATTGTTTGGTATTCATACAATACCTCCTATCTTTTATATTGAAAATATTAGATATCAATATTATAGCACATTGTAATAGATATAAAAGTAGAAAATAGAAATAATTATCACTGATTACTAAATAAAATTTGTTTAGAGTGACTATTTTAAGGTAGTAATTTAGCTTATAGCCTTGTAGTGTATTTAAGGAAGTAGGGAGAAGCTTATATATCTGTGTTTCTTCTGTACTACAGTAATTAATTAAGTGTGTTAAGTATTTCTACTTGACACATCTTTTTATATGCTGTAGTATATGTAAAGTAATATGACTTGACAGTGATGGAGGTGGCGAAATGGAAGAACGAGTACTCATAAGTTTGCTCTTAGATTTCTATGGACCATTATTGACGGACAAGCAACGCATGTCCTTACAACTTCACCACGAAGATGATATGTCTCTTGGCGAGATCGCTGAGGAATTAGGTGTATCACGACAGGCTGTACACGATAATTTACAGCGTGCTCGACACATTTTAAATGATTACGAATCTAAATTGCACTTGGTGGCACAATATGAACAACGGGAAGGCTTGCTTTCACAGTTGAAAGCAACCTTGCCTAAAGAGGTGTTAGCTGAAACTAAGGTGCAACAAGTATTGGCGCAAATGGAGGGATATTATGGCATTTGATAGCTTGTCAGAAAAACTGCAAGAAGCCTTTCAATCCTTAAAAGGGAAGGGCAAAATTACAGAAGATGATGTCAATCTTGCGTTGCGTCAGGTACGTACGGCTCTATTAGAAGCGGACGTTAACTTTATGGTAGCAAAGGACTTTGTTAAGTCCATTAAGGAAAAGGCCCTTGGTGAAGAGGTGTTCGGTTCCTTGAATCCAGCTCAAACGGTTATTAAAATCGTAAATGATGAGTTAACAGCTCTTTTAGGCGGTACGCAAAGTCGTATCATGATTTCCAGCAAGCCTCCAACGATTATCATGCTCGTTGGTTTGCAAGGTGCTGGTAAAACTACAACTGCTGGTAAACTAGCTGTATACCTACGCAAACAAGGTAAGCGTCCGATGCTCGTAGCTGCCGACGTATATCGCCCAGCTGCGATTACTCAGTTGCAAGTAGTAGGTAAGCAAATTGATATTCCAGTATTTGCGGATGAAACACCTAGTGCCAATCCAGTAGATATTGCGCGTCGTGCCGTAGAGCAAAGCACGCATATGCTGAAAGATGTTGTTATCATCGATACAGCAGGTCGTTTGGCAATTGATGAAGTCCTCATGGATGAGTTGTCTAATATCAAAGCGGCTGTTCGACCTCATGAAATTCTACTCGTTGTAGACTCTATGATTGGTCAAGACGCGGTAACTACAGCACAAACATTTAATGAAAAATTAGGTGTTGATGGTGTTATCCTTACTAAACTCGATGGTGATGCGCGCGGTGGTGCCGCATTGTCTATCAAAGCTGTAACCGGCTTGCCAATCAAGTTTACTGGTGTGAGCGAAAAAATGGATGGTTTTGATGTATTCTATCCAGACCGCATGGCTTCTCGTATTCTCGATTTGGGCGACTTTAAAACATTGATTGAAAATGTACAAGGCGCCATCGATGAAGAAGAAGCTCGTGAAATGGCAAAGAAAATGGCGAAAAACAATTTCACCTTGGATGACTTCTTAAAACAGATGAACCAGGTGCGAAAGTTAGGGCCATTACAAAATATTATTGGCATGTTGCCAGGCATGGGACAAATTAAGGATCAATTAAAGGACCTTGATTTGAATAGTAAAGAGGTGCGTCGTATCGAGGCTATCATTACATCCATGACGGCGGCAGAGCGAGAAAATCCAAGTATTCTTAATGGTTCTCGCCGCAAGCGTATTGCTTTAGGTTCTGGTACACAGGTACAAGATGTAAATCGCTTGTTGAAACAATTTGAAGAAGCGCGGAAGATGATGAAGCGCATGCAAGGTTTACGTGGCGGTAAGGGCGGATTCCCTGGAATGCCTAAATTACCGTTTATGTAATACATGGGCAGGGGCGCTGAACTTGTCCATTTACATCAGTATAAGGAGGTGAATTTCACAATGTTAAAAATTCGTTTGACTCGTTTAGGTGCTAAAAAAGCTCCTTTCTACCGTATCGTAGTTGCTGACGCACGTGCTCCACGTGAAGGTCGTCCTGTTGACACAATTGGTCAATATGATGCTACTAAACAACCAGCTATCGTTAATGTAGACGAAGAAAAAGCTTTGGCTTGGTTAGCTAAAGGTGCTCAGCCTACTGACACTGTTCGCTCCTTGTTCAAAAAACAAGGCGTTATGCAAAAATTTGCAGACGCTAAAAAGTAATTAATAGAGAGGCATACTGTGATGATAGAATTAATTTCATTAATTGCGAAATCATTAGTGAAGCAGCCTGATGCCGTTTCTGTTACCATGGTCCAAAAGGGGAATGTTGAAGTTTACGAACTTCATGTAGCCCCAGAGGATATGGGCAAAGTCATCGGAAAGCAAGGTAGAATTGCAAAAGCGATTCGATCTGTGGTGAAAGCGGCGGCTATTAAAGAGAACAAAAAGATATCTGTTGATATTGTCTAAAAGGGAGTATTCCAATGGAAGAAATGACATTACGTGTCCCTGTAGCAGTAAAAGCAAAAGTAACAGACGACTTGAAAGCGAAAATTGTATCCGATCTTGAAACTCGCCTTGATATGGTAAATAAAGATTTGGAAGCAATTGAGTTTCAAGCCCAACGTATTTTGGCTGATGCAGCTAAAGTTGATGCAACAAGTCTTACCGCTATTCGTCAACAAATCGACGAAGAGAAAAATAAACGCTTGGCTTTCAAAGAAGAAGTAACAGCTAAATTGAAAGAGGCTCAAAGTTTGTCTTTGGGAACTGAAATTCCGCAAGGCACATTAGAGCAAACAGTTACCGTTAAAATTGGGGATGATTTGGATGCCTTGATGGGCACTGAAATCCTATTAGAAGACGGTAAAATCGTTGCGTTTCGTCAATAATGAAGCATAACGATTTCATCACAATAGGTGTTATCATCGCCCCGCACGGCGTGCGGGGTGATCTTCGTATTATGCCACAAACCGATTTTCCAGAACGGTTTATGCATATGGATGCCTGTTACATCGATGGTAAAGAATACCACGTTGCATCCGCACGATTTCACAAGCAATTTGTTTTAGCATCTTTTAAGGAAATTCCTGATCGCAATACGGCTGAACTATTCAGTAAGAAAGCAATTCAAGTTCGTCGTGAAGATTTAGTAGAGTTGCCAGAAGGTCGCTATTACATCTTTGATATCATTGGTCTTGAGGTACAAGATACTAAAGGTAACGTCCTTGGCACGGTTACTGATGTATTACAGCCTGGAGCTAATGATGTATATGTGGTTTCCAAAGATGGGGAACCTGATCAATTATTTGCAGCCATTGAAGAGGTCGTTAAAGACATCGATGTGGAAAATAAATTGATGATCGTAGATCCGCCTGAATGGATATAGTCCGTTGGGCGGTTTTGCTTTATCTAAATATAGGTATATTATGGTAAAAGTTATATAATATAGCTATATGTAGATAATGATTTAATGTAAACTTGAATGTACAAGGGGCGGCTTATGCGTATCGATATCGTATCTTTATTTCCAGAGTTTTTTGATGCTTTTTTTAGCCATTCCATCATAAAACGAGCTATCGAGGCGGAACGTTTGACTATGGGCGTAACTAACCCTCGAGATTTTAGTCATAATAAGCATGGACAAGTAGATGATACGCCTTATGGTGGTGGGGCTGGTATGCTCATGATGGCGCCGCCAATTTTTGAGGCTGTAGAATCTGTTATTTCTCGATATGATAATGATATTAATGCGACCTATGCTATGGATAGTGCAGATATATGCGATGAAATGAGCCTTATTGGTAATCCTAGTGAAAGCATACGACGCCGCATTATCTTTATGGGGCCTACAGGTCAGCCTTTCACACAAGAGAAGGCTCGTGAATTGGCTACCTACGATCAAGTGATCCTCATTTGTGGTCACTACGAAGGTGTAGATTACCGTGTAGAGGAACATCTTGTAGACGAAACGATTTCTATTGGTGACTATGTATTGACTGGTGGTGAGTTGCCAGCCATGGTAGTTGCTGATGCGGTAGCTCGTATGATTCCAGGTGTGTTAGGTGCAGCTAGCGGAGCACAAGAGGACTCTTTTTATCAGCCTCTTTTAGAATGCCCTCAATATACAAAGCCACCAGAATTTAGAGGCTGGATTGTACCGGAGGTATTGCGTAGTGGTCATCATAAAAATATTGCCGCATGGCGTCAAAAGGAAGCGTTAAAACGAACACGATTATTAAGGCCTGATTTATTGGAACGGTCATTAACAAAAGAGGAAGTTAAACTGTTAAAAGAAATTGTTGCAGAAGAGTCTAGGCTATGAAATTTAAGTGTTATGATGTTGTAGAGATTCAGGGAAAACGATATGTAGTCGGGGAGGTCATTTCTTATCAAGAGTTTATCGTTGATAAAATAATACGTTATGATCTTAATGATGAAAATTATAAAAAAGAACTAGGTGTTTCCAAAGGAGCTCAGTCTTGGACCGAATATGGTCTTATGCCCGTTAATGGGACGGATAAAAAATGGCTTACCATTGTAAACGGTGAAAAAGAATATTGCACTTTTTCTGAAACAGTTTTACGTTCAACCCCTCCTGCAGGATATAGACTACATGATAAAGGTATAGAACGTGTCGTAGCTGTGGAGGGGCAATCGAAGGCTAGAAGTAGTGACGAAGCAGATTATAAAGAATATAGATCAATTAAAAAGGATAAAACCTATGTATTCTTTATTGAGGACTGGCATGGTGGTTTGACGGATCAGGCTCAAGGTGAGCGGATTCGTTTGTCTGATGTACATCGACGGCGAGATCAGGATGCTCAAGCAGCGAGTAAAAAGATTCGTAATGCAGCTCGCAGAAAAGAATGGACACGATTGGGTCTGAGTTGGGGAATCATTTTATTCTTTTTGGGGTATTTGTTTATAGGAGATATGTCTTGGCATGAATTGCGTGATGAAGTAGGATTCCCATATACCATGGAAGAGCGCATTAAAGATTCCTATTATTATGAACCGCAAGGTACAAAAGACGGTTTGATGGTATATACGTCAAAGCAAGATCCAAATGCAACGGCTATCGATCTTATCGATGCTGTGTATGGCAAGGTTTATACCATTAAACAAGATACTAAATCCCCTGAGCAGTGGATTGTCATTTATACGACTAAAGATGTATCTGTTATTAGTGTGGTTAATGGCACTACGTATGTTGAAGTGGGGCAATTAAAAAACTTGTCAGATTCGGAGGATAGACGTATAGCGACTATTAGAAATGACAGTGAAATATTGTTACGATATGCGTATATGGTGGAGTTAAAGAATAAGCAGGGGCGTAAGACGTTATCAAATATAATAAAAGATTGATATAGTATTGATTTCAGTTACGAAATCAAACGAAGGAATATTATATGTATGAACCAAGTAAGAATACTGTTTACATAGCCATAGCCTTTACATCTATAGCAGCTCTAGCAGGTGCTTATTCGTATTGGGACGATGTTAGCTATGCTCTATGTGATGTGGTCAAACCAGAATTAAATAATGGTGAAGTACGGCTCGTTGATGATGAAGGTAAAAGCTATACCTTGATTAATCACGGTGATGGAAAAGAAACTGCGCTCTATGATGATGCAGAAAAATCTGTTACCTTTCATCGTGATGAGAAAGGCAATATTATATGGGATGCAGGCTTAGCCAGTTTGATTCCAACTTTGGCGGTAGGTTACTATGCGTTTCATGGCTTTTCAGCTCCAACGGCATATATGGATGCACCCAGTATGACCTATCGTGCTACATCGCCACTTACACCTTTTGATGTAAATACAGGCGCTAGTAAATCTAATAGTGCAAGAGTAGCTAGAACTATTAATGAAATGACTAGAAATCGTTACCATACTAAAACGAGTAATCGAGCACATAGAATTGGTGAAAAGTATGGCTTTGGCAGTGTAGGGGCTCGAACTTCGAGCGGTGCCTCTTAATGAAAGGATGAACAATGAAATCCTATATTGATGAGCTTGATAGAAAGATATTTAATTTCGTGGAATATGAAGGGTATGATGATCGGTATCCTTCCTTGTCTATGCAAGCCTTTTCATCCGACTTTTACGATGAAATTCGCCATGCTTCACGTAGATTATTTCAAATATTTTGTAAAGCTGCAAAAGTATTTCAAATGGCACCAGATGACTTTGCTCGAAATATGGATATGCCAGACAATTTAATTCCTTATTTACATAAGTCGAATGCCTTAGGGTTGCCGACGTGGTTATCACGCTTTGATTTTGTTCTCGATGTAAATGGCAATTTGCGGATGGTAGAACTTAATGCAGATACGCCATGTTTTCTTATTGAAAGCTATTATGCCAATGAAGTTGCAGCTAACTATGTAGGACGAAAACATCCTAATATAGAATGCCGAAAAGAATTACATACATTTTTAACGCGCATGTATGATGCTGTTTTATCTGCTAAGTATGGTAGAAATCAATATGAATCTATGCGGGCAAATAGAGAGAGCCTACCTAAGGATCCCTTTGTATTCTCTTGTTTTCATGATTATTTTGAAGACTACGGTACAACACAATTCCTTATGAAGGAATTAAAAAAAGCCTGTCCTGAGGCAGACATGCGATTCATATCCTTTTATGATATGAAGATTGATGATGAGGGCGTTCCTTTAGAAGATGGTAGTCATGCGACTCTATTGTATCGATTGCATCCTATGGAACTTTTAATTGATGAACAAACACCAGATAATGAACCTTTGGGTGAGATGTTTTTAGATCTTTACGAGGAGAATAGATTTGATCTTTTTAATCCGCCAGAGGCAATTATTTTACAAAACAAATCCTTTATGTCCTTAGTATATGCATTGTATTTAACAGATCAATTTTTTACGAAACCTGATCGAGATATCATCGAGCGTTATTTGGCACCATCCTATTTTGAAAATGATTTTTCCTCTCTTGATGATGGCCTTTATATTCAAAAGGAGATTTGGGGCCGTGAAGGACGACATGTACAAGTTGTTCAAAAGCATGGTGATACATCTGAGCTTTACATGGAAAAGCTAGTTGATAACTATGACGATATCATTTGTCGTGATAGTAAAAAGGTTATGTATCAAGATTTTATACAGCAGAAACGTTTTACTCATACAGTGGATTGTGGAGTGAAAGATGGATTTTTAACCTTATCCTGTTTTATGCTTGGTGATCAAGCTTCCGCGGTAGGATGCCGTTTTTCTCCGGAAGAGATAGCTGGTACAGAAGCATACTTTGTACCATTATTAATAGAGTAAGCGAAATACTATGAAATTTGTGACCATATAGTATGGGCAAACGAATGATAATAGGTGTATTTAGCAGCAGTCGTGCTTATGTCTACTTTAGCGAGGGTGTGTATGGAATTTAATTGTTATGATGTCTTAGAGGTTCATGGCAGCCGTTATGTAATCACTGAGAAAATTAAATATATAGAGATTATTCCAAAAGCAGATAAGGAACAATCCTATAGGGGCCAGCCGTCTATGACAAAATCACCAGGTGATTATTGGCATGAATATGGACTAGAGGCTGTTGAGGGAATCGATAAAATATGGTTAACCATTGAGTACAATGATAATGAATGGTGTACCGTATCTAGAACATCCTTTCATACACGGCCGGAGAAAGATTTTACATTACATCAAATCGGCTTAGAAAAGGTTGTCGATGTGGATGGTGAAAGTGGTGCCTCCGTAGGGGACCGCGCAGGATATAGAGAATATCAGCTACCTTGTGAAGGTGGTGCTAGTGTATTCTTTGAAGAAGAGTGGTTTGAAGGTAAAAAAATGTTTGCCGAAGGATCACGAGTACCCTTGGTGAACATTCGTCTTTGTAATGATGCAGCCGCTCAAGCTATTAAGCAAAAGATGCGTAACAAATCAATGAAAAAGAGGTTTGGATCTATTGCTGTTGGTGTGGGGTATGGTGTACTATTTTTACTATTTCTATTTTGGTCGGACAATGATTTGTCTTGGCATAGTATACGCGCTATGTTTGGAGTGCCTTACACGGCAAAAGAACATATGCATGACACATCTGCATATTATACAAAAACAGATTCGGATAGCGACTATGTATACACGTCTACACTGGATCCTGTTAGTACCGCATTAGACTTGATTGATTCTGTGAATGGTGATATTAAGAATGAGCGGGATAACTTAGAAGAGGGACATGAAGTTATTGTATTTTATTCTGGGGACTTGGTGTATCTCATCACTAATACGGATGGACAAACTAGGGTTAAGGTATGTGAACAATCAAAATTAACACAAGAGGATTGGAAAATTATTGATCGTACATTAATCAGCTCTCATATACTCGATAACTATGCGACCATGGTTCGACTAGGGGATAATACGGGACGCGAACGATTGTATCCTACCAGCAACTCTAACAACACATCCAATACAAAATTATATTATTAGGAGGCTTATTATGATTTATATACCAGATGTATTATTGACAATTTTTTATGCTTGTTTTGGCATTATGCTGATGTTGACAGCGAACACGGTTATCGATTTCTTTGTGCCTGGAAAATTTAGTGAAGAAATTAAGCGTGGTAATTGTGCTGTGGCGTGGCTTTCAGCGGGATCATTTATCGGTATCGGTGAAATTTTGCGCGCTGTTATTATGTCACCAGCCGTGACTACGGCTGATACGTCCCTGTTACATGGCATTGTAGCCAGTGTTGTATACGCTGTGCTAGGTATTATACTATTTGTAACGGGCTATATGTTTATCAATATTTGGCATCGTAAATATAAATTATCCGAAGAAATTATGCGTGGTAATACAGCGGCTGGTATTCTTGTATTTGGCATTTTCGTTGGTCTTGCTCTTGTTATTAGCGGTGCTGTGCACTAAGGGAGCGTTTTATGTATAAGCCAAGTAAGAAAACCATATACCTTACAGGTGCTTTCGCCGCAGTTGCTGGTCTTGTAGGTGTGTATTCCTACTGGAACGATATCTCCTATGCTATGTGTGATAAGGTTTATCCAGAGGCAAATGAGGGGGAGGTTCGATTAAAGGATAGTCAAGGTAATCGGTATTCTCTTTTAAACCATGGCGATGGAAAAGAAACCGCCTTGTATGACGATAATCGTTCAGTTACCTTTCACCGTGATAATGGTGGAAACTTAGTGTGGGATGCTGGTTTGGCAAGTTTGTTACCAACTATTGCAGCTGGGTATTATATGTTTCATGGGTTTAATCCTCCTACGGCACGTATGGATGGACGAACTATGACGTATCGCACGGTATCGCCATTAAAACCGTATGAACAACCTAATGAATATACGTCATCAGGATCAACTATACATGGCTATGGAGGTGGAAGAAGCTTTCGTAGTTATGAGAATAATAGAAGTAAGAAAGCATCATCTATAGGGCAAAAGTCTGGCTTTGGCAGTGCTGGTGCACGGTCTAGTGCTTCATAATGGATGCGATGACACTATATGTTGATGGCAGTTGTTTAGAAATCAGGAGATTTAGCATTGGCAAATTTATATATTGGGCTCGTTCATTATCCGATTATGAATAAGCATAAAGATGTGATAACGACGGCCATTACCAATTATGATATTCACGATATTGCACGCGCATCTATCACCTATGATGTATCTAAATATTTTGTGATTCATAATATACCGGCTCAACGAGAATTAGCAGCTACCATTATGGAACATTGGAAGTCAGGCTTTGGTAGTACCTATAATCCGGACAGAAAAGATGCTTTCACAGGCGTTGAACTCGTTAATTCTATCGCTGTTGCGGTGCGTACTATCGAGGAATTGGAAGGGGTAAAACCTATCGTAGCAACTACCGATGCTAGAACTTATGATAATACAATTTCCTATGCACGGATGCGCGAACATCTTGAAAATGAGGGGCGCCCTGTGTTAG
>ERZ772917.356-NODE-356-length-32970-cov-9.657299_pt1 | contig 32970 bp, 28 predicted proteins | sample MGYA00511187_ERZ772917 | MGnify/ENA primary metagenome ERZ772917 (study PRJEB29015, sample SAMEA2737925) | human oral metagenome | biome: human oral; feature: human-associated habitat; material: dental | place: China | collected 2012 ...
GCATGTGTTACGCACGCCGCCAGCGTTCATCCTGAGCCAGGATCAAACTCTCAGTTAATTGATCTCCTCGGACTTATCGCCAAACTCACGATCCCCCTCCGAATACACACCTCGAAAGGCATCGCTCATTACTTCCTCTTCCCTTTATGGCTCGCCTGTAAATTTGTCAATGTGCTGCGCTCAAAATCCTTACTAAACCCTTGCAATAAGCGGCTTCCCAAAGAAGCAAACCGCCGAGCGCCAAACAACAAAGGAAATTATACAGCCTTTTACCTGCCTGTCAAGTACAAAAACAAAATACCTCGCAGACCTCGCAGACCCATTAACAACATCCCCAAAACCGAATATAACAGCTCCCTCAAACCTCGACACCCTCCGACAAAACCAAGAAGACGCCGATTCCATCAGCTCTTCCTCAATTCCAGAATTCCCGGCCCAGCAGTGCGGCGTCAGCCAGGGGAGCCTGAAGCCGCTCCACGTAAGAGCCGTCGCCGACCAGCATGTCCCCATGGCCCAGGAGGCATTGAGCCTCCGTGAACCCCTCGCCCAAGATGATCTGACTGTTGCTCTTGCTCGCGACCTTCAGCGCGATGCGCAGCTGGAGGTTGGCCTTGATGACGCCGGTCACCACCTTCGCGTCCGGACGCTGCGTCGCCAGCAACAGATGGAACCCCGCGGCCCTGCCCTTCTGGCATATCCTCTGGATGAAGAGCTCGAGCTCCTTCGCCGTCCCCTTGGACGTCATGAGGTCGGCATACTCGTCGATGATGAGGACCCGGCGCCGCAGCCGCTCCCCCATGGCGACATTGTACTCCGTCAGATGGGAGACCCGCGCCCTCTCCATGAGCTCATAACGCTGCTCCATCTCTTCGACAGCCTCCCTCAGGGCCTCCATGGCCTCATCGGCGTCGCAGAGGACCCGTCCCTCCTCCAGGGCCCGCAGCCCCGCCAGGTCGGAGAAGGTAACGCGCTTGGGGTCGATCAGGGTAAAGCCCACGCCGTTCTGCGGCACGCAAAGCAGAAGTCCCACGACTACGGAGCGGAGCAACACGCTCTTTCCGCTCCCGGAGGTCCCCCCGATCAAGACGCTGGTCATGGACGGCTCCGACAGATCGGCCCAGAAGACGCTTCCATCCACCTTCATCCCCAGGGGAAAGGCGGCCTCCGAGTCGGGACGCGCTCTCTCCCCCTGCCCTTGCTGCATCAGCTTTTCAAGGGTCAGCACCTCGCGGCGAAGGCGCGGGACATCCACGCTGACATATCCCTTCTGCGCCTGAATCATGGGGGGCTGAGGAAGGTCCATCTGAACCTGAAGGTCATCCGCCCGGTTCTCTATCTTCTTCACGGTCGTCCCCTTGGCGGCGTCGGGTCGGACCTTCAGGCGTATGAAACAGGGTCCGCAGACAACCCCCGTATCGGCAGCGGCCAGCCCGAGGTCCTTCAAGGCCCCAAGCAGCTGCCCCATGCGCTCGCGTCCCTCCGCATCGCAGGACTTTTCGCCGGAATCATCGTCGGGGTCGTCACGGGCTTCGCCGCCGGAATCGCCCCCTATCTTTTCTGGAGCGGCGGAGGGCTCGGCGGCCGTTCCCCAATCCCCGGCGCAGCTACCGTTCCAGGGGCACTGCAGGCAGAGTTCGGAGTTCACCGCCACGGGCAGGGGCAAGCGCCGCTCCAGTACGTCCAGGACCACATCGAAGAGGCCCGGCAGCGCGGACATCATGCTCGCGACTTCGGAGGAGGGGAAGACTCCGGGACGCTCCTCCTCCAGATAAACAACCTGCACGGCGGGCAGGATGCCCGTGGCATTCTGGATCAGCCAGGCGTAGATCAACGTCTGGGAGAGTGCCACCGAGGGGTCGGAACATCGATATCCCTTGAACTCAAACAGGGTCGCCTCGCAGGAATCGGGATTGAACAGCAGCGCGTCATAGCGTCCCGAGAGCTCCAGCACCCGTCCGTCGGAGGAAACGTAGGTGGCCTGGAGCGTGCGCTCCGGCCTCAGGAACACGCGATCCATCGCCTCGTCGGGATCGAGACGATCAAAGGGGATTCCCGCCAGAAAATCCGCCATACACCCCGACCAAATGGAGGTCCCCCGTGCCATGGACAACACCCGCCCCGTATCGAGCTTCGGCGCGTAGCGATCCAGGAAGGGAAGAAAGAAACGGGTACGAATAAGCTCCTCCAATCGTTCCCGAATCGGAGTCCTCTCGGCGATATCTCCGGTAAGGACCGCACGGATCTCGCCTCTCAGGGAATTTTGAGGATCGGCCGCCGCATCGAAGAAGGCCCCGGCGATATGCTTGTGGAACAGGGAACCGTACTTCTCGCCGCTCCCCTCGATACCGACCTTCCAGGCCCCGCGCTCCCCCTCCCCGCGATAGGCCAGAAGCCTGGGGCAGCGCTGGCACAACGCCGCGTCACTGACGGAAAGGGTCTGAACGTCGTCTCGTTTCTTCCGGGAACCCATAGCCCTACACCATCGCGATCAGGGTACCGTCTCCGGAGGGGTAAAGGCGGAAGAGCGCCTTTTGACGGTTCAGTCCGGCCAGCAGCGTCTGATAACCGATAGTGACCCCCTCGCGATGGAGCGCTCCCACCAGGAGCTCGGCCCCCATCATCTTCATGGGAGACCCCTTCAGCAGGGACAGGACGGCGCGCGTCAGCCGTTCCTCGTCCGGAATGCTCCCATCCGAACTTCCAGGCTTCGCGGCGGGAGAAACGGGGGCACTTCCCCCCTTTGGGCCCCCATCTGCATCACCGTCCGGGGAAGTTTCTCCGTTCTCCCCCAGGTCGAGGAGCTCCGGACGGAAGCCCTCCTTCATGTAGCGCGAGAAGTCCTCCCGCGTCGCCGGACGCTGGCCCGAGGACGGATAGAGGGCGACGTCTCCGTTGCAGACCTTGTTTCGGAACGCCACGAGGCCGTACCAGGCCGCGCACCCCCCGGATCCGAGGATGATCGCCCTCCCCTTCAGAGCCCTGAACTGCCCAAGGAGCTCATGGACCTTCCTCCAGTTTTCGGGGCCCCGGAACACCCGTTTGTCCGTAACGTAGCAGCAGAGCCCGTCGGGATGTGCGCTCAGAAAATCGACCCCCCGCTTTAGGGCGGCGGCCGCGGAAAGATGGTTCCTGGCCGTCAGGACGATGAAGGCGCATGGAGTCGCCCGGCCCCCGGCGGAGCGCTGCCCGGACAGCCGAACGTATTTATCGTCCGAGCGGGAGACGTTGAACTCCGGCCGGGAGGCCAACCACATTTCCAGCGCGTCCAGAAGCTGATCCGCGTTGGGCGGCCAGGCGTTCGGGTCCGAGGCCACCTTGTCGCACTCCTCGCGGTAAGCCGCGGTCAGGGTTCGTTCGGCCTCACGGATCTCGTCCGTTTCGGCAGCCTCCGGGGACCTCGTCCCTCTCGGGGCTTCCGGAAGAGCCTCCGAGCCTTCCTCATGGATTGCGCGGTTCGCCAAATCTATGACCGTCCTGGGGGAGTATCCCGTCCGCAGCTTTCCCTCGAGACGAGCCATCAGCCATCGGTACTTTTCCTCCGCTCCCTCGACGAAAAAGGCGGCGATACGATTTTTAACCAGCTGCCTCGCCTGATCCAGGCTGCAGTTTCCCATGGGAACGGGATGGTTGAAGCGCTGCACCACAGCGCTGTCCAGCACCCGGGAAAAACGATGGTTCCAGGTGTCTGCGCGCAGAAAGGCCAGGGGCAGCATGCCGGAGACATCGTTGACCAGAAGGCTCAGCACCTTCCCCCACGCGTTGATCAGGTCCGGGGAATCCATGCCGTCGAGCTGGTCGAAACAGACCAGCATGGGGACGCGGGCATAGCGCAGGACATGCCCCAGGGAGAGAAGCATCTTCGACGCCTCGTCCTCCCGCGCCTCCGGCGCCATCGCGTCCCGGTCGCAATCGGGAACCCCCAGCCTCTCGGGGAAGCTCTCGTCGGACTCCCCCATCAGCCAGAAGAGGATATCCTCCTTCAAAGATGCGTCCTCCGTATCGGCGTAGAGCAGCAGGCAACGAAGGAAATCTCTGTCGATCCCCAACAGCTGCTTCTTGAGAGGACTGAGCCGGTCCATGCCCGAGAGGACGGGACGCCCCTTCTCACGGCAGCGCTCGTGGTAGCTTTCATCCAGCTCCCCGAGCAACAGATCGATCTGCAGCTTCCCGTCCCTGTGCTCCCGCGCCATGCTGATGAATATCTCCCGCAGCAGGTCCCGCATGACGCTCTCCGGGTTCATGAAAGCCCTGACCGCTACGAAGATCGCAATCTGCCCGTTCTTACGAATCTTGCCAAGAACCCGCTTGAGCATATGGGTCTTGCCCGTCCCCGGCTCCCCCAGGATCAAGCCGGCAAGGGGCAGGGCAGGCTCCCGCCTCTTCATCCTCAGGAGCTGGTCGATATGTTCGACGATGTCACGATTGAGGGAGTCGATGTCGGGGTTGGCGTTGTCCCAGGGATTGGGGGCCGCGGACGAGGCGAAGGGATTGTTCTCCACCAATTGGGCGCGAATACCGCCTCCATTCAATTCGCCTCCATTCAAACCTCCGCCCTCCGAATCGCTCAGGCCGCCGCTCAGCCTATCCATGTCATCGTCCCCATCCTGAAGCCGTTCTCGTCCACAAAACCATCCTCGACCTGCTCGGGCGTCATCAGCGTCACGTCCCCCGCATGAAGCTGAACGACCTCATCGTCGCGCAGCCGACGGAGCATGTCGTCGAAGACCTCGCGCGGCCAGCCCATACGGCGGCGCAGATCGCAGATGCGGACAAAAATGCTCCCTCGATCGAGCTCCCGGAAGGCCGCATGAAACTGTTCCCTGCGTTTGCCGAACGTGTCTATTGGAATTTCACATGCTGTCCCGGCTGCATCTTTCATCACAGGTCCCATCGCCCCAGAGGCAAAGAAACGAGGCGCAAACTCGGCAGCAAGCTTCAACGTGACCTGTCCGCTCTCCAACAGGTTATTTAAAATCCTGATGAGCTCATCCTTTTTGATAAACGGTATTCCCTTAAACAGCTGCGGACCACTTTTTCCAGCTTTTCCCCGTATAAAGCACAAAACGACTTCGGCCAAGTTGGTCCCGCGAAACAAATAAACAGCATTGCCCTTGTTGTATATTGCCAATTTGTCTTCCAAATGGGGTGTAAGGATCTTTATTACACTTGGGTTTGTCAGCTTCCTTCCCGTTAACCCAAGACGCTTGCGGAGCTGGGAACTCATTGCCTTCTGCATCGCGCTCAGAGTCATGAAATCCCTTCCGCTGCGCTGCAAAACCTCCAACAACTCCCCGGCGACGTCCCCAACCGTCCGTTTCTCGTCCATCCTGACTTCCATCTTATTGACTTTTATCACTTCCATACTCTCCCCGCCCATTCGATTTTCTTCCGGCGCAAAGGACCGAAAAAACATCGGGTCTCACATTTCATCTCAATTATACACAGGAAATCGACGCTATAATGAATGATACTCAGCCCTCTAGGGCGTCATTCCGCGAGGACGGAGGGAAACGAAAAGGAGGAGTACATCGTGAGGAAGCAGGACTTTCAGGTTGGTCCGTCCGCCATGGAGGAACTCAACGCATTTTTGACGAACCCCGACAACCCCCTGCTCGCGGACCTGCGGCGGGTGGTCGCCAAGTACGGTTCGGTGGAGGAGATCAACGCCAGGGCACGGGAGGCCGGCCGCATCGAAACCCTCTTGAAGCGGCTCGAAAGGATAAACTCCCCCTATATCAAGGATCTCGAATGGCTCATGACGGCGCGCGAGGAGGGAAGGTTCATCCCGATCTCGGCCTATAGAGCCAGGGTCAACCCCGAACGCCCCGTCTGGGAGTACGACGCGGCAAGGCCGGTAACCCTGGAGATCAGCGCCCTGCAATATTTCCCATGGGTCGTCGCCGAAGCCCGGCAGTGCATCGAAAGGGGCGAGGTGCTCCCGGGCCGCTTCATTCGCGTCCGTAAGATGAAGGAGCAGGAGGCGGACGGAGGCGATCTCCCCGCAGTCCGGGCCGCCATGAAGATCCTGGGGGCCTCCTGCGTCGAGACGCTGGACACCAAGGGGACGGACGGCTCCAACGTGCACCTCGGGGGGCCGGAGACCCTGACGGGCTACTTCGGAGGCATCGGCCAGCCCAACGGGCATCCGCTTCAGTGGGTGGACGAGGCCCTGTACTATTACGTGAACTACGGCGTGGACGAGGTGCTGAACATTAACCTAGGCACCGTCTTCCTGGGCTATCTTCTCTATCGGCTGGGCGTGAACATCCGCTTCAAGATATCGGTCTTCATGGGCAACGACAACCCCTACGCCGTCCTCTGGACCCTGTTGGCCGCGCGCATGTTCGCGCGCGACGACGGCTCCACCCCTCTCTCCGGCTTCAACCTGTCCAACTCCATCGACGACGGCAACCTGGCCCGTGCCGCTGCCGTGCGGAAGGAACTGGGACTCGAGGATCAGGTCCGCATCGAGCACCACATTACGGAGACGTGGAAGAGCATCGTCCGGCAGCCCTATGACCGGCGGGCCGGCCTCGTCGAGCTGGCAAAGACCATCCCCAACATCTCCGCCAAACACGAGGGAGGAAACCCCGAGGACGAAAAGGACCTGGCCCATCCCTCGGACATCCTCGACTACTTCCGCGACAGGAAGGAAATCGAGTCATCCGGCGAGATGGACGCCCTGCTGGGGAACTACATGCTGAAGCACAAGGCCGTGAACACGACCGCGGAGGCCCTGACGAGGGCGGGACTCTCCTTCGTCGCCGCAGACGCGCACCGCCGCTGATTCAACGGCAGCAAACAAATGAAAAAATGCCCCCTCCTCAAAAAGGAGGGGGCATCCGCATTCAATTCGTCGACGGTTCCTTCGGCTTCACGTCCAGCGAGACGATGACGGGCATCCCCCGCCATACCTTCACGATTGCCTCGATGCGGCCTTTTCGTGCGGCGTCCTCCAAGGCGCGGCCCGTGTTCTCCCTGAGGTAGAAACGTTCGAGCCCGGGCCCGAAATCGAGCCTCGCCACGGAGCCGCCGGAGGCGGCACGAAACGTCCCCCTCAGATAGGGCCGCCCCACAGGCGGGGACGTCCCGACCCCCTCGGGAGAAAATATGCCCGATGCATCCCGCTCAAGGGATACGTACCAATCCTTTGCGAGCTTCATCTCCGCCGGTTCCGGTCCGCCGGTTTCTCCCCCGGAAACGACGTCGAACGAGGTCAATGGGATCTCCTCCACCGCAAAGCGGAGCGCCACATAGTCGCCCCTGAAGAGGTCCCGGGGATCGAGCGGGACCGTGGCAAGGCGCACTTCCTCACCGAACATCAGGATCAGTGTGGGCCTCACCGGCGCGGCCAGGAGCACGCACAGGGGCAGGAGAGCCACGACGAGATAACGTCTCAATCCCCTCATGCCTTTTTCCCCTCCTCAAGGCTCGTTCTGATCCGCTTCGCCCTTCGGCGCACCCGCTCCATGAAATAGCCCAAGGCGATCAGCAGGAGGCCGCCCACCGTGAAGAACGCGGCCTTGGGCATGAAATCGTAGAAGCCGTCGAAGTAATAGCGCAGCACCAAAAGGCAGAAAAAAGTGGTCGCCAGGGTGTGCCCCCTCCAGGTCAGCCAGAGCATGAGCAGGGAGAAGATCAGGGCCGACAGCACCGCAAAGGCGGTATCGGGTGAGGAAAACCCCATCCCGACGACCAGCGCGTTGAACCTGGGGAAGCAGTCCGGCAGAACGGAGTCGCGCCAGACCTGGGAGATGGTGAGGAAGAGCCCGCAAACCCCTGTCAGCATGATCCCCCACCCCTCCAAGTCACCCTTCCGTTCTCCGAAGGAGCAAAGGACCATCAGCATCCCGATTCCGCCCAGCACGATCAAGTTCTGCGCTGGGTCCGAGAGATAGGCGAAGAGCGGCAGACCGATGAAGGAAAGGGTGGCAAAAACGTTCATGCCGAAACAGAGACGTCTGCGCTCCCCCAGACGCCACCAGGCCGCCCACAGGGCCAAGAGGATCAGGACCCTTTGAGGCCGGAAGAGGTTCTGCAGGAAATCCGCGACGGAGAACCGTGGAGCACTCCAGAAGCTGCCGAACAGACCGAACCATGGGGCATGGAATCCATACAGAAAAACAATCGCGAGCGCCTGCATGAGAAGCACCTGGAACGGGTCGCGAAAGAGCAGGGCGACGGGCAGCACCCCCGCGAACCACCAGGCGACGGCCGTAGTCCAGTGCCCGCCCTGATGAAACATCTGGGCCATGAGGAAGATGCCCCCGCCATAGATGAAGCTTCCCAGCAACAGAAAGGCCCGCGACGTGCGGGGAAACTCCGCCTCCGCCCGCCAGGCTGCAAGGATGGAAAACAGGTAGCAGAGCACGATCAGGGCAGCGCGGAAGGCGCGGGGCATGTCCAGCCAGTTCGCGGCGACGGCGCTCAGGAACCCCAGGCCGACAAGCATGCCTCCCAGCCCCAGCAGAACCTGAGGGAAATGCCCCTTCCGAGGAGCATAAAGCCCCTGGATGGCGGAGGCCTGGGCTGGATCGATGATCCCGGAGTCCCTCCAGAGGGCGACCTCGCCCAGCAGGAAATTCAGCTCCTTCCTTTTGACGAAACGCTCGGGGAAGCCCCTTTCCATGACGATGCCGCCCTCAGCTCACGCGGCTGCCCAGCGGGATCTCGCCTGCAGGAGCCACGAGGGTCAGGGCCTCGCTGTTCCCGTCCACCTTGACGCTGGCGGCCAAGATCATGCCGTTGCTCTCGATGCCGCAGAGTTTCGCCGGCTTCAGGTTCGTTACCAGGACGACGCGCCGCCCCTCCAGTTCTCCAGGTGTGAAGAACGCCTTGATGCCGGAGCAGACGGTGCGCTTCTCGTATCCCAGGTCCACCTCCAGCTTGTAGAGCTTGCGCGACTTCGGGATCTCCTCGACCTTGACAATCTGCGCCACGCGCATCTCCACGGAGCGGAACGCCTCGATGCCGATCTCGGGCTCATGTTCCAGGTCCGGCTCATGCTTCGAGGCGGCGCCCCCTCCCTCCTTACGCGGGGCTCCGGACCTCGCCCCCTCCTCGCCCCGAGCCTTTTTCCACGCCTCCAGGTCGATCCGGGGAAAGAGCACCTCGGCCTTACGCACCCGCGTCCCCGCCCCCGCGCCCCAGACGAAATCGTCGTAGAGGAGCTCCAGGGGGGAGCCGTCGAGCCCAAGCTGCTCCCAGATCCTCCGCGACGTCCCCGGCATATAGGGGGCGATCAGGAGGGCCGAGAGGCGAAGCGCCTCGTACAGGCTCAGGAGCACGGAGTCCAGCTTCTTCTCCTGCCCCTCCTTGGCCAGTTTCCAGGGCATGGTCTCGTCGATGTACTTGTTGGCGCGCCCAACGAGCGCCCAGACCGTCTTCAGGGCCTCGTCGAAGGCAAAGCGTTCCATGGCCTCGTCCACGCGCTCCAACGTCGCCTTCGCGAGCGCACGGAGTTCGTTGTCCAGCGGGTCGTCGAGCTTGCCCGCCGGGACGACGCCATCCCGATAGCTGACGATCATCTGGAGCGTGCGGTTCAGAAGATTGCCCAGGTCGTTCGCCAGGTCGCTGTTGATGCGCCCGACGAGCGCGGCCTCGGAGAAGTCCCCGTCATGGCCGAAGGGCACCTCGCGGAGCAGAAAATAACGGAAGGCGTCGGCCCCGTAGAGCTCCGCCATCTTGAAGGGGTCCACGACGTTGCCCTTGGACTTGCTCATCTTCTCGCCGTCGACCGTCCACCAGCCGTGGGCGATGACCGAGACGGGGGGCTCCAGCCCCAGGGCCAGGAGCATGAGCGGCCAGATGACGCAGTGGAAGCGGATGATGTCCTTGCCCACCACGTGCCGGACGGACGGCCAGTATTTCCGGAACATCGCGGGATCGTCCAGATACCCCACCGCCGTGGTGTAATTGATCAAGGCGTCGAACCAGACGTAAATCACGTGCTTCTCGTCACCCGGGATCGGGATGCCCCACTTGAGGGTCGTACGGGACACGGACTGATCCCGAACTTCCCCCCGCAGGAAGCTCATGATCTCGTTGTAGCGGATGCGCGGCATGACCCCGCTCAGGTGCTTTTCGTAATGTTCGATCAGCCTGGGGACGTATTTGGAGGCTCGGAAAAAGTAGCTTTCCTCCTGCATCAGGGTCAGGGGCCGGCCGCAGTCCGGGCAGGTGTTGCCCTCCCCGGCGCTGGACTCGGGGACGTAGGTCTCGCAGGGGACGCAGTACTGCCCCTCGTAGGTCCCCTTGTAGATGTCCCCCTGCTCCATCAGCTTCCCGAACATGGCCTGGACCACGCGGATATGGCGCGGCTCGGTGGTGCGGATGAAGTCGTCGTTGCCGATATCCAGGACCTTCCACAGATCCTTGAAGTTGACGTGGATCTTGTCCACCAGCTCCTGGGGCGTCATCCCCTTCGCCTCCGCGGCGGTCTGGATCTTCTGCCCGTGCTCGTCCGTCCCTGTGAGAAAATACACGTCGTACCCCTTCATGCGCTTGTAACGGCTCATGACGTCGCAGGCTATCGTCGTGTAGGCGTGGCCGATGTGGGGAATGTCGTTGACGTAATAGATGGGAGTGGTGATGTAGAAATTCCTGCCGTCCATAATAAAAAACCTCCGTATTCACGTACTCGAACCGTCAGACCGGGCAGGGGCCCTCGGCCGGTCGGCCCCTCCAGGGCCTGAGCACGATGGGTTTCAGGTTGAAGCATTTCAGGGCCTCGTTCACGTCCTCCAGGGCAAACACGCCCCTCTCCATGCAATGAAGGAGGACGATATCGTAGACCTCATCCTCCGAAAGCGTGTGCCCCGCCGAGACGAGAAGCTGACGCATCTCGTCCCGTTTCAGTTCGAGCGCCAGGCCGAACGCGAAGACCAGCTCCTTGAGGGGACAGCACTGGCCGTCGGCACGCAGAGCGGCCATGTCCTCCGGGGTCCAGCCCATTTTGGAGCTCATCTCCGCGTCGCCGATTCCCCTCTCCTCCATCAGCCCGGTAAGGGTCTTGACGAAGAAGCACGGCCCGTCCTCCGGGGAAAGACCCGCAAGGACATGAGGAACGGAGATCCCCCCCGGGAGAGGCGCACCCTCCCCCTCCCCGCCGAGGGGACGGAGCGTGCCCTCCAGGGAGCTGAGGGTCCCATAAACTTTTTTCGCAAGATCCATGAGAAACTCCGAGGACAACATCGCTAGGACCTCCACAACCCCGGCAGAAAACCGATCATGCTATCTTATCACGATCCTCGGCACTCCTCCCGGAACACGGGGGAGAGGAGAAATACCAGGCCCAGCAGAGGCAGCAACCCGATAAGCAGCGTCGTATTGTGGATGCCGATCCTGTCCGCAAGCTCTCCCAGGGGGTAGAGCGCCACGTTTGCCATCCCCCACGCAAGCCCCATGACAACCGAACTCGCGACGCTCCGGGCATGGGGCATCAGCGTCTGGGCCAGGACCACGGTGAGGGGCATGGTGGAGTAGATGCAGGAGACCCCCACGATGTAGAGAGAGGTCGAAAGCAGCCCCGAGGCCAGCGAGGCCGACGTCAGGAAAAGCGACCCCAGGAGCAGGGTCAGCCCCAGGATCGTCCTGATGCTCACCCTTTTGGACAGCCGTTCGACGGGGATCATCGCCAAAGTTCCTCCGAGCGTGATACAGAAGAGAACGGTCCCGATGGCATCCAGAGCACCGCCCTCGGCCGCGATCTTCAGCGGCAGGAAAAAGCGTACGCACTGGAACACGACGTCCCGGATCACGGCGACGGCCCATAGGGGGAAGAGCACCGTAAACACCCCGCCGAAGCTCCGCCAGAACCCCGAGCCGCTCTCGGAACGGGGAGGAAGCGTTTCCCGGAGAAACGGCATGAAACAATAGATCAGAGGAGCAAGCAGGAGAGGTGGGAGAAGAGTGGCCCAGAGGCCTCCATACCCGAACCGCTCCACCACGAAGACGGCCACGACGGGACTGACCAGAACCCCGGCCGTCCCGGAGATGTTGAACAGGGTCAGGGCAAACGACAGTTTTTCCGGCCTCGCCACATAGCCGATCCCCCCGCTGCCCTGAGGGTGGAACAGGGCGCTCCCCACCCCCCAGAGCCCGGCGAAGAAGAGGGCCCCTCCGTAGCTTCCCGCAGATGGAAGCATGACGGCCCCCAAGCCGCAGAGCAGGGGGCCGGCCATCATGAGCCAGGGGCGGCGAATACGGTCGCAGAAGTAGCCGATCACGGGCTGTCCGACGATATGGCAAAGCCCCACGATGAGGCTGAGCGCCCCCGTCAGAGCGTAGTCCAGCCCCAGCGACGCCTTGATGTAGGGAACGAAGGTGGGCAGAAACGCCGCATACATATCGTTGACGCCGTGCGCCAACGATATCAGGACCACCTTGATCTCCAAAAGCGCAAAAAAGTCCCCTTTCAGGGGGAAGGCGCCCGTCTTTCCGCTCAACGCAGTTCAACTCCATTCCTGAAAAGGCGGCGTCCGCCCCCTTTCCCCTGGTCTCTTACAGAGCTTTCCGAGGCTTTAGCCGCAGTTACTTTATCATGGACAGCTTGAGATTCCGATCGAAAAAGAGCGTGGCCAACCGTCGCCGCCCCTTCATCAGGGAATAGGAATAGGGGGTGTCAATGGCCGTCGCCACATAGCGCGCACGCAATATGAGATTGTACCCCGCGTGGTCGGCTATCGCGAAAATCTTGTCCAGCGAGAGCCCCAGCTGAGGCTCGCCGATCAGAGGATCCAACGGGTCTCCGGAGAAGACGACCCGTCCCGAAGGCGCGGGAGCCGGTACGCCATCCACTCCAGCACCGGGAACCGCTTCGCCCGGGGCCTTCGCGCCGGCGGGCCCCGCAGGGGCCTCCGCAGACGAACGGGCTCTTTTAGGCCTGGCAAGAGATTTCAACTCCACCACCGGTCCACCGCTCCCCGAACCCGAGGATCCTGCCTCCGGGGTTCCCTTGGGGGCCGCAGGGGGCTCGGGGTTGAGCGGGCGGATCGCCGCATCCGCACTCCACCGGCTGCCAAAAATACAACCCCCTACCGACAACACACCACAAATCAGCAACACAGCGATCTTTTTTGAAGACATCATACAGACAACCTCCCCAAAAATTTGAATGACGACGAAAAAGGTGCGCACAAAATCGACATCAATCCAAAAAATCCTTGAGTTTGCGACTGGGCTGACGAAGCTTCCTCAAAGCCTTGGCCTCGATCTGCCGGATTCGCTCACGGGTCACGTTGAACTTGCGCCCGACCTCCTCCAGGGTGTAGGAATGTCCGTCCTCCAGGCCAAAACGATAATGAAGCACCTCCCGCTCCCGGCTGGACAGCGTGGCCAACATTTCCTCGATCTGTTCGTGAAGCAGATGGCCCGCCGCAGCCTCGTCCGGACTCGGTAGGTCCCGGTCCTCGATGAAGTCGCCCAGCTGGCTGTCCTCCTCCTCCCCTATCGGGGTCTCCAGGGAGACCGGAAGCTGGGATATGCGGCGTATCTCCTCGACCCGGGAGGGGTCGATCTCCATCTCCGCGGCGATCTCCTCGTCCGTGGGCTCTCGGCCCAGCTGCTGCACGAGCTGGCGGGAGATACGCACCATCTTGTTGATGGTCTCCACCATGTGGACCGGCACGCGGATCGTCCGAGCCTGATCCGCAATGGCGCGGGTAATCGCCTGACGAATCCACCACGTCGCGTAGGTACTGAACTTGAATCCCCGGCGATAATCGAATTTCTCCACGGCCCGGATCAAACCGAGGTTCCCCTCCTGGATCAGGTCCAGAAAGAGCATTCCGCGCCCGATGTACTTCTTCGCGATGCTGACCACCAGGCGGAGGTTCGCGTCGACGAGCTTCTGCTTCGCCTTGACGTCCCCCTCCTCCATGCGCTGGGCCAGGTCGACCTCCTCCTCCGCCCGCAGAAGGGGGACTTTTCCGATCTCGCGCAGATACATGCGCACCGGATCCGTCAGAGGGATATCGTCCAGCTTGCCGAAGTCCCCGTCCAAGGACGGGAGCAGCTCCTCCCCAACTCCGACGGAGGCCTGAACCTTGCCCCGACTTTCCTCCTCGACGACCTCGATTCCCAGCTCCTGAAGGTTGCTCAGGATGTTGTCCAGCGTATCCGGGTCCCAAACCTCCACCGGAATATGCCGCTCGATATCGCGATGCGTGACAAAGCCACGTCCCTGCCCCTCATGAACAAGGGTCCTCACCTTTCCCAGGTATTCGGGAGAATCGCTCTTTGCCGATCCGATCCTGACATCGCGCTTGTTTTCTTCCTGCACCGCACATGACCTCCATTTTCATTCCGCCGTATTTCCAGTTCCTCAGGTGGATCGGAACGCCTGTTATTCTGCCGGGACAAGGCCAAAAAACGGAGGAAAAGAGACCTCGGGGGATGGGCCGACCATCTGCCGGGTCTCGGCAAATTCCATCTCGTAAAGCAACCTGCTGATCCGAAGCTGAAGCGGATCGTCCGTCTCGTAAGCCATACAGAAACGCCGATATCCAAACTGTTCCGCAAAGAAGGCAAGGCCCGGGTCCCCGTCCTGACCGGCGAGCATTCCCTCGAAGTCCGTCAGAAACTTCTCCTCATCAAAAAAAATCCCCTCGCTCACCAGGACGATCACCTTGATGTTCTCCATCAGCACACCCCTGTTCCAGAGGGAGCAGAAGGCAACCCCGGCGGAAAGGTCCTCCGAACCGCCGAAGCCGGCGCCGATGAGGCGCTCCATACGGGGGGAGTAGCCCAAAATCATCATGAACCCCAGGCTGAAGGCCCCTTGGGGCTCGGCCCTGTAAAAATTATCGCGCATCAGGCTTCCGATGGACCCCGTCCCAAGCGAGGACATGAAGAAGAACTCGCTACCCCGTTCGAGGCAGGACGCCGCCACCCTCCTCAACCTGGGGTTGAGGAGGCAATTCATGGAGATCGGCCGATAATCCACCCCAAAGGGGAACCAGGACGCGATCTCGAGGTCCAGGTCCGAATTCCAGTAAGGAAGCAAAGCATCCTCCTATTTTATCTCAGGCCTCCAATTCACCCCAAGCCTTCGGGAGCCCGAGCCAACGAAGGGACGAATCGACGGCAGCATATCCCCCGCCGCGAGAAGGGAAAAGCGCGCAGAAACACTGTTTCCGGCGTTTCTCTCCGTCGAGCCGGAGGGTATCCTTCCGGTCCAACCGCGAGGCCCCTCCGCTAGGCGACGCCGGAAGCCTGAGCCGCCTCCTGCCCTTCCCGGACGATCCGGGCCACATACTCCACCAGCTGGGATATCTCCGGCTTGGTGATCTGATAGCGCGCCCCGACGCTGGCAGCCTTGACCTTGATGTCCTCCGCCATGATGGAGGAGAAGACGATGATCGGCAGATCCTTCGTCGCCGGATTCTCCTTTATGCGGCGAGTCAGGGCAAGCCCGTCCAAGCGGGGCATCTCGACGTCGGTCACCAGTACGTCGAAATGCGCCCCCTCCTTCATGATCGCATCGTAGGCCTCCCTGCCGTCCGAGCAGAGCAGGAGATTCGTAAATCCCCCCATCGCGAGGGAATCCTTGATCTGCTTGCGGATGAGGGGCGAATCCTCCGCCACGACGATGCGGATCGCGGCCGGGTCCGTCACCCCTTCCATCAGGGCGGCGGCACGAGAGGGGTCCCACCTGCTCTGCATGGAGAGCTGCGGGCTGATTGTCTGCACGATGGCCTCGTAATCCAGCAGCAGGACGTTCCGACTGTCGCGCTTGATGACGTAGAGTATCCATTCCCCAAGGTACTTGCCCGTCAGGCTCGAGTCCAGGTCCTCCGAGTTGATGCGGTAGATCCGCTCCACGGCGTCGACCACAAAGCCCAGCTTGACCTCGTTGAACTCGGCAATGATCACCTTGCTCTGGTCGAGGTCCACCGAGGGTTCGATGTCCAGAAAAACGCGCAGGTCAACCATAGGAAGGACCTCGCCCCTGACGGAGGTAATCCCGATCAGGGACCTGGGGGAATCGGGGATGACCCGGCATCCCGGCCAACGCAGAATCTCCCTGGTTTTATCGACGTTGATTGCAAATGATTGTTCCCCCAGGAAGAAAACCACGACCTGCCACTCGTTCGTGCCGACCTCCGTGATGACTTTCTTGACTTCCTGCATTTGAATACCCCGTTTCTTCAGCGACAAATCCCTCTCTGAGGTTGAATCCAATCCTGTTTAATATACCACCATTCCTCGAAAAGCGACAGACAACTCCCCCATCCAAGTCCGCAGATTGCGGCGGTTTTATCGGGAAGCGAGCATGTTGTATCGAGTTTCGCAGCGAAAGCGGAGAAAAAGACGGGAATGTCAAACGGGCTTCGCCCCTCCGCCGCACTCCGGACCGCACACTCCTCCCGGAGGGCCGCCGCTCCCCTTTTGGGAGAGGAGCGCTTCGGTATAATACGCTTGGAGTTCACGCCTCGCGTGCACCCGAAAAGCCAAGGGGAGATGACTGAGATGGGAGAGCCTTTTCGCGTATCCGACCTTCTGGACACCCTGATACGACTGGAGGAGAGGGGAAGCGCCTTTTATGGGGACCTCGCCGCAAGGACGAAATCGGAACGGGCCCGGAAGCTCTTCGAGCAGCTCGGCGGTGAGGAGCGAGAGCACCGGAACCTGTACGCCGCCCTCAAGAGCAAGTTTGCCGAGGAGGAGGTCCCGGGACCGGAGCGCATCCGGCACCTGGACACCCTGATCCGTCAGAGCTTCGCCTTCGAGGAGTTCAGGCCCATCCTCAAGGACACCGAAAAGGCGTGGCAGCAGGCTCTCGACTTCGCCATACGGCTCGAAAAGGACACCGCATCCTACGTCAGGGAGATTCGCAGCATCCTCAGGCCCGAGGCCCCGGAGGTCTTCGAAGCCATTCTGGCCGAGGAGGAACGGCACCTCAAGCTGCTGCAGGACTACAGAAACCAGAGCATGTACTGAAAAAAATCCGTCGATAGGGACGCAAAATCCCTATCGACGGATTGGCAGCCTCCAGGCTCGACTCTATTCCCTGCCGATATCCTCAGGGGTCAGCGCGGTCAACTCGCGTCCCTGTTTTCTCCTGTAAGAATCGGCCACCCAAAAGACAACGACTCCAAGGCCGAAGAAGAGCAGAAGAGAGAGATAACCTCCCGCATCCAACTCCATACAGGCCCCGATAACCAGCCAAATCGAGATCCCCATGCCGACCAGGAACATCGGAAACCCTCCTGGTGCCCTGAAAGGACGTTTCCACTCGGGATGAAGCCTCCTGAGGCGTACGACATCGAGACAGGAGATGAAATAGACGACCCCTGCGGCAATGCTGGAGATGGCATAGATGTACTGCACCCAGTTGTCCCCACTGAAAAAGCAGAAAAACAAAGAGAACATGTAGACCACAACATTGGCCAAGAACGGCTGGCCATAGCGATTAACCTTCATGAACCCCCTGGGAAGCTGGTTCAGCTGCGCGGCGCCATAGAGCACCCGGGCGCTGGACGTCCAGAACCCCATCAGTGTGGTGAAAGCGTGCATGAGGCCAGAGACAATGGCGAGGATCCCCAGAATCGCGGGCAGCCCGAAGCGAGCCACCAGTTCGGGCTCAGGCATGCTCATCGAGGCAATTTCATGCCACGGGGCCATGCCTCCCATCGCCAGCACGACAAAGCTGTAAAGCAGCGCGGGGATGAAGAGCGATGCAAGGATAACCTTCCATATTTTTGAGGCCGGAAAATTGGTCTCTTCTATCAGGGTGGGCGTCATTTCAAAGCCGATGAACTTGAGCGAGAATACGGCCATCGCAATGAAGATTCCATACCCTCCCTTCGGGAAAAAGCCCTGGTTCAGACGAATGTGATCCATACTCCAGTGGCCGCTGAGGAAAAAGGAGGACGAGACCAGAAGCGAGATGACGATCATGGAGAAGAAAAAGAAGTTGGACAGTTTCCCCGTCAGGCTGATGTTGAAATTGGAGAGGACGAACCAAAGGGTGACGGAGAATATCGCCACCATCATCATCTGATCGCTATTCAAGGGATAGAAATGGTTAATGGCCGTTCCGAAGATGAAGGCCATCATCGGGGGCTCCACGACCTGAATCAGAAACATCATCCACTGAGTCGCAAACCCCATTTTGTTGCCGTAAGCGTTGCTGGTCCAGGCATCCACCCCCGCAGCAAAGGGTAGCATTGCGGACAGCTCGCCGAACGCCAGGCCTACGGGAACAAGGAGAAGGGCAAGAAGGGGAAACAGGAAAGCCGCCCCCGCCCCCGTGGTCTGAAACCAGTAGGGAGCCTCGGCAAGCCAGCCTCCGATAACGGCTCCCGACGATATTGCGATCATCTGTATGAAGCTCAGGTTCCTCTTCAGTTTGTTGTCGTTCATGTTCTTCCTCCTACAAGGCGGCGATCAATTCGTCGGTGCTGACCACGTGGCAATAGATGTTATTCAGCACCGAGAGTTCGTGCTCCTGTATCTCACGCGTCGATGCCCCGCAGGCGTCCTCTACGAGCCAAACCTTGAAGCTCTCGTCGGCCAAGCTGCGTACGGTCCCCGACACACACTGATCGGTCAGGACCCCGGTCACGACCACCGTATCGATGCCGCAATTGTGCAGCATCAGCCGGAGCGACGTCCCCGTAAGGGCGCTGTCCGTCGTCTTCCTGACCACCAATTCGTTTTCGCGAGGAGCCAACGGAGCGACGATCTCGCCGGCAGGATTTCCGTCGAGCAGGAGCAATTCGTTGTATCCCGTGGCCTTCTGATCCAGGGACCGATCCCTCCCATTCGCGAGCTGGCCGGTTATGCGGGCGTGGGCGACAAGCATCTTCCTCTCCCGAAACGCGGAAAGGAGCCGTGCGTTGTTGGGGATCACCTCGTTGTCCACTCGATCGTAAAAGTACTCCCAGCGTGCATAATAGGCCTTTTCCCTCTCGCTCATGCCGCTTGTGTCGGGACGGGTAAGGAAGTGGTATTGCATATCCACGATAAGTAGTGCCGTTCTGCTCCCGTCGATGACAATTTCGCCGTAATCCTCATCGAGCTCGTAATAGAACGAGCAATAACGATCGTTGACCTTCATGATTGCATCCAACCTCCACATCGGTATAATCTGTGCAAAGGGACGTCCCTTTCTGAAATTCTTGCAGAAAGCCCCGCACGTTTCAATCGCCGCCGAGGTTTTTCTATGGTCACTTGAAAATTTACCCTCCGTTTTTTGGCAAAAAAAGGCCGTAAAATCGGAAGATTGAGGGCGAAACCATCGTCGTCCGGCGCTTTGCTCCATCCCGATTCAAAACAACGACCGCACACGACTTGGGGCATCACTGTTATCATAGTCCTCATAAGGGCCGGCCTCTTTTGACAGGCGCGAAGCACCCGGAGCAATACAAGGAGACGTACAGCAGGATGTATAAAATATTGATCGCCGAAGACGAGGCCATAGAAAGGAATTACCTTACGCAGTTCATCGAAGGAACCGGGGACTACAGCGTGGTGGCGAGTGTGGAGGACGGGCTGTCCGCCGTCGAGCTGACGTTGCTTCATCGGCCGGACCTGGCTCTTCTGGACATACGCATGCCCCTCCTAGACGGGCTCCAGGCAGCGGAAAAGATCAAACACCACCTGCCCCAAACCTTCGTGATCCTCAACTCCGCCTACGCCGAATTCGAGTTTGCACAAAAAGCCATCCGCTGCGGGGTCGATGCCTATCTGGTAAAGCCTTCGTCGAACCGCGAAATTCTCTCCGTGCTGAGGGCCTGTCTGCCTCCCGTCCAAACTCGCCGCGCGGACAATGCGGATTCGCCGTCCCTGATGGAGGGCTTCCCGGGAAAAGCGCTGGAGGATTTTCGCAAAAGCATACAGATTGGGGATCTTCGACTTCTCGAGCAGGCTCTGGACGACATCGCAAAATTCTTTGAGCAGAAGCTCCCCCTCAACGTCTACCGAATCCTTGCCATCAACATCGTATTCTCCCTGGAAAGGACCTGCTTCGAATCCCCCCTGTTCCGCCCCCTCCTGGGGAATGCCACACAGGAACTTATCGTCCAGAGCATCGTCGCGGCTACGGATATCCTGACGATTCAGAATATCGTACTCTCCTGCCTCGCAAAGCTGCGTTCCTCGGCATCCGTCCTTCTACAGGCGTCGATTCCTGCGGTACGGCGCATCACTGCCTATTTGGACGAACATTTCAGGGAACCCGTCACCTCGGCATCTTTGGAGAAGATCGTCTGCCTGTCCGGCGATTACATCGAACGCCATTTTCGTAAGGAAACCGGGCAATCCATTGCGCAGTATTTACGGGCCAAAAGAGTGCTCGAGGCAAAACGGCTTCTCTCCCGGAGCGATATGACCCTGCAGGACATCTCCGAAGCCTCGGGTTTCGGCAGCCTTTCGACCTTCTACAAGGTTTTTCGCAAGGCGGTACACAATACCCCTGCCCAGTACAGGAAGGCAACCCGGGGATGAGCGACATCCGCGATCTCCTGTCCAAGGAGCTCCAAGAGGAACTTCAGGAATCTTTCGCCTTCGCTACGGGTTTCGGAGTCGTCTTTGTCGACCGGGAAGGGCGACATCTCGGAGAGGGAAGCAACTTCACGAGCTTTTGTCGTGCCATCAACGCAGATCCCGAGGGGGAAGGGTGCTGTCAGTGCTCCAATCAAAAGGCTCTGCGTATCGCTCTCGAGGAGGATCGCCCCAGCATATACATCTGTCATGCCGGATTGGTCAACATAGAGATCCCACTGATCCTGGAGGGGGAATTCGTCGGCGCGCTCACGGCAGGACAGGTTCTGTGCAGCGACACGGGATGTTTTCCCGAGGATGAAAAAGCGCCCGAAAAATGGTGGGCGCAAAACGAGAACTACTCCCAATATTACGAGGAAATTCCTGTTTTCAGCCGCAAGCAGATTGAGGAGACTGCGCGGGCCCTTCAGAATCTCACCCGCTACATCCTGAACCTCAAGGCCCATGCCAAAATGCAGGAGGAGATCAACCAGGTCACACGGGAACTCCTAAGGAATCAAAAAAAGCAGATGGACCTGAAAAACCAGCTGTCCCAAGCTCGTTTCGAGGCATTGCAGAAGCAGATCATGCCTCATTTCACCTTCAACGTTCTGAACTCCATATCACGCTCGCTGAGCCTGGGAAACGCGGAATGCGCCGAGGAGATGCTGAGTTCCTTCTCTTCCATGCTCCGCTACACTTTGACGCAGTCGACGAGCCACGTGACGCTCAGACAGGAGATCGACTACATCGATAACTACCTCAGTATTCAAAAACATCGGTTCGGGGATAGAATTGGTTACAGCATCCTCTGCGACAAATCGATGGAGACCCTGGTCCTGCCCTTCTTCACCCTGCAGCCCCTGGTGGAAAACGCTATCGAGCACGGCCTTCTCAATCCGGGACAACTGCAAGGAGGCAAGCTCCTCATCTCGTGCAAAAAAAAGCACGGGACCTGCGAGATCAAGATTATGGACGACGGGGCGGGCATTGAGGGGAAAAAACTCAAAGCGCTTCGCAAAAAACTCGGTTATACACGGAAGCGGATAACCCCGGGCGAGGGCATCGGGATGAGGAATTGCCTCGAAAGGCTGAAGCTGTTTTTCGGGGAACGATGCAGGGTGGAGATTTGGAGCCAGGAGGGAAAAGGGACGACGATTACCCTGTCGATCAAAGATGCGGGAGAGGCGCGAAAGCTGGTGTCAGGGCTCGAGTGCAACCTAAAAACGCCATAGACACGCGTATCCGACACCCGTTTCACAGAGGACGCCGCACTCCCTCGACGGGGAGCGGAGCAAATTTCGAGAAGCTCAGGAGCCAGCGGGGACAGGCTCCTGAGGATAAAACGTCATCGGGACAAGAAACACCTCGTCACCTTCGCAGCACCTTCGACAGAAACTCCGCCGTCCGCGGCTCGCGCGGGCGGTCGAAGACCTCGTCGGGCGGCCCTTCCTCCGCAATGCGCCCCCGGTCCATGAAGAATACGCGGTCGGCAAACTCGCGCGCAAACCCCATCTCGTGCGTGACCAGCAGCATCGTCATGCCGTCCCCGGCCAACTCCTTCATGACCTCGAGCACCTCTCCGATCATCTCGGGGTCGAGCGCGGAGGTCGGCTCGTCGAAGAGCAGAACCTCCGGGTCCATCGCAAGGGCCCGGGCGATCGCGACCCGCTGCTTCTGGCCCCCCGAAAGGCGCTCGGGCCACTCGTCGATCTTGTCCTCCAGGCCGACGCGCCGCAGAAGCTCCTCCGCAAGGGCGTCGGCCTCCTCCGCATCGGCCAGTCCCAGCGAGACCGGCGACAGGGTTATGTTGCTGCGCACGGTCAGATGCGGAAAGAGGTTGAAGTGCTGGAAGACCATGCCCATGCGCCGGCGGACCCGATCGATGTCGCAGCTCGGGGCCGTGACGGACTCCCCCCGGAAGAGGATCGTGCCGGCGCTCGGCTCCTCCATCCGGTTCAGGCAGCGCAGGAAGGTGCTCTTCCCGGAGCCCGAAGGGCCGATGACCGCCAGCCGTTCCCCCTTCGCCACCGTGGCGTCGATGCCGTTCAGCACGGGGACGCCCCCAAACTCCTTGCGCAGGCCGCGAACCTCGATCAGGGGCTCGCCGCCCCCGAAACAACATCCTTTTCCCGTATTCATATATCTTCCCCTATATTCCAATTCCAAATCCTTCGCAGACGATAAGCGGAGAGCCGGCGGAGGATGAGCCGTGCGAATCGCTTAGATTTTTCACCAGGCGGCTCCTGCAAGCCGAAGCGGGGGCGTACATCATTCGGTACGTCGAGCAGGCGAGCAAAAACAACGACGCATACGAACGATTCGGGATTGGAATCATGCCCTCCGGCTGCGGTGCAGCCACCTCTCCAGCCTGCGGACCAGTTCCGTCAGGACCAGTACCATGGCCAGATAGATCAGGGCCACCATCACCAAAGGCTGGGAATGCTCCAGCGTCAGGGCCTGAATGTTCTGTCCGGCGCGCGTCAGGTCGTCGATGCCGATGTAGCCGGCCACAGAGGTCTCCTTCAGCAGCGTGATGAACTCGTTGAACAGCATGGGGACGACGTTCCTGAAGGCCTGGGGCAGGACGACGCGCAGCATCGCGATCCGGTAGGGCAGCCCCAGGGAGCGGGCCGCCTCCATCTGGCCGGGGTCGACGGCCTCGATCCCCCCGCGGAAGATCTCCGCGACGTAGGCCCCGGAATTGAGGCCGAAAGCCAGGATGGCGACGTGAAGCGTGTTGATGTCGCGTACCGCCGCGAATATGGAGAAGTTCCAGATCAGGAGCTGCACCATGACCGGGGTCCCGCGCATCACGGCGATGTAGAGGTTGGCCAGGGCGTTCAGCAGGCCGATCCGGGCCCCTCCCCGATGCGCCACCCGGATCACGCTGATCAGTAGGCCCAGGAAAAGGCCGATCACGGTCGCGAAGGAGGTCATGATCAGCGTGGCCTTCAGACCGTTGATCAGCATCCTGTAGCGCCCGTCCAGGATGAAATTCTGGTGAAACTTCTCTCCAAACCCTACCCACGCGGCAGGGGAGAAAAAACCGCCGCGCGCCAGCAAAATGACGAGAAACGCCCCGCAGACGAGGAGGCCGGCGTTGCCACGTCCGAGCCTGCCCCATCCGCGGGACGATCCGCTCCCATTCGTTTCCGGGGAGGAGGCGGGCGTCATCGATACGCGCCCTCCTCCCCCAGGGCCCACCCTCCCGTCATTTCCCGGCCGGCGCCTCGCAGTCGTCCGCCCGGACCACGGCCACCTGTTTCGCTCCCTCGACATAGTTGTCGGAGAAGTCCATGTTCTTCCTGCGGTCCTCGGTCACGGTGATCCCCGCGCAGATCATGTCGACCTTTCCCGAGGCCACGGCCATCGGCAGCGCGTCGAAGTTCATGTTCTCGACGACGAGCTCCCTGTTCAGGCGCTTGGCTATTCCGGCCGCCATCTCGATGTCGATGCCGATATAACCGTTGCCCACTTTGAGCTCGTAGGGTGCGAAACCGGCCTCCGTCCCCATGACCAGCTTTCCGCCCTCGGCCCCCTTGTTCAGGTCGATGTCCTCGGGCTTGACCGCGGCGTCGCCGTTGTACTTCTCCATGATCGCCGCCAGGGTCCCGTCCGCCTTCATGGCCGACAGGGCGGCATTGACCCGATCGCGGAGCTCCGTGTTCCCCTTCTTGAAGCCGATGGCATAGCTCTCCTCGGAAAGAGGCTCCTGCATGACGGTAAGGTTCTCCATGCTCTTCAGGAAGCGCTGCGCCGGGGCCTCGTCCATGATCACCGCACGCACCTTGCCCTGCTGGAGCGCCGCGATCGCATCCACGTACTTCTCGTAGGTGGTCAGAAGCTCCTTATGCCCTTCCCCGAGCAGGTCCTCGGCCAGGGACTGCCCCACCGTACCGCGCTGCGCCGCCAGCTTCTGATCCTTCAGCTGGCCGATGGCCGACAACTTTTCCTCCGCCCCCGAGACGCCCGCAAAAAGACATACCCCCAAAACGGCCCATGCGGCAAGGGCAACAACCCGCCTCAAACCGTCGCTCCACTTCCCCACAGCGATCATCCTCTCATTTTTCACACAATAGGATTTTTCCAATCCCAATACTCCTCCCGATACTTCCCTTCCCGCGGGGAAAACGCTCTCATCCCTCGCAGGTCAACCATATATGGATTGATATTATAGCACCTTCACACCCAAAACGGTAATGGAGATTACTTTTTATTTTCAAAGGAACATAAGTAACTCCCTTGGACCGCACGGGCAGAGCTCCGCCCATGGGCGCCTCACCCCGGTTGAACTTGACGGAAAAGACTTTTGCTATAAACTTGAAAAGTATTGTAAGGCAAAATACTGATATTTCTTTTGAAAGGGGGCTTTGAACCCGGCGTGAATCCTTTAAAATACACTTTTATCTACAAATTTTAATTGAGTAAGGAGCAGTGAGAGGTTTATGTTTCATCGCAGAATGTTTGTATCAACAACTATTTTTGTCATGCTTTGCTCCCTGTTGTGCGTGGTATCGGCCGAGGCGCATACGTTCACCATCGTTCCCGATCTGAAGATTCATAATGTCGCTGTGGACAGCGAATACACGGTAAAACTGTCCAACACGGATGCTTTCTTGTACGCGGACCTTTACGGAGTGAGCGCCGATATGCTTTCCGCCCGTTTTCTCTACAAGGACGGCACTGAGACCAGGTTCCCGGAGTTCAAAATACATTCCGTCGATGTGGAGGTCAAGTCCGGGGATAAAGTGATCATCGGAAAGAGGAGCGACTACACCGAGTCCAAAGCCATTCTGGAAAAAGAGGGAACGGTCATCCTCGAAGCCAGGATAGCTTTTCCTTATCGTGATATGCCATTTCGGGGGTACTCGAAGCAAGTCCTCAATGTGAGAAAGGACAGCCGCTCCACGGAGCGCGTGGGAGGCAGCGAGGTGGTCGAGATCGTACCCCTGAGCGATGTCGCCGACTTCGCCCCCGGAAAGACGGTAGCGTTCAAGGTATTCCTCAAAGGGCAACCCCTGAAAGACGCCGAGATCGAATGGGCCGACGAAAAGTCTCCGGTACTCCGGGCCAAGAGGCCCGACGGAAGGCTGGGAAGCCCCCAAAACACTACGGAAATTGCAGCCACCGACGAGAACGGCATTTTCGATTTCACCCTGAGGAATGCGGGCTATAACTGTTTTGGATTGATGCCGTGGACAAGGGAAAACGGAAAGATGAATTATTACCCTTCAACGTTGATCGTCGATGTGCCGGCGTCGGCCGCAGATGGTTCCGCCTCTGCCATCATCCCCGTGAAGCCCACGCTCCCGGAAGCGGTGTCGAAGGACGAGAAGCTGCAATCCGTCGCTGCTCAGCCCTTCTCGGACCTGAGCAGGGCCGAAAAGGCGTTCTCCGCTTCGTTTGGATTTACGTCCGGACACCTTGCAGTGAGCTCGTCCGGCGCCGTCACCGTCTCGCAGGCGGTTGCCGAGGCGGCTCGGGCCGCGGCGGAGAAATCCCATGGAAAGGTTCTTCCGGGCAAGGTCAATCCCATGCCCCTCCTGAAGACGAAGCTGGCGAAGGAGAGCAGCGCGGATATCGCGGTCATGGGAATCGAGCTGATGGGTTCCATGCTGGCGGGGACATCCCCGGCCGACATCAAACTGGTCAAGGTGACCGGGCCCGAGGCGGGCCTCCTGCTGGGCTATCTCTCCGATCCTGCCGGGTTCAGGGATGTGAGGGATGGGGCCTTCACGATCTTGGACGATCGGGGAACCGTCGTGTCGTCCATCGATCCCGTCAAAAAATATATCCTGACCCTCCTGATCAAGGACAATGGAAGCTGTGATCTGAACAGGGAGGCAAGGACGATTGTCGACCCCGTGGTGATCCTGTCCGGGAAGACGCAGGATCCCACACCGAAGCCCGACGAGAAGCCCGGGAAAAAATCGAGCGGCGGATGCGACGCGGGGTATGGAGGGTTTGCCCTGCTGCTCGCGGCGGCGTTCCTGCAGAGGAGGAAGGCATAGCTTCGGTCATCCGCGGCCGTCCCGTTGGCAAACGCAGGGTTCCGCCCAATCGTCACCCCGGTTTGGCCGGGCACTTCAGAAGCGTAAAAAAGAGCTCTCCGTCCGTGACGGAGAGCTCTTTTACAATGGAACGGCCGGTTCAGAGGCCCGGCAAGCGGCCCTACTCGTAGTCCAGCGCGGGCTCCCGATTCTCCAGGACGCGCAGCGCCCCATCGGCCAGCGCCTGCATCTCGTCCTCCCCGGGGTAGCGCATGACGCGCGCGATGAAACTAACGCGCGCGGTCACGGCCTCGCAGAGCCGGTCGCTGTAGGCCAGGCCGCCCGTCAGGACGATGGCATCGACCTGCCCCTTGAGCACGGTGGCGCTGCCGCCGATCTCCTTGGCTATCTGGAGGCACAGCGCATCGAACACGAGCCGCGCCTTCTCGTCACCCGCCGCGACGCGTTTTTCCACCTCGCGCAGGTCGTTCGTCCCCAGGTGGGCCACAAGGCCGCCTCGGCCGCAGATCATCTTCTGGACCTCCGCAAGGGTGTGCCTGCCGCTGAAGCAGAAGGAAACCAGCCCCCCCACCGGCAGGCTGCCCGAGCGCTCCGGGGACATCGGTCCCTCGCCGTTCAGGCCGTTGTTGACGTCGATCACGCGCCCACCGCAGTGCGCCCCCACGGAGATGCCCCCCCCCATGTGCGCCACCACCAGGCGGCACTCCGAGACGGGCTTGCCGAGCTCCGCCGCCGCACGCCGCGCCACGGCCTTCTGGTTCAGCGCATGGAATATGGAGATCCTCGGGATCTCGGGAAGCCCGGAGACCCTGGCCTCGTCGGCCAGCTCGTCCACCACGACGGGGTCTACGATAAAGGCCGGCACGTCGCCCGCCGCCGCGGCAAAGCGCACGGCCAGGGCAGCGCCCAAATTGCTGGCGTGGGAACCATAGGCCATGCTTTTCAGGTCCTCGAGCATCCGGGCCCCGACCCTGTAGGTTCCGCCGGGGATCGGCTTCAAAAGCCCTCCGCGCCCTACGACCGCGGCAAAGGAGGAGGGCTCCACGCCCTTGTCCTTCAGTATCCGCGCGATGCGGTCGTACCGAAAGCCCTCCTGATCCGTCACCGAGGAGAACGGCTCCAGCTCGGCGGCATCGTAACGCTGGGTCTCCGTCCAAAGGCACTGCGTTCCCTCGAAAAGCGCGACCTTCGTGCTGGTGGACCCGGGGTTGATGACAAAAATCTTCATCCTCGACCTCTCCTCTCTGGGATGGAGGGCCGGCTTTTGCCTGAGCGCCGGCCCTCCTGTCGTGCATTCTGCCCGGATATCCCTACCCGGCGTGGTGGGCCATCATGACGGCCGCCGCGATGGAGAGCATCTTGGCGCGCGGAGAGTCCGCGCGGCTCGTCAGGATGACCGGCGCCGCCGCGCCGACGATGATCCCCGCCGTCTCGTTCTTGGAGAAGTAGACGATCGCCTTGGCCATCATGTTGCCGGCGTCGATATGGGGAACCAGCAGGATGTCCGCGTGTCCCGCGACGGGGGAATCGATCTTCTTGATCCTCGCGGCCTCCTCGTTGATGGCGTTGTCCAACGCCAGGGGGCCATCCACGATGCAGTTCTTGATCTGTCCGCGCTGATTCATCTGGACCAGCGCGCAGGCGTCCAGAGTGCAGGGCATATCGGGGTTGACCATCTCGACGGCCGCCAGACAGGCCACCTTGGGGCACTCCACGCCCAGGGCGCGGGCGAAGCTGACGGTATTCCTCAGGATGTCGGCCTTCTGCTTCAGGTCGGGATAGGGGTTGAACGCGGCGTCGGAGACGAAGAGGATGCGGTCGAAGCCCTCGACCTGGTGGAAGTAGCAGTGGGAGATGACCTTGCCGCTGCGCAGGCCGACCTCCTTGTTCAGCATTCCGCGCAGGAAGTGATCCGTGTGCAGCTGTCCCTTCATGTAGATGTCGGCACGCTTCGAGGAAACCTCGGTCACGGCGACGAGCCCGCACTTGGCCTCGTTCCTCTCATCGATGATCGTGTAGTCCTTCTCCGACGCCCCAGCCTCGGCGATGCAGGCCTTGACCTTCTCCACATTGCCCACGAGGGTCGCGTCGACGAGCCCCATCCTTCGGGCCTCCTCGATGGCGGAGATCAGCCCCGCATCCTCGGCCATCGCGACGGAAACGCGTTTTTTTCCCTTGCTCGCGCAAAGTTTCCTGGCCTCCTCGATCATCTGGGACAGCGAACGAATCTGGTCCATAATCAAATTTCCTCCCTGTTGTATTGGATTCCGAAAAAGCCTTCCATTGAATAAGCCTTCAATGCGGCTGCTTTCACGGCCGTTTTCGGCCGATACACACCCATTATCGACGCAGGACGCTCGAGGCGTAGTCCCGCGCCGGCTCCTCGCCCCTCAGCACGCGCAGGGCCCCCTGCGCCAGAGCCAGGAGCTCGTCCTCCCCGGGGTACACCAGGCAGGGCGCGATCCACTGCACCCGCTCCAGGAGGAGGCGGACGAACCCGGCATCGTGGGCGATCCCCCCCGTGAGGATGACGGCATCGACGGGCTCCCCGAGCGAGACGGCCTGGGCCCCGATCTCCTTGGCGATCTGCCAGACCATGGCCCGGCGATAAAATGCGGCCGTCTCGTCCCCGGCCCGGATGCGCCGGTCGACCTCCAGCATGTCGTTCGTCCCGATGTAGGCACGAAGCCCGCCGCCGGAGGTCAGCTTTCGCCGGATATCTCCCTCGCTGTACCGACCGCTGAAGCAGAGGCGCGCGAACTCCCCGACCGGAAGCCCGCCGGCCCTGTCCAGGGAGAAGGGCCCCCACTCGTTGGCGCTGTTCACGTCGACGGCGCGTCCCCTCCTATGGGCGACGACGCTGACGCCGCCCCCCAGGTGGACGACGACGCAGTTGATCTCGTTCCAGGGTTTTTCGAGGTCGCGCGCCGCACGCCGGACCATCGCCTTGACGTTGAGCGCGTGCAGCAGGGAGGGCCTGGGCAGCTCGGGAAGCCCCGTGATCTTCGCCTCCGGCGCCATTTCGTCCACGCACACGGGATCGACGATAAAGGCGGGGATCCCCAAAGGCTCCGCCAGGGAAAAAGCGAGGACCCCTCCGAGGTTCGAGGGATGATCCCACGGCCTGCCCAGCCTGAGGCGGTCCACCAACACCGGATCGACGCGATACGTTCCCCCGGGCAGGGGGTCGATGATCCCACCGCGCCCGACGACGGCATCCAGGCGGACCGCCTCGCCGTCGTGCGCCGCGAGGGCCGAACGGACGAGCCCAAGGCGAAAATCGAGCTGCTCCGAGACCGCGCCGAACGGCGCCAGCTCCTCCGCCGCATGGCGAAGGACATCCTGCCACACGCACGCCTCGTCCTCGAAGCGGGCCAGCTTGGTGCTGGTGGAGCCGGGGTTGATCGTCAAAACGGAGAACGCCATTGAGGCACCTTCCTCCCTTCGTCCCCCCACATTTATTCCAGCCACTTCCGGATATGATCCAGGTAGAGTTTCGAGAGGCGCAGCGTCATCGGGCCCGGCCTGCCGGTTCCGACCGTCCGATCCCCGACCCTCACGACGGGCAGCACCTTCTTGACGCTTCCCGTGATGAAGGCCTCGTCGGCCAGGCTCAGCTCCGACAACGTCGGGCAGCGCTCCTCCACGGATATGCCGGAGCTGCACGCGAGCTCCAAGATCGCCCTGCGCGTGGTCCCCCCCAGGACGCGGGACAGCGGAGCCGTGACCAACACCCCGTCCCGGACAAGGAAGAATGAGCTGTGCCCCGCCTCGGTGATCTCCCCCCCGGGGCAGTAGAGCACCTCGAAGGCGCCCGGAGGGAGGGCATAGGCCGCCCGGTAGTCGACGCTCTTGACCTCGGGATTCTCGCGGCCCCCATCCACGGGCTCGAGAACGACGCCCGTCTCGTAGAGCCGGGGGGCCGGAAGGGCCAGCCGCTCGAAGACGACAAAAAAACGCGGGGAGACGAACCCCTTTTCCTCATCGAAGACGTCCCCACCGGTGAGGTAGATTTTGACCTGAAGCTCCGCGTCCAGGCGGGCGATTCCCTCCTTCACGACATCCCGCATCTCACCGAGGGAAAGCGTCGGACGAATCCGCAGACGTTCCGCACCGGCCAGGAGACGCTCCAAGTGGGGCGTCAGCATCAGAGGCCTCTTCTCGTAGGTCCCGACCGTCTCGAAAACCCCGATGCCCCGCTGGATAATCAGGTCGCTGACGGGCAGAGCCGCCTCCGACGGAGGGACGAAACGCCCGTCGATATGACACAGTTCCATGTCGCCAATGCACTCCAATCCGAGTTGATGGGCGGTCGGTCGGAGCGCCCTCCCTTCAATATTGTTACGACAGGGCCTCCCTGTCAAGAGGGAAGCGCTTCGAATTGCCTTTCAATCGAATTTCCGCTCAATCGCCCGCACCGTCCCGGCGGCTTGGCGTCCAGCTCCCGGTGACCCGGAGGTTTTTCCCAAGGGCCGCCTCGATACCCCTCTCCCCTTCGGGGAGGTCGCCCGCCGCGCAGGCGGCGACGAGTGCGTTGGTCGCGAGGGCCCCGCCCGTCTCCAACGTCACGGTCTCCGCGCCGATCTTGTCCGCCTTGATCTGGTTCCAGAGCGCGTCCCGGCTGCCGCCCTCCGTCACGATGATCCGGTCCACCGGCGTCCCCGCCGTCCGGCACCTCTCGGCGATCTCACCGTATTCGGACGCTATGCCCTCCAGCACGGCGCGCCAGAGTGCGAAACGGTCCGTCTCCAGCGTCATGTTCAGGAAGCAGCCCCGCTCCTCCTCGTGCCCCGCGGGTCCCCCCGTCAGCCAGGGTAGGAAGCGGACGCCCCCCGCCCCCGCGGGGACCCGGGCCGCCCCCTCGCTGAGCTCCGCATAGAAGCCGTCCTCACCCGCGTGCCCGCAGACGTTGTCGCGGAACCAGCGCAGGGCCAGACCGCCCGTCCGCACGAAGCCCCAATAGAAATACGTGTCCGCGAGCGTCCCGCTGTTGAAGATCAGTCCGCTCCCCCTGCGGCTGAGCCCCGGCACGATGCCGCCCGTCGAGATGCAGAACATGGAGCAGGTCCCGGCGACGTCCACGGCATGCCCCGGCGCGAAGACGCCGCACCCCAGCAACGACTGCATGGTGTCGCCCGCACCGGCGCAGACCGGGATGCCGGCCCGGAAGCCCGTCCGGGCCGCCGCGTCCACAGAGAGAGAGCCGACGACGTCCCAGGGCCGGACGATCCGGGGCATGAGGCCGCCGTCGATCCCCAGCAGGTCCAGCTGCTTCTGCGACCAGCGCTTGCGCGTCACGTCGTAGCCCAGCCCCCATCCGGACAGCGTCCCCCAGTCCAGAAAGGCCTCTTCCGCGCTCAGCCCCGCCAGGTGCATCAGGATGTAAGGGGCGTTGTGGACGAACTTCCGGCCACGGCTCCGGAAGGGCTCGGAGTTCGCCAGGAGCCACCGCGCGTGCAGGGCGGGAAAGAGGCAGAGCGGTTCGGGGTTTCCCGTCTCCCGCCCCCATATCTCGAGGTCGAGGGAGGCCAGCGCCGCAGCGTCCTCACGCGTCCTGGAGTCCAGATAGTTGATGTAGGGCGTTACCGCCCGCCCCGCGTCGTCCACCCCGACGACGCCGCAGATGATGCCGTCCCCCATGATCGCCCGGACGGACGCGGGATCCAGCCCCTTCCGGGCCATCTGTTCCGCGCAGTCCCTCATGCCGGCCAGGGCCAGGGAAAGATACTCTTCCGCGTCCATCTCCACCCAACCGGGACGGGGGCAGGAGAGGGTGGTAGGACGGTCCGACCGGACGAGCACCCGGCCGTCCGCCGTGCAGACCGCAACCTTGACGCTCTGGGTCCCCGCATCGAAACAGAGATAATGGTTCGCCATATTTCGCACCTCGCAGAGGATGAAATTCCTTCATCCTCCATTATAATCCAAGGACGATTCGAGGACGGCGCACGAAAAGGCCGGTCCCATCAGGACCGGCCCAATCATTAGAGACATGGAGCGTTGAGCGTCGTCAGCCTCTTGTCCGCCTATTTCAAGGTCCCCAGCGCCGCATGGGCCGCGGCCACGCGCGCCACGGGCACGCGGAAGGGCGAGCAGCTGACGTAGTTCATGCCGAGGGAGCAGCAGAACGCGATGGAGGAGGGGTTGCCGCCGTGCTCGCCGCAGATGCCCACCGAGAGCTTGGGTGCGACACCCCGGCCCTTTTCCACCGCTATTCGCATCAGGCCGCCGACGCCATCCCGGTCCAGCTCGCTGAAGGGATTTTCCTTGAACACGCCCTTCTCGATGTACTGGAACAGGAATTTCCCCTCGGCGTCGTCGCGCGAGTAGCCGAAGGTCGTCTGCGTCAGGTCGTTCGTCCCGAAGCTGAAGAACTGCGCGTACTCGGCCAGCTGGTCGGCCACCATGGCCGCACGCGGCACCTCGATCATCGTCCCGACGAGGTAGGTGAAGTCCGTCCCGGAGGCCT
>ERZ772917.357-NODE-357-length-32940-cov-8.618185_pt1 | contig 32940 bp, 39 predicted proteins | sample MGYA00511187_ERZ772917 | MGnify/ENA primary metagenome ERZ772917 (study PRJEB29015, sample SAMEA2737925) | human oral metagenome | biome: human oral; feature: human-associated habitat; material: dental | place: China | collected 2012 ...
GCATGATGGACGGCAGCCAGTTCGACCGCGACAGCTACGCCGTAAAGTTCGAGCGCGCCCATCTCTCGCCCGTCGTGGAGAAACTCACGCTGAATTTCAACCACAACACGATTGATCACATCATGGACAACTATACCTTCCGTCCCGGCGGCACGCGCGGAATGGAGGTAAAACGCATCCAATACAGCATCCGCAGTGTCCTCGATCTGACGTTCTCCCCGAAGGATACCGGTGCCGTCGGTATCGACATCGGTCACGAGGAGCACACGTTTACGCCCGCGATGAAGGGAATGCCGCGCGGACGGGAAAACACCGACATGACCATCGGGAATCTCGGCATATTCATGGAGTACAACCATGACCTCACGGAGCGTAGCCGTCTCCTCAGCGGTCTGCGTTGGGATCGCGTCACGAGCCACTATCACCGCTACATGACGTTCACCCCGGGCGACACGACAGACAATGCCGTCAGTGGTTTTGTCCGCTGGGAAAACACGGCAAAGAAGCAGCCGCTGACCTTCTACGTCGGACTTGGGCACGCAGAGCGTCCCGCCGACTACTGGGAGGCCTATCACACATGGCGGGCGCATGGGGCGAGCCACCCATCCACAACGCGTCCCGCCAAGGAGAAGAATACGCAGCTCGACCTCGGCTGGGTCTATACAGGCGAAAAGACGAACGCAAACCTCTCCCTCTACTATGCGAACGTCAACGACTTTATCCTGCGCAAACCGCAGATCGGCATGGGGCCCACGGCACGCACCCCCTATGCCAATGTGGACGCGCGGCTCTACGGATTCGAGGCGGAGGTCACGCGCACGGTCTCCCCGCTCTGGACGCTCGGCGCATCACTCGCCTACACGCGCGGCGACGACCGCACGAACGATGCCCCACTCCCGCAGATCGCCCCACTGGAGGCGAATCTGACGGCGAAGTACAGCCACAAGAAGGCGGAGGCAAATGCGGTCTGGCGGCTCGTCAGCAAGCAGAACCGCTATCATAGGGGCTACGGCAGCGTCACGGGCACGGACTACGGCCCCACGGGCGGCTTCGGCATCCTCTCGCTCAGCCTCGCCTACCGTCCCGACGAGAACCTGACGTTCTCCCTCGGCGTGGACAACCTCCTCAACAAGACCTACGCCGAGTTCGTCAACTACAGCGAGGCCGCCATCCCCGCGCTCGGCATCTCTGCCGGCGGACACATCACGGAGCCGGGGCGCACCCTCTGGCTGAAGGGCAGCTACAAGTTCTAACAAGCCATGCCCGAAAGAGGCGCTTACAGCGGATGTCAAACATGACGGCAGGGGTTGCTGCACGAAGTTTTTCGGCTCCGTGCAGCAGCCCCTCTCTTTTTTCTTCCCCTTTTCGCTCCTCTATGCTATAATAAATCATTATTAAAATGAGGGAGATGAGTGAATGAACACATTTCGCAGCCTCATCACCGCGCTGGCACTCGCCCTCTTCCTTGCATCATCCGTGTCTGCAGCGCCGCCACCGCCGAGCACACCGCCCCTCGTGACCCCCATAAAAACGGAGGGGAACAATAAGGACGTGCGCCGCGCCTACTACCGCATCGGCAAGACCGAGGTCAAGGCGACCATCGCGCAGATGGGCGGGCAGCAGCATTTCACCCTCTGGGAGGGCAAAACGAACGTCTTTCACTTCAGCGCTCCGACGAGCAAACTGTCCTACGGCGACATGGGTGCCTTTACGAGCGGTGGGCAGACGTTCTTTTACTACTACGCCAACACGCGCATCGGGTGGCGTGCGCCGGGTGCGCCGCCTGCCTCCGGGCGCGGCATCGTCGTCGGCAAGTCGCCGGTCGACGGCACGTACCGCATCTATGTGGACAGCGCCGACTACTACCACCCGAATACCGATGATTTTCAGCTCGCCATCGGTCTTGTGCAGCAGCGCGAACACGAGCGGTTCATCGCACTCTATTTCGGCCCCGAACTCTTTTCCGATTTCGGCGGCGTGACGGCGCAGTATGCGCTGAGCTACAACCCGAGCACCGACAGCTTTGTCTACGAAGAACGATAAATGATTTTAATGAGCAAAACGGGGAGGTGATTGGTCGTGATCGAAGCGGCCAAGACATTCGAGGAGTACATCAAAAAGGAAAATATCACGGGCTTTCAGATCCGTGAGGCGGGCGACGACCGCAATACCGTGATCTTTGAGAGCGAGATCGAGGTGGAGGAGCGGCGGCTGCCCATCGTCCTTATCATCGACTCCACAGCGTACGCCACCATCCGCATCCGCCTCGCACAGAACGCCGTCGACGACACGAACGCCATGCTCCTCACGGGCTGGCTCATGCGGCAGAATCAGGACAGCCGCCTCGTCAAGTTCTACCTCACCTCCGACACCGCCATCCTCGCCGACGTCGTCGTCCCCCACAATCCCGACGCGTTCGACCCCGAGGTCATGGTCAGCGTCCTGCGCGTCTTCATCCGCGACATCACGAAGCTCATGCCGGATCTCGCCATGCTCCTGCCCGAGGAGTGAGTCATTCGCGTTTGACAAAACGCCGCGAATCTGCTATGATACTCAACATCGCGGGCATAGTTCATCGGTAGAATGAAAGCTTCCCAAGCTTATATTCTGCAGATTGGAGCCAGTCCCGTTATCCATAGAGCACCAAGCTTTTGCGGGATTTCCTCAGAGGCGAAAAACGAAGTCCTTACACCTTATTTACACCTTATCGGACTTCCAAAAATCGCGGGCATAGTTCATCGGTAGAATGGCTGCTTCCCAAGCAGCAGAGGGCGGTTCGATTCCGCTTGCCCGCTCCATATGAAAGTTCAGAGCCGTCGGTAATGACGGCTCTTTTTGTTATGCTCTGGCAAGTGCCCTCTTTTGACAGTCCATGCAGAGCATGCGATGGTATCGGCTCTCAGAGAATGCACGCACTTTATCCGTCAACTTTAATCCGCACTCCTCGCAGTAGGACGCAGCAACGGGGCGTTCCTGCTTCAACGGAATTGTCACGGCACGGCTCTTTGCCGAAGTCTTGATCGGGGCGCCTTTCTTGGCAGGTGCAACGGATGTATTTTCATCCGTCCGCGCATCTGCCTCTGGATCGTCGCCTGTGCTGATGGAGAGACTGAGCATATAGGCGTACTTGATGGCTGCTGTCTGCGCCTTCATGACAGCCTTGTCGCTGCTGTCCTGCCCGCTTCCGATGCCCGTAATAAGCACGCTCTCGTCCGAATCACGGTCGATCAGCGTGATATTCACCCTCACCGTCGCAAGGTGCTCGATGCTGCCCTTTGCCGTTTTGACCTCATCCAAGCTGATAAGCTCAGGAATAACAAGCGAGACAAGCCCCTGCTGCACAAGAGCAGTGTTCACTTTGCTCAGGACATCAGCACTCGTCGCATAGGTGTATCCGTGAAAGCTGTTCGTTCCATTTTTTGCGATATGACTGCACTCGCGCATGACCGCAATCATTTTTGCCGCAATTTTCTTCATTCCATATTCCTCCCAAAAGGTTTCCCCTGTACCATACGCGGCACAGGGGATTCATCCATTACTGAATCTGAATGTTGTTGTACTCCATTAGCGTAATCCCCGGCAGAAGCACACCCTGCCGCAGCGCATCTTTCAATCCTTGCTTGTCCACCTTATCCGGCACAGAAATCAAATACGCCGCAGGAATGGCAGCCCCTTCATCAATGTGGATTTTCTGGCTTTTGCGCCAACCAATGGAGAACTCCTTGTCCTGAATCTTCTCCCCATGGAGACAGTCAGACAAATACTGTTTAAGACTGTCCGCCTTATTCTTCGCCGCCATCTTACGCGACGCGAAGGTCTTTTCCTCCTCCTCGTAGGCACGCGCATCGGCGAGCAGATTCTTAATCCAACAGGCGATATTGCGGATTTTCTGCCGCCGCTCCATCTGAAGTCCATGAAGCCGCTCCACATCGATGATTTCACCCGTTTTCAGATCAATGCAGGAAAGAATATCCTCTTGGATTTCATACAATGCACTCATATCCACGCTCCTTCTATGCGACAGGACGCATCTCATCAAGATAAACAACCTGCTCACACTCTGCTCCTTCACGCGCACTGGTCTGAATTTCCTTCGGAAAATCAAGCGTCAAACCACCCGCAATATTGCCGTAGTCAACATCCTCCATGCGGAGTTCCTTCACGATATTGCGCAGCCCCTTCGACAAGACAAGCGTCTGCACAGGGCTAAGGGTCAATACCGTACGGTCAGAACCCGTTCCATTCGTCAGGCTCAGTACAATCGAACCTGATGATGTATAGACCTCCCCGCTCAGATCAGAGAATGCCAAACAGAAATGATAATGTGACATAAAATCCTCCATTCATAAAAATGGCACCGCCCCACAAAGAGGAAGGTGCTCATATCCTACTACGCCCGCGTCAATCGCTTTCGCAGAGGCGTGACGTTATATTCCTGTACGGCAATGCGCTGCGGCACAGGCAGGGCTAACAACTCTCCACCGATGCGCTCCAATTCTGTCGCACGCTCGTAGCTGTCTGCAAGTTTGCTCGCTGCCGTCACCGCATTGATAAGTCCATAACGGCTGTTATCTCCGCCCATAAAGAGCTGACGCAGGACATCACCACGTTCATTCTGCGTGAGGAGGAAACGATCTGCCAGCTCCTCGACCGCCTGTACAGGATTATCCGCAAGCGGAATCTCCATCGTTTCACGCATCTTGTCTACGGTCAGATGGAATTTCGTAGCATCCACGGCACAACGTACGGTGTCTTGCACCTTCATAAAGAATGCCTTATCATCCTGCGCCAGTGTTTCATCGGAATACAGTTCGTATGCAGCATCATCCTCTGGTGCGACCTGCCGCCCGACATGATACTTCTTCTGTGCGAAGTCCTTGACGATCAGCCCATTCTTACAGACAAGGCGATAGATCAGCGGCTCGACCTTCAGACTGCCAAGCCCGACCTCACTGTTAGACACGACAAAGCCCGCCTGTACCACATCGCCGACGCCGACCTCAGCCTTCAGCTTCTTGTTGACCACCTTCAGATAGAGGTGCGATTCCGTGACCTCACAGCTCATAATCGCTGCGTCCTTCATCTCCTGAATGACAGGAAGTACCGCTGCGCAGAGTTCCAGATTATCTAGCCGTCGATAGCGGTCGGAGAGGAATGCACGCACATTGCCATCTAGCACGCGAATCATGCGACGTTCGGGCGACTGTCGAAACCATCCGTTGACATTCTCATCGAGGAGTGTCGGATATTCCCTCTGCATCTTCTGATAGTAGCGGTAGGGGATTTGCAGACGCGCAGCGATCTGCTGATGGGCAGTCTCACCAATCGTATACTCCTGCGTGTCATCGCCAAGCACGATGAGGAAACGACCGCCCAGAGCGGTCGAATCCATCGCAAGCGACCGCGTATCTGAGATAAAATCCTTCCGCGCCTCGCGCTGACGCGAGAGCTCCTGCCCGAGTTCCTGTAACGTACGACCTTGCTTCATGTTGTATACCTCCTATAAAAACAGAAAATCCCCCATAGCCACGCGGCTATGGGGGATGCCTACGTTGTTATATTAAGAGAATCCGTAACCATATATTATCTTCCATACGGAGCGAAACACGGCGCCATTTGCATCATTCCAAATATGGTAGGAGCGGAACGGAAGATCATTTATAGATACCTTCACCCACTGGTTACTGCCTGGGATTTGAAGGTAGTGTCCAACTACCCATTCTCCATAATTATATCTCTGGAGCACATTAAACTCCAAATGTTGCGTCTGTCTATTAATAACATAGAGGCTCGATTCATCATATTCCATGATGTACCCTCCAGCGAGGTCAATAGTTCGAGCCTCAGAGCACTGCGATGTTCCAAACAAAACCGCAACAAGTCCTATGACCATAGCAATAAACATTTTTTTCATTATCTTTCCCTCCATAGATACAACAGCATAGCCCTGTGTTACAAGTAGTTTTGACAGATATCAAACACTGCCTTCGCGGGCGCAACCTGATAAACGAATCCATTCCCACAGACAGAACTTGTAAATTTCCAGTCCCCCTTATCCTTGTAGAACTGCATCAACGTGTACGTTTTGCTATTTGTTTCGTTGACATAAACGGCAAAACCGCCCTTTGTCTGTACGATGGATGATGTATCAACATAGACACATATCCCTTTTCCGCTATACGCATAGACCGCCGCTGCGTCTGCCACGGATGACGTGCTGGGAGCAGTTCCTCCCAACAGGAAGACTGCGGCAGCCAGCATGATTGTGGACAATACTTTCTTCATACAGATATCTCCCTTCTATAAGTACATATCTTCAGCGCTTCTCCCCCCCCATCTCTAATAATCCCGCTCGTTATATTTATATTATTATAACATACTTTTATTTCTTAGAATAACAAAACAGGAAAACCTCCGTATCTGGAGCAATCAATCTTTACATTTCAATTTTCACACCCGGCGGTGGCGCTGAAATATAACGCCTGACAGATTTTCCCTCTGCCTCATCCGCATCTTCCTGTTCATGAATTTTAGTCAGGCAGGCCTTACAATACTGATTTTTTCCGTATTTTTCTACTGATTTATATACCTCCTTGCAGTCAGCACATGTATGCTTATCAACTGCCGTCGCGTGAATCCAGAAATGATCCGCATCATGCTCAACTAGTTTGTAGTCCATATCCTTCCAGAGCGCCGAACATATATTCATTATGACTTCTTTCTCTGTGAGGTCACGTTCTCCAAACAGTTTATCAACATCCTTTTCTTCTATGACAGCTCTTCCCTGAAGATAGTTTTTCTTTTCTGTTAAAACGGTCTTGTCTATGAATAATTTTACCCCCTCCCGCTCTCTATTCTTCACCAACATAAACTCTCTCAAACTTTGTATACGTCGGATCTGTGCTTCGACAACCGCCATGCTGTTACGGGCTGCTGGAATTGTCTCGCTAATCACATCACGCTCATCCATTATCCTTTGCACATAATGCGCAAAGGAATCTTTGATATGAACATCAATTAAACTTCTCAAATCGGAGTATTTATTGTCTATATTGAAGGACATGTTTTCGCTAATAATTCCGTATTTCTGCATTTGATTATTAAGCGTAGCGATAACCTCATTTGCTACCCTCGATGCAAGTTTTTCCCATTCTCCCTCATCAAAGTAATAACGAGTACCATCACAAGTCTTAGTGCCAATCCTGTGCTTGGCAGCAGCCTTATCCAAGACCTTCTTGCCATAGCCCTTGGGTTGTAATGCCTTAGCAAAGATATATATAGGAGTATTCTCTGACGGCTCTAACCCCAACGCTAGATGCTCACTGACGATGCCTTGTTCCTCCAACTTCTTAAATGCCTGCTCCTTGATGTCCTTAGCCGCCCTTCGCCGTGTCAAAAGAACTACGGCAACGGCATAGAGCAAAACCGGTGCAATGACATCCTCTGAATAAACAATTGCGCCAACTAACGCGATGGATAATATGGGAAAGCAGCGTATGAGCATTACGGCTACATACGCAATCCCGCCAACACCAACGAGAGCCCCCATCGCTACTTTCAAAATCAAGTAGATGATACCTATTACAAGAAGTATCCCTATGATGGTCAGAATAGCTGTCCCCATTTGTATTCATCTCTCTTTCAACTACGATTGCCAATCATCGCTTGCAGCTTTATGCATTCCGCCTTATTTAAGGCGTAAAACTCCTCTCGTGTCATGGTAGAGGAGTATATTTCCTCATAAGCAGCATCAACATTGCATATCAAGGGACGATGTGCATAAATCTTACAGTGATTGGTTGAGGAATCAAGCCATTTACACACGCCGTTCGGGAGCGCCATACGTTTCCCCCATATAGTCGCTCCCACCTTCCTACAACAGGCGCCGCACTTCGTGCAGTGAAACATAGTTGCCTCTCTATTGTATTGTTCCTTGCACCTTAGGTTTTTCTTCCTTTGGAGCATCAATGTCATATGCAATTTTTTTCTTTTCAAAAAGTTCCTGAACGGCAGCTTCTTTCAGACACTTCATTTCACGTGGAGTAACTGATTTAACCTGTATCCACTCGCCTTCTTTATTTTGGTAATATAAGGCAATTTCGAGCGAAAAAGTCTCCTTCGTGACGTATGTAACCGTAAACTGCCCCCCGCGATACACCCATCCGGTTTCTTTGACAGTTTTCAAGATTTCTGCATCAATCTTCTTTGAGTAAAGCTGCACTAGCTCGTCCAAATTCATCTTAGAAAGTATATCTGCTATCGTATTTAAGATGTTTTTCAGCGCGTTGATCGCATCTTCTACAGGATCTTTTTGCTTTTCGTTATTCAGCGTTGACATAAGATTCATCTCCTTTATACTTCTAAGCCGAGTTCTTCTTCAATTTCCTCTGTAATATCTTCTTCTTTCTGCTGAGCATATACTTTATCACGAATCGCCGGAGGAACTTCGCTCTCAGGAATTTTTCTCGTTGTCGTTTCCTCAATCCATTGTCCATCTTCCTGATAGTAAAGTTTGTGGGCGATTTTGACTAGATAGTCTGCTCCTTCAACAATAAGATCTCCAAAGATACGCGCTCCATACGGAACGAGCTCTCTGACTTGCTTCCATGCGGCTTTTAGTTTGGGGATGAAATCACGAAGCCAATTCTTAACATCATCCCATTTCGCAACAAGCAATGCTCCTCCAATGATAACGCCCAACCCGATTAAAACTGGTATCATACCAGCACGCCCCTTTCAACTTTCTCTCTGCATTTGACTTTTCGCATACTCCTCTGAAACAACCCGTCTCGTTGTAACTCCTTTTCTTGCCTCGTTGTCCTCCTTACTTGCTAATATACCTGCGGTAGCATCTTCAACATAACTTTGATCCACACAGCTCGCTCCGCTGCGTACAGCCTTGAATGCCGCCATCAAGACTGCCGTGGAGATATCGCTCCCAGATAAGCCCTCATATTTTCTTGCCAAAGAGTCAATATCGATATTGTTGGGCATTTCCTCCGGAATATACATCTTCCAGAGCGTACGGCGACACTCTTCATCCGGCAGACTGAACTTAATATGCTTTGCAATTCGCCTCATAAATGCAGGGTCGAAGTTCTCAATGAAATTCGTTGCAAAGATGATGAAGTCTTCATGATCGTTCAGTATCATAAGCAGCACAGAGCGCGTTTGATTGACGCTGACATCAGTCGCGTTGCTCATATTGGTGACACGTCTGCTGAGGATGGCATCTGCCTCATCGAAGAACAGAATGCTGCCCGTTTCTTTTGCAACTTCAAACGCCTTGCGTATATTCTTTGGCGTTTCACCCACATATTTGGATTCTATGTCGGCATAGCTGACCGCCAGAATCTTCCTGCCCAAATATTTTGCAATGGCATGAGCTGCCATCGTCTTTCCCGTTCCGGGCGGACCATACAGATTGATTCCCATACGCTTTGAGTATTTATGTGTTTTACCAAGCCCCCACTGTTCAAATACGATCTTGCTGTTGCGTGCATAGTCGGCAACATCCAAGATATCATCCCTTACGCCTTGCGGCAGAATAATATCGCCCAATTCATACTTTGGCTCTTCAGGAACAAAGTTCACGCTAGGCTGTTCTTTTTTCGGCTTTTCTACCTTGGGCTCATATCTGTTCGGCTGTGATAGCACTTCCTCGGGTATCCGATTACCAATCCCCAAAATCGTTGGCCTCCCTTAATCATCTAGTCTATTCGCCGATTTATCACCCATGTATGTGGCTTATTTCCTGTTTTTCTGGGACACTTTCCAGGCTGAGGCCGACCCGCTGAAACAAATCTTGTTTCTTTTTTACCACAGTGACTGCACATATACTCAATCCGTTTACTAGCCAATTTTATCCCTCTTTCCAAAAGCATGTTTTTTCGAGTAGCGATGAGTACGTTCTCCTCCTATCTGCTCATCTAAACACCCATATATTTTCCATATGGCTGCGAGTTATCAATCTCGCACTCCCACATAGCCTTTTCATGCTCGTCAAAAGTGACAAACAACGCTACATCAATTCCAAGCCCTTCCGCAATATCCAAGAGCATGGATACCGATACATTCTCGTTGTACTTCCCTCGCTCAATACGGCTCAACACGCTGGAACTGATTCCGATCTTCTCCGCCAATACGACTTGGTGCATACCGCGCAGGGTTCGATAATAGGCAATCTTCGCCCCAATTTGTTTGAACACAACTGCTTTTCGGCTATCCATCCTCTCACCACCTTAGTTCCTTTGTTTATTTTAATTATCTCATTTTTTACGCCGTCTATTTTTCTAAATAAGGCATCTAATCGCCTATATAAGAAAAATTATTGTGACAAACATCCTGCTATTTTTCCGCCTACGCGTGGGATTTATATTCATAGATATGATATATCATTACAAAAAAGAACTATTACACGACTTGCTGCCAAATCTCGCAAAAATAGACCCGCAGGAAAATCCTGCGGGCCTATATTACATCTTTATCAATTCGATTCTACTCACTTTACCCGACGGATAACCTCTATCCCTCTGCTGGAAAAATAGGATTTCGTCGGAAGCTCTTCCAAGAGGAAGAAGAAGTTCGTCCGTTGTGCAAACATATCTCCGGCACGATCTTCCAACGAGATTCCACACTCCCTACGAAGCCCCTCGCGGACAAAGCACACCGCCTCTGGCACGGTAGGAAACTTCTTCAACCGCAATGCCCCGATATGGCTCTCTGCTTTCTTGACTTTGCTCCATTCTGAATAAACGCCTGCTCCGCGGTCATTATATACACCGTAGTATTTCCCCATGATTCAATTCTCCTTGTCCGTATTCCGCAGCTCTTCCAGATGCTGCGACAGAATCTGCGTAGTCTCCCTTCGCTGTGTATCGAGTGCGTGAAGATAAATGGATGTCGTGCGGATATTCGTGTGCCCGAGCATGGTCTGTACCGTCGTAAGTGCTGCACCATGATTCAGCGCATAGGTGGCAGCCATGTGCCTGAGCGAATGCACGGTAATTGGCGGCAGATCGTGTTCCTTGCACAAATGCCGCAGCCATGTATAGAGTGCGCTCGCCGTCACGGGAACAATCTCCTCGTTGCGCAATCGAATCGCAAGGAAAATGTACTGATTCGGGTTCTTGTATCCCTTTGTCCGAAGGTACTGCTCCTGCAACTCCTTGTGCCGCCGCAAAAGCTCAAGCACATGGTCGTCCACAAACAGTATGCGCACGGATTCTGCCGTTTTGGGCTGCGATATTTCCACATGCCTCCCGTCGATGTATTTTTGCGCCTTGTGGATATGAACCGATTTCTGTTCCCAGTCCACGTCATCCCATGTGAGCGCACACACCTCACCCTTGCGTGCACCCGTGAGCAGCGACAGATAAAACATGGTCTTATGCTTGAGGTTCGCCGCCGAGTTCGGCAGTGCGTCGATCACGCGCAGGAACTTCATCAAGTCCGCTTCCTGCCAGATCGGATAGTGATGATACTTCGGCTTCGGACGATCCTCGCGCGGTATATCGTCGCATGGATTCTTGCTGAGAATCTTCCACTCCACCGCCTTGGAAAGTATGTGATTCAGCAGCTTATAGTTCTTGTGTACCATCGTATCCGATAGGGGATTCCCGTGCCGCGTTTTACTCTTCCGCAGGGTTTCAACAAAAGTCATCACGATGCCCGCCGTAATCTTCGCAAGCAGTATGCCCGCAAAAGCATCCATCATCCGATCATGCAGAACAGAGCGCTGTGACATCCGCGTGGTGATCGCCATTTTATCGTTATGCCGCGACTCCCAAATCTCGGCAAATTCACGAAACGTGAGATTCTTATGCGCCTCATCCGTTTGCACCTCACGTTCTACTGCCCACACGAACTTCTCCAACTCCTTCTCCGCAGCACGCTTTGAGGTCGCCTTTACGCGCTTGGTTTTCCGAATCTGTTTGCCATTCGCATCGTATCCCATCGAGAGGCGAAGCTCCCACACACCCTTGCCCCGATTGATAACTGAGCCCTTCATATCGATTCCTCCCAATAAAAAAGCCGCCGTACATCTGCTGTACAGCGGCAACGAGCAATATTTTATCGTTTTACAATTTCATCTTCGACCAGACAGGCTTGCTGAAATTCGTTTCAGCCCATTTCTCAAGCTCCTCGCGAATGTAGAGATAGCTTTTCCCGAGCTTCTTCCCCGGCAAATATCCGTTGCGCGTCAGGCGCAGCACCTTCTGATAGTCGCACATGCCGTTGAAAAAATCACATGACACCTGCTTCGCATCCATAAATGTTTGACTCATTTTCATACCGCACTCCTTTCTACTCTGTAGTTGCTATAAGCATCATTTATGATTTTTCAGCTCTTTCATATGCGGTTGTTTTAAGAAAAACCGCGAATCAGCGAGACGCCCTCCTGCTGCAAGATCTCATTGACACGCTGCTTCAACATCATCAATCGAGATCGATTTAAGTTCATGCGCAGCCCTGTCATATCGTCTATGTTGTTGGCAATAAAGTGTGCATGGATGTGCGGCGTATCTCGATGAACGGTCATCAACACCTGATAATGCCCTTCAAAGCAGCCGATCATCTCCGCCACCTTACAGCCAATCGCATACATCTGCGCTACCGAGCAATCGTCTGCCGCCTCCGGGGACAAAACATAATGAAAGTAGCCTTTGCCTTCCTCCTGCCCTGCATTTTCCTTAACCATCATCATTTCATCGAAGGTGTTCGTAATCGACACGTTCGCACCATACATGAGGTCATAGCTCGTTGCATAGGCTTTCTTTACATAGAGAATCTTCTCGAACAGTGTGTATGTCGAATTTCCCGTTCGATCATTCTCAACGCTGAAGATTGACAAGTTCGCTCGCCTCCTTATCTCCCTGTCTGCGATACGCTACTAGGTGCTGTTTGATCTCAAGCAAGTGCTTATCCACATCACAGAGCAACTCTGATGTCTTGTTATTTGCCGCAGCCTTTTCGCCAAGGCGAGCAACCATTTCCTCCACCTGCTCCAGCTTGGTGTTCGTATGGAGATAATTCTCGTTCATATCTTTGTGAAATCGACTTAAATTCTCTTGGATTCCTTGATCTCCTATGCGTGTTATTACTTCAACTTTCCCTGTCTTAACCAGGTCTCTGATGACTACAGATATGCTTTTCCCACTTTCTGTTATCATCTGTTCCAACCTTTCATCCGTCTCCTTGTCAAATCGCATTGTCCTCTTTTTACTCATATTCATTCCTCCATTTCTGCGAACGTTTTGTTCGTCACCATAGAGTTATGCTCTGTGTAAGTTTTTATTTTGGCGTGTGTATGGCGCTTTCTATCTTGGTATACTCTCCTGCCATACACTTTCTGCTATTCTCGTAAGCTCTGGCTGCAAGGGCAATGATATTTCCGCTATTACTGGTGGGGGATTATAGCAGGTCGTCGAGGTACGGCTATGGCAACGTCATAACGTACGGCGAGGCAAACTGCATTTCGCTGCTCATTATTATGTATAAGAACAGATCATTTTTTACTGGGTTGTATTACCGAGCCTCCTTACAGTCATAGCAAATAGGTTTTTCTCCCGTGCCGTTATCGTCTCTTCCGCGTTTTTATTCGACTCCATGTCAAATCAGATAATCCTCTTTTTACGCAATTTCACTTTCGCTGTTTCTGCGCATTTTTTGTCACTCACTATAAGGTTATGTCTTGTGTAAGTTTTGATTTGCGGGCTGTGTGTGCGAGACGTGTCTCTCACAGGTGCTGCTTATAGTGGCGACAGCAACGCGCTGCTACAGCCTTATATCGAGTGATACGATATACCGCGCATCCGACATACCCACATGATGACACACACAATTTTCTGGGCTTTGATTTAAGCATATCAAAGTACTCAAAAACGGAAAAATTTTTGGGGTTTTTTTTGAATTTGGCGCTTGGAACAGAATATGCCTCGGAACATGGAATTTCCCACGCAATGAAAAAGGCGCTATCCCTTGTGCAGCAAAGGATGGCGCAATATTTTCTACGAGAAGAAGGACATTCCAGACAGATATCGAAATAATCTCTTGGAACGACCTTGGAACACGGCTGGAAATAGTGTGTTTTGTTCTAAAATGGAGGACTTTATCATGGACGAGATGGACAAGCGCATCATATTCAACCCGCTCCCTGACAGCAAGGAAGCTGAACTCAAAAAGAGCATGCCGCAACTATCGAGTATAGTGGATAAAATTGATGAATTACATACGAGATCTTATTCTTCTCATGTTTATAGCAAAAAAGAGAAACGGCAGCTTCGTATTATTATATATTATATGAAACTTGTGTCTGTTCCCGAAAATCAAACATACGAGTGGGCTCTGATCTATTATATACTCCCCAAACTATCAATCACCCCTTTTCATTTTGAGGGAAATATATTCTATGTGATACAGGGATTAGATGAGGCTCAAAGAACAACACTCCACCCAATTTTCTCAGAAGCTGACATTTATTCTTTTTTCAAAAGTTACTATTTCTCGACACTTCTACCTCCTCCTAATGAAAAACAACTCACCGCTATCTTATTTTGGCATCATAACAAGATCAACAACATTGCTGCCTATTATCAAGAAGCTTCACCTTTATACTCGTATCAGCTACAAGCACTTAGAACGCTTCCCTATGCTTTTACTTGGCACTATAAAGCAGAGCAACAAAGAAGCAACTCTCCTAGGCATACATCATATGTACAGATAGATTTTTCAAAAGAATATCAAACACTCTACAAGTTGCTCAAAGCCCCTAATCCTTTATTGCCATACGGCTTCACCCCATACAAATATGTAGCAAACCTCCTCAGCAATCTAACAACAACATTCAATGGAGAAATTTATAAACTCGGGAGAGCCCATGCTCTCCGATCAGAAAAGGGTAAAAGTAATATACGTGACCATCGTCATACTCTAAGTATACTGTGGGCGCTTTCAAACGGTAATCTCTCTGCACTATCTGCATTGCATAATATGTTTGCTACTGTTTATTTGGGACAACGATACGTTCAAGAAATGGTGGGCTCACGAAAAAACATAAGTGTCCTTCTTTGCAAGGATGTGAACTCTGTAGCTGAATTCATAAAATTGATCCTTGACTCATCCTTTATGTTTTCAAGTAAACCAACCCCAATAGATGTCCCCAGTCCTTTTAACCAAAAAAGATCTATTTATACAGAATACTCGGTGTCTGATTTATGCGGAAAGGTAAAAGCATCCAAACTGTTAAATGATGAAGTCACAGGACATATTGTCAATATCTCCATACAAAAAGGCAAAGAGGACATAGAGAAACTAAAGACATTTGCCCTCCAAAGAACACTTAAGCACGAAAACGACGACATATTCAAGGAATGCTCCCATTGCCCATGTATCCATTATATATACATCACAGAAGATGCTCCTATAGAATCTCCTAATATGGAAGTTATTGAGCTGATGGGTGACATAGCAGACAAAAGCTACGAGCTTTTGAATCTCGATGCTGCCGTCATCGTCCTGCTTTCGCTCTTTAACTTCTTCACGCCAACAGCCACGCCCAAAAATGAAGATTCCCTTCCCGATTACCTGTACAAGGGAGAAGAAGCGATCGTCCAAAAGTTTATCGAAGATTTGTTTGACGATACAACCTCTAAATTCACTGCTGGGGAACTTGAAAAAGCGATAAAGGACTGGCAGCTCGAAAATGAGGATGCTGACAATTTCAATTCAGATATCTCACACTCCGACAACGACGAGTCCCGCAAAAAAGTTGCTGAGAAAATTGGCATCTCAAAACTTCCCTATACAATAAGGGATGAGATAATAAGTGCCTTTGCACAATGGCAACAAAATCTGCCAGTTCCCATTCCAAATATAGATATTATTGACGTATTGAAAAAATTATATAATCCCTTGTTCTATGTCAAGTTCAAACCTGCTAAAAGCCGTATAACTCCTGATGCTCCTGAGAGAAATGTAAAAGTATTTCACGGTCTGGCGCTAAATGTGGATAAATTACACGCTCTGGCAATGACAGCAGAAATGCCCGTACATGATGACCAGCAGCGGCAGGAGGAGTTCTTTCGGTATTACGATGAGATGATTCAAAATTTCCAAAAACTCCAACCGCAAATTATCCAAGCCCTTAAAGCACTAGCCCCTACAGATTTTGATGAAAGCGACTAACGTATTTAGTGGAGCTTTCACTCAAACACTTTTTACACCTTATTTACACCTTATTGACGTAAAAACATCGGAAAATGGCGCATAAAAACCGAAAATAAGGCTCTCGGCAGCGTTCATTTTTCAAAAAGAAAAATCCTTGAAACGCTTATATAACAAGGGTTTCAAGGATTCTCCTTGGACGGACATATCATCCTCTAAAATCTGGACGGCGACTTCCCAAGCTTTAGAGGTGGGTTCGATTCCCATTGCCCGCTCCATACGAAAGCACAGCACTGTCACTCATGACAGTGCTTTTTTGCGCACTCACCGCTCATCTTACCGCTCCACTCTTAATTTTTGATTCTGTTACCCTCTACTGTCCGATTTGATATTGCAACTTAGGATGAGAGCACATCTCGTGCGTATTTTTATGTCATAAAACGAAATATATTTTCTTTAAGTATGTGAATAAAATATTTATCAGTAATTTTATGAAATATAATTGCATTATATTTTGAATCGTGCTATATTATAGGAGAATTCAGGACAGATCCTATAGAAGGGAGTATCGCAATGCGTATCATTTTTACCGATACCTACAAGAAGATGAGCGAGGAGGCCGCGAAGATCATCGCGGGGCAGCTCTGGATCAAACCAGACTCGGTGCTCGGGCTTGCAACGGGCAGCACGCCGGTCGAGCTGTATCAGAACCTCGTATGGCTGTATAAGACGGTCGGACTGGACTTCTCTCAGGCGACTTCGTTCAATCTGGATGAATACGTGGGACTTGCGGAGGACGATCCGCAGAGTTACCATCGCTTCATGCACGAAAACCTCTTCGACCATGTGAACATCCGCAAGGATCACGTCTTCTTTCCGAACGGGCTTGCGAGCGATCCCGCGCGTGAGGCGGAGGAATACGAGGCGGCAATCATGGCGGCGGGTGGCATCGACATGCAGCTTCTCGGCATTGGGCGTAATGCGCACATCGGCTTCAACGAGCCGGGAGAATCGTTCACACGCACAACGCACAAGGTCGCACTGAAGGAGAGCACGATCGAGGCAAACGCGCGCTTCTTCGCCTCGGCGGCGGAGGTGCCGCGCGAGGCGATGAGCATGGGCATCGGCACGATCTTCCGCGCGCGTCACATCGTCCTGCTCGCGAGCGGCGCGGAGAAGTCGGAGGCGGTGCGCGACGCGGTCAAGGGTGCAATCACCCCGCAGGTGCCCGCCTCCATCCTCCAGCTGCATCCGAGTGTGACCCTCATCGTCGACCATGAGGCGGGGGCACTCCTGAGCGAGGGAAAGCGTGACTCCCGATGAAGGCGATTCGCAATGGCATCCTTATCCTCCCTGATGAGAACGGACACTTCGCAGCATTCACAGATTTCGTTCTGTGCTATGACGAGCGGATTACGGCGACTGTCCCTGCGGAGGACTTCTCTCCGTCCGATGCGGATGAAATTATTGACGCTACGGGCGCGTATGTTGCGCCGGGTTTTCTGAACGTCCACATCCACGGCTGCGACGGCGCGGATACGATGGACGAGGACGCAAATGCGCTCACACGGCTTGCCGCATTCCAGGCAAAGACAGGTGTCACCTCCTTCCTCCCGACGACGATGACCTGTGCCTTTGACGCTGTGGAGCGTGCACTCGTGCGTATCCGCGCGGCAATGGCAGAGCAAGGTTCGCGCGGAGCACGCATTCTCGGGGCGCATATGGAGGGGCCCTTCATCAGCCCCGCGAAAAAGGGCGCACAGGACGAGCATTACATCCTCCCCCCCACATTTGCAAGGATCGCGCCATACCGTGATGTCATCAAAATTATCACGGTTGCACCCGAGACGCTGACGGAGAAGGACTTTATCGAGAATTGCAGGGCACACGGCATCATCGTCTCCATCGGTCACACGTCGGCGGACTACGAGACGGCGCGTGCGGCAATCGCGGCGGGCGCGACGCACGTCACGCATCTGTGCAACGCAATGACGCCACTGAATCATCGTCATCCGGGCGTGCTCGGTGCGGGACTCGACACCGATGCGAACTGTGAGCTGATCGTGGACAATGTGCACGTCCACCCCGCAATGCAGCGCATCATCTATCATGCAAAGCGCGGGAGAAACCTAATCCCCATCACGGATTCCCTGCGTGCCTGCGGTCTCGGCGAGGGCGTCTCGGAACTCGGCGGGCAGAGGGTCTATGTGCGGGGCACACTCGCAACGCTCGCGGACGGCACGATCGCGGGCAGTGTCCTCTGCATGAACGACGGCCTGCGCATCCTGCGGGAGAACATCGGTGCAGATATTCCCGCTGTCGTCGAGATGGCGACGCGCACCCCTGCCGAGGAGCTGAATGTATATGATCGACTCGGCTCGCTCACGGTTGGAAAATACGCGGATATTGCGATCTTTGACGAGGAGTTTCGGATACGGCGTACAATTGTTGGCGGGCGGGATTGCTTTGTTCCATAAAATGTTATTTTATGAGGAGGTATTTTTATGAGTTTATTCGGACAAACAAGCGGCGAGAGTTCATTTTTCGCCAAAGCACAGCGGTTCGGGAAATCTTTTATGCTGCCGATCGCTGTGCTTCCTGCCGCAGGCCTTCTGCTCGGCATTGGCGGCGCACTGTCGAATCCAAATTCGGTCAAGGCGTATCCATTCCTCGATATTGGTTGGCTGCAGAATATCTTCACAATTATGGCATCCGCAGGCAGCATCGTCTTTGCGAACCTCGCTATTCTCTTTGCTGTCGGCATCGCCGTCGGACTTGCGCGCAGCGATAAGGGAACGGCAGGTCTTGCCTCTGTGCTCGCGCTGCTTGTGATGAACGCGACCATCAATGCACTCCTTATCATTACGGGGACGCTTGCGAAAGAGAACCTTGCAAGTGTCGGGCAGGGAATGAGTCTCGGCATTCAGACCTTGGAGACGGGCGTTTTCGGCGGCGTTGTGGTTGGTCTTATGACGTATCTCCTGCATAAGCGATTCAATAAGATCGAGCTTCCGCCGTTTCTTGGATTCTTTGGCGGATCGCGTTTTGTACCGATCATCTGTTCTTTTTCCTCGATTTTTCTCGGGTGTATTATGTTCTTTGTATGGCCGCATTTCCAGCAGCTGATCTTTGGGCTTGGCGGTATTGTTGATGCAACGGGCTACATCGGCACACTGATCTATGGATTCGTCCTGCGTATGCTTGGCCCGTTTGGACTGCACCATATCTTCTATCTTCCTTTTTGGACAACGGCGCTCGGCGGCTCTGAGATCATCAACGGGCAGCTCGTCGAGGGGACACAGCGCATCTTTTTCGCCCAGCTTGGCGATCCGAACACACAGCATTACTATATCGGCATCTCACGTTTCATGTCAGGACGCTTTATCACAATGATGTTCGGACTTATCGGCGCATGTCTTGCCATGTATCAGACGGCAAAGCCGGAGAATAAGAAGGTCGTTGGCGGTCTCCTCTTCTCTGCGGCACTGACCTCCTTTATGACCGGCATCACGGAGCCGATCGAGTTCTCCTTCCTCTTCGTTGCCCCCGCACTCTATGTGCTGCATGCGTTCTTTGACGGCTGTGCCTTTATGATTGCGCATATCCTGCAGATTACGGTCGGGCAGACATTCTCGGGCGGCTGTATCGATCTCATACTGTTCGGTGTGCTGCAGGGCGATGCAAAGACGAACTGGCTCTACATCCCGATGGTCGGTATCCCCTGGTTCTTCCTCTACTATTTCTCCTTTAAGTATCTCATTCTGAAGTTCGATTTCAAAACGCTCGGGCGTGAGGATGAGACGGAGCCGCAGGAAGCGCCCGCCGTCGCGGAGAGCGCGTCGGATCATTATCGTGCCGACCTCGTGATCGAGGGACTTGGCGGCAGGGATAATATCGAGGAACTTGACTGCTGTGCAACGCGCCTTCGTGTGACGGTGAAGGATGCCGGCAAGGTCAGCGAGCGTCTGCTCAAGGAATCCGGCAGCCGGGGATTGCTCGCGAGTGGGAATGGTGTCCAGGTCATCTATGGACCGCAGGTAACTGTAATTAAAAATGAAGTTGAGGAACAGTTGAACCTCTGACGAATATGATTGTGAAAAATACGGAAATATATCTCCTATGGCTGAAAATATTTTCGTATTTTTCTTTTTAAGAACAATATAGAATAATATATAATAAATTATTATAAATAAAAATAAATTGGAGGACTTTGGATGAATTTCTTTGATCAAGTGAAGGGAAAACTCATCATTTCCTGTCAGGCACTGCCCGATGAGCCGCTGCACAGCCCATTCATCATGGGACGCATGGCGCGTGCGGCAAGGGAGGGCGGCGCGGTCGCGATCCGCGCACAGAGCGTTGCGGACATTGAGGAGATCCGCGCCGAGGCGCAGCTGCCCGTGATCGGTCTTATCAAGCAGAACTATGCGGACTCCCCCATCTTTATTACGCCGACCATGCGCGAGGTTGATGCACTCATTGGCACGGGCTGTGAGATGATCGCGCTCGACATGACGGCACGTGAGCGCCCGCAGCAGACGGACGTGCGTGATCTCGTCGCGCGCATCCACGCGGCGCACCGCCTCATCCTCGCCGACATCTCTACCTATGAGGAGGGCATGACGGCGGCGGAGCTCGGCGTCGATGCGATCTCGACCACGATGTCCGGATATACCCCGTACAGCCCGCAGATCGAGGGGCCCGACTACACACTGATGGAGCGTCTGGCGAAAGACGCCCCCATCCCCGTCTTTGCCGAGGGTCGCATCAATACCCCCGAGGAACTGACCGAGGCGATGCAGACGGGTGTCTTCGGAGCCATCGTCGGCTCCGCCATCACGCGTCCCCAGCTCATTGCGCGCCGCTTCACCGACGCGATCGCATAAAGTATATTATGTAGCTTGCTCCCCACCCAACCGATTCTAAGGAGGAAATCATCATGAGAGAACTCAAAGGCCTTTATTCCGCACTGCTCGGCGCCTTCCACGAGGACGGCACGATCAACGAGAAGGGGCTGCGCCAGATCATCCGTCACAACATCGACCACAACAAGATGGACGGACTCTATGTCGGCGGCAGCACGGGCGAGAACTTCATGCTCTCCACCGACGAAAAGAAGCGCATCTTCGAGATCGCAAAGGACGAGGCAAAGAACGACATCACCCTCATGGCGCAGGTCGGCTCCATCAACCTCAAGGAGTCCGTCGAGCTCGCAAAATTCGTCGTCGATCTCGGCTACGACGCTATCAGTGCGGTCACGCCGTTCTACTACAAGTTCGGCTTCGATGAGGTACGCCACTACTACGAGACCATCGTCGCCGACGTCGACACACGCATGGTTATCTACTTCATCCCCTTCCTCACGGGCGTGAACATCAGCATAGACCAGTTCGCCAAGCTGTTCGAGAACAAGAAGATCGTCGGTGTCAAGTTCACGCAGGGCGACTTCTACCTCCTGGAGCGTATGCGCAAGGCATTCCCCGACAAGCTCATATTCGCAGGGTTCGACGAGATGCTCCTGCCCGCGACCGTCCTCGGCATCGACGGCGCAATCGGCTCGACCTACAACGTCAACGCCGCGCGTGCACGTCAGATCTACGACCTCGCGCGTGCCGAGAAGATCAGCGAAGCGCTCGAAATCCAGCACGTCACGAACGACCTCATCACGGACATTCTCGACAACGGCCTCTACGGCACGATCAAGCTCCTCCTCGAGGAGCAGGGCATCGAGGCGGGCTACTGCCGCGAGCCGATGAAGCCGTACACGCCCGAGATGCGTGCGCGCGCCAAGGAGATCTACAAGAAGTATTTCTAAGGGATTACTAAAATGTGCGCGCCATCGCCTCTGTCGGAAGCGATGGCGCGCATAAGACTCCGAATCTTATAAATCGTTGTATTCCTTTTAGGAGGAGATACCTATGCATCAGGGTTTTACCTGGATTGACACGGCAGTCCTCGTCATCTACCTGCTCGGCGTCCTGCTCGCAGGCCTCTACTACTCGAAGAAGGAAATGAAGGGCAAGGAGTTCTTCAAGGGCGACGGTACAATCCCGTGGTACGTCACCTGCGTCTCCATCTTTGCGACGCTGCTCAGCCCCATCTCATTCCTCGCCATCCCAGGCAACTCCTATCACGGCTCGTGGATCTTCTGGTGGGCGCAGCTCGGCATGCTGTTCGCGATTCCCCTCACGATCCGCTACTTCCTGCCGATCTACAGCCGTCTCGAGATCGACACGGCATATCACTACCTCGAAAAGCGCTTTGAGAGCGGCAGACTCCGCATGCTCGGCGCGCTCATGTTCATCGTCTATCAGCTAGGACGTATGTCCATCATCATGTATCTGCCCTCGATGGCGCTCTCGGAGGTCACGGGTCTTGATGTCAACATGCTGATCGTCGTCATGGGTGTCATCGCCATCATCTACTCCTACTCGGGCGGTCTGAAGGCAGTTCTCTATACCGACTTCATCCAAGGGACCGTCCTCATCGTCGGCATCGCGCTCTCGCTCATCGTTATGATTAACAATATCCACGGCGGCTGGTGCACGATCTGGGATACGCTCACGACAGGGCATAAATTCATGCTCGAGAACGAGGTCTGGTTCAGCCCCGACATTGTGTCGAGCAGTGTCTTCATCATCTTTATCGGCGGCGGTCTTGGCACGTTTGCATCCTATGTGTCCAGTCAGGATATTGTGCAGCGTTTCACCACGACGACGGATATGAAGCAGCTGAACAAGATGACGCTCGGCAACGGCGCTGTCTCCATCTTTGCCGCAACGGTCTTCTTCCTCGTCGGTACGGCGCTCTTCGTCTTCTATCAGCAGAACCCCGATCTCCTCACAACGGATCGCCGCGATCTCGTGCTCGCAGCCTACATCACGTATGAGCTGCCCGCAGGCCTGACGGGCATCCTGCTCGCCGCACTCTTTGCCGCAGCGCAGTCCACGCTCTCCACGGGCATCAACTCCGTTGCCACCAGCTGGGTGCTCGACATCCAGTCTGTCCTCAACCCGAACGTCCCGGAGAAGACGCAGACGCGCATCGCACAGCTCATCTCCCTCGGCATCGGCATCCTCTCCATCGTCGTCGCCATCATCATGGCGGGCAGCGACATCCGCTCGGCGTACCAGTGGTTCAACAGCTTCATCGGGCTTGCGCTCGGGGCGCTCGCGGGCATGTTCGTCCTCGGTGCGTTCTGCCGCAAGGCAAATGCAGCGGGTGCGCTCGCAGGCTTCATCGTCGCAACGGCGGTTGTCCTCTACCTCAAGTATTTCGTCCCTGCCGTATCGTTCTGGTCGTACACCCTCATCACCATCGTCATCTCGCTTGTCGTCGGCTCGCTCGTGAGCCGCCTCACCGATCCGAACTACGAGGCGCCTGCGGGCACGACGGTCGGTAGCTCGAAGGGCTGAAATGTGATATGATACGCCTAAGCAAACCCTAGTGAAGCAAGCGGAGAATAGCGTTCGACTCGCCCCCTGCGGATTTCTTTCGTTCAAGCGAAGCGCGTTTAAGAAGTCCGCAGGTATTTAGGCGAACGAGAACGCGGCCGCTCGCGTAACTAAGCGTTTGCGTGGAGTACGCTGACAGATTGGATAATTCGCCTACCATTCTAAACTAGGAGCTTTCCCATGAATATGTATGACATCATCACGAAGAAGAAGCACGGCGGCGAACTTACTGCGGATGAACTTTCCTATATCATAGACGGCTATGTTGCCGGAGAGATTCCCGACTATCAGGTCGCGGCGCTCCTCATGGCTATCTGCCTGCGCGGCATGACGATCGCAGAGACCACCGCCCTCACCAAAATCATGGCGGCATCGGGTGACCGCGTCGACCTCTCCGCCATCGTGGGACACAAGATCGACAAGCATTCGACGGGCGGCGTCGGCGACAAGACCACGCTCATCGTCAGCCCCATCGTCGCCGCATGCGGCTGCAAAGCCCCAAAGATGTCGGGACGGGGGCTTGGCCACACGGGCGGCACCATCGACAAACTCGAATCCATCCCCGGCTTTCGCACGAGCCTCACGCAGGAGGAGTTCATCTCCACCGTAAAGGAATGCGGTCTCTCCCTCATCGCGCAGACGGGCACGCTCGCGCGCGCGGACAAGCTGCTCTACGCACTGCGCGACGTGACGGCGACCGTCGACAGCATCCCGCTGATCGCCTCCTCCATCATGAGTAAGAAGCTAGCCTCGGGCGCGGACGCCGTCCTCCTCGACGTAAAGGTCGGCCACGGCGCATTCATGAAAACACTGGAAGACGCGCGCGCACTCGCGGAGACAATGGTCGCGATTGGAAAAACTGCCGACTTCCCCACCGCTGCCCTCCTCACGAATATGGACGCGCCGCTCGGGTGCGCCGTCGGCAACAGCCTCGAGGTTGCGGAGGCGGTCAGCGTCCTGCGCGGCGCGGGTTCCGATGACCTGCGCACAGTCTCGCTTGCGCTCGCGGCGGGCATGCTACAGCTGGCGGGACAGGGCACGTTCGCGGAATGCCATGCACGCGCGGAGCAGGCAATCGCGAGCGGCGCGGCGTTCGATGCGCTCGTGCGCATGACAGCGGCACAGGGCGGCGACATCTCCGTCCTGCACGACGTGGCAAACTTCCCGCAGGCGCATATGCAGCGCACAATAACGGCAGACGCGGACGGATATCTTACACATCTGGACGCAGAGACCGTCGGGCGCACCGCCGTCCTGCTTGGTGCAGGACGCATGACAAAGGAGAGCGCGATCAACCATGCGGCAGGTATCATCCTCCACAAGAAATATGGGGACACCGTCACAGAGGGCGCGCCTCTCGCCACCCTCTATGCGGAGAATGAAGAGCAGATCGCAGCGGGTGCGGAGCGATTCCGCGCCGCGTTCGAGATCGGCGCAGCTGCGCCCGCCCCGATGAAGCTCATCTACGGCGCTGTCGATGCGGAGGGCTGGCATGAACGATAAAGAATTGATCGCACGCGCGGCAGAGTTCCGCCGCCATGCCTACGCGCCCTACTCGGGATTCGCCGTTGGTGCAGCGCTCCTCGCACGGAGCGGCAGGATCTACGGCGGCGTCAACGTCGAGAACGCCTCCTATCCCGTCGGCATCTGCGCCGAGCGAGCGGCAATCGCCGCTGCCGTCGCAGCGGGTGAACAGGAATTCGAAGCACTTGCCATCATTGCGGACAGCCCGGAACCATGTGCCCCCTGCGGCATGTGCCGCCAGGTGCTCATGGAATTTCCAATCGCACGCATCATTCTCGCCAATACACGGGGCGACGTGCGCATACTCACACCTGCCGCACTGCTCCCGCACGCCTTCGGGGCGGCGGCTCTTCCCACAAAGGAGTACTCCGATGAAAATACTGATTGTTGACGACTCCCGCCTCGTACGCATCAAGCTCAAGGCGGAACTATTCGACCGCGGGCACACAGTCATCGAGGCGCGCGACGGTGAGGAGGCGCTGCGGCGCATTGCAGACAAGAATCCCGACGCCGTCTTTCTCGACATCATTCTGCCAAAGCTCGATGGCTGCACCGTGCTGCGCAGTCTGCGCAAGACGCATCCAAAACTCCCCGTCGTCATGCTCTCGACGGCAGCAACGGAGGAAAACATCGCGTGTGCCAATGAGCACAATGCACTCATGTTCATCCAGAAGCCCTATGCCGATCACGAGATCAGTACGGCGCTCGCCAAGATGCGGCAGTGCGTGGAGGAGCAATGAGCGAACTGTATACTTCGTACATTGAGACATTTCTCACGGGACTTGCCGACTATGCACGCGCGGAAGCAGTAATCGACGAGACACGCGAACAGGAGCCGACCTACGTCACCATATCGCAGCACCTCGATGCGGACGGCAGTCCGCTGATCGTTGCACTTGCCGCCTCCGTAGACGCCTTCTATTCCCTCGCAAGCGGCTACAGCGGCGTCTCTCTCGACGGTATGGACGAGCTTGCCGTCGATGCTGTCGGCGAGCTCTTCAACGTCATCAACGGCCATTTCTCCTCGCGTATGCGCGCAGAGGGACGCGCCGTCTCCATCATCGCCCCGCCGCGCCACCATCACGGTGCAGCAGCGCCGGATGCATGTGAATTCACCTGCACCGTTACAAGCCCCATCGGCCCCATGACGCTCATCGGCGCGCGTGAGGAATTTGTTCCGGCACATACACATTGACCTTTATTTTTGAAAGGAGTTTCCCTTGACCATATTCTCGCATACCATAGACTTCAACACGCTCATCGAGCTCCTGATCGTCCCCGTCGGCATCGTCCTCGCTGCACTCACCGTCGGCATCATCGCCGACCGCCTCATCCGCCGCTACATTGATCATCACCTCGCGGTGGAGGAGAGCACATGGAAGTACGTTCTCATCCGTTCCATGCAGGGTGTTCCCATCTTCTTCAGCTTCATCATCGGTCTCTACTGGGCGATCGATGCCGTGGAGATCTCGCCGACGCTCACAAAGCTGCTCTCATATATTCTCTTTACCAGCAATGTCTTCTCCATCACGCGCGTCCTGGCGCGTACCGTCGACGGTGTTGTCACCATGTACTTCGAACGCTCGGGCAGGAACCTGCCTAAGACGACCCTGCTCAACAGCATCCTCATCGGGGTCATCTATGCCATGGGGCTGCTCGTCATCCTCCAGTACTACGGCATCTCCATCGCTCCAATCCTGACGGCAGCAGGTGTCGGCGGTATGGCGGTCGCCCTTGCCCTGCAGGAGACGCTTGCCAACATCTTCTCCGGACTCCACCTCATCCTCTCCAAGCAGCTGCGCATCGGCGACTACATCAAACTCGGCTCGGGCGAAGAGGGACGCGTCACGGACATCACATGGCGCTTTACCACCATCATCCCACTCGGCGCGAGTAACACCATCGTCATTCCGAACAAGACCATCGCGGGCGCAAACATCACGAATTACAGTCTGCCTACACTGAACATCAACGTCAGTGTCCCCGTCGGTGTCGCATATGACAGCGACCTCGCCACTGTCGAGCGCGTCACCATCGAGACGGCGAAGGAAGTGCTCGCACGCGTGGACGACAATCCGAACGTGGAGCCGCTCGTACGCTACACGGACTTCGGCGACTCCTCCATCAACTTCGTCGTCATCCTGCCGTCGAGCCTGTTTGACAACCAGGGCATCATCAAGCATGAGTTCATCAAGGCACTCACCGACCGCTACCGCGCAGAGGGCATTGACATTCCCTATCCCATCCAGACCATCATTCAGGAGAAGGCGGATGCGGAGGAAAACAATCCACAGGACGCTGCTCACGTAGAGAAGTAACGGCGTAGATCGTGTTCCTTTTATCCACAAATTCCACAGTTTCTCCCTAGGGAAACTGTGGATAACTTTCTCTCCTGCAACGTGTCTGCCACGCCTTTTTTCATCGGTGTTTTGAGGCAAAACACCCCATTTTCCCAAAAAATCCCTGTGGATAAGTCTGTGAACAAACAACTAGATATAGATTCCCTATTGACGAGTACCCACTAGATGTTGTATAATCCTCACGAAACGGCGATACATCGCCGAAGAGGAAACCGCGCCGGCAGGGCGCGCAAAAAAAGGAGAATGCAGCATGATCGTCAACGACATCAACGTCACAGTAAATGGCCTCTCGGATATCACCCCGCACGAGGTTGAGAACTACATCGCATACATCGAGGGACAGACCCACGAGAAGCTTGACCGCCTCTCCATCACGGGGACGGATGACGGTCGTGTCACACTCGGCTACGAGATGCGCCAGCCGAAGTTCGAACGCGTGCGCCGCATCACGGGCTACCTGGTCGGCACCACGGATCGCTGGAACAATGCAAAGCAGGCCGAAGAGCATGAGCGCGTCAAGCACGGACTCCACTGAGATCCACATCTCGGGGATTGCGCGTGACTCCATCGTCGACGGCGAGGGCATACGGCTGACAGTCTTTACGCAGGGCTGTCCGCGCCGCTGTCCGGGCTGTCACAATCCGGATACACAGCCTCTCGTCGGCGGACGCATGACGACCGTCGGTGCGGTGCTCGCCGAACTCGACGAAAACCCACTCCTCACAGGGCTCACCCTCAGCGGCGGTGAGCCCTTCTTGCAGCCCGCCGCCCTGCTCCCGCTCGCACGCGGGGCACACGCGCGGGGACTGGACGTGTGGAGCTACACGGGCTACACCCTCGAAGAGCTGCGCGCACAGGAAAATCCCGCCGTGGATGCCCTGCTCGATGAGCTCGACGTACTCGTCGACGGCGACTACCGCGAGGAAGAGCGCGATCTCACACTGCACTTTCGCGGCTCGCGCAATCAGCGCGTCATCGACCTCGCAGCAACGCGTGCAACGGGCACACTCACACTGCTCTACAAAGACGAATAGGGAAATCCCCTCACACAGGCAAGCGAAATTTTCTTGTGTGGGGGAATTTTGTTAGAAAATCTTGGCATATTCATAAAAAAATGGTATGATTCAACCATGAGAAAGATTTTGTTGGGAGGAATCGAATATGGCAGAGAAATCGTCACGAGCAGAAAAGGTAAAGGAGACAAAGGCGCTTGCGCTGAACATCGATGCAACCGATGAGATCGGCATGCTCGAGATCTCGACGACGCAGGCGATGCGCGTATCCATCATCCGCTCACGCGGACGCCGCTACACCGCCATCACCCCCTTCTATCGGAAACGGGCAAACGATCGGTGGAAGCCCAAGGCCTCCGTCTGGATCCCCGTGGAGCACACGGGTGCCATTGCCGAATACCTCGCGCGCGCAGACGAAAAGATTCGCGAAAACGACTAAGCATAGAGCAGCCCCCGCACATCGACAAAGGATGTACGGGGGCGATTTTATTGTATTGTTTGTGAGGCAGAAATTCTTCCTAGGGAAAAATCGCGAGCATCAGCCCGCCCGCCGCAATCATGGCAATCGCGACGCCGTGCATGAAGCTCACGCGCTCGCCGAAGATGAGGACGGCAATCACGACGGCAAAGACGACGCTCAGTTTGTCAATCGGAGCAACCTGCGTCACCGCACCGTCCTTGAGCGCCAAAAAGTAAAACAGCCACGAAAGTGCGCCCGCGATGCCGCTGAGCGCAACGAAGAGCAGCGCCTTCTTGTCCGCGAACACCTGCGGCAGATCGGCCGTATGCCCCTCGGCGATGACGACACCGACGAGGAATACCGCCATAATCACGGCGCGCACAGCCGTCGCTGCACTGCTGTCGAGCCCCGCCACGCCCACCTTGCCGAAGATGGACACAAACGCCGCGCACAGTGCCGAGAGCAGCGCATAAATCAGCCATGAACTCATACCATCCTCCCCCTTGTAAAACGCGCCTTAGTATAGCATTATTTGCACCGCATCGCAAACGCTTCTTTCAAAATATCTGCAAATCGTGTAAAATGGGCAGAAAAGGAGAGTAATGCTATGATACGACAGGCTGATGCGCGCGATGTGTCTGACATCATGCGCGTCTACGCAGCGGCACGCGCCTTTATGCGCGCCTCCGGCAATCACGCGCAGTGGGTGAACGGCTATCCGTCGGAGGAGATCGTACGCGCAGATATTCTGCGCGGTGTCAGCTATGTGCTGGAAAACGAGGCAGAGCATCTCCATGCCGTCTTTGCGCTCATTCCCGGCGACGACCCGACGTATGCACACATCGAGGGGGCATGGCGCGACGACTCCCCCTATGCCACGATTCACCGCGCGGGCAGCGACGGAACGGAGCGCGGCACATTCCGCGCCATCCTCGCCTTCGCACGTGCGCAGCATGAGCACCTGCGCGCCGACACCCACGCGGACAACATCCCCATGCAGAACTGTCTGCAAAAGAACGGCTTTGCCTACTGCGGCATCATCTATCTCAAAAGCGGTGATCCGCGCCGCGCCTACGAGTGGAGCAGCGGCAGATGAGTCAAAACTGTGTATATTTAGGAGAGAACATTTATGGCAACGATCTTTTATCCAAGCTGCAAAATTCAGGCGGACTTCCCCGCCGAGAGTGTAGCCGTGCGCCGCTACCTCGAGGAACGGCACGGGGTACAGACGGCAGGCTGCTGCCGCCCGCATCACCCCAAACTGACACCGGAAGATCACGCAATCGTGCTATGCAACAACTGCGCCAATATCGTCGAGGAGAGTTCCAAGGCGGGCGCATTCACCTACGTCTGGGAACTGATTGATCGAGACGCGGATTTTCCCTTTCCAGACTACGGCGGCGAGCGCATGACCGTGCAGGACTGCTGGGCTGCGGTGGAACGGCGCGATATGCAGGAGGCGATCCGCTCCCTCCTGCGTAAGATGAATGTGACGATCGTCGAGCAGGAGGAAAACTTCGACAAGACCCACTTCCACGGACACGCCCTGCTCGCGCCCTGCTTTCCCGGCAACGCGAAACTCATCCCGCGCCGCTACGAGAACGGCAATTCCCCCATGTTCACACCCATGACGGAGGAGGAACAGCACGCCTACTTCCAGCGGCACGCACAGAAGCTGCCGGCGGAGAAGGCCGTCTGCTCGTGCAAATACTGCCGTGACGGCATTGACGCGTGCGGCAAGACAGGTGTTCACATCCTCCAGCTGCTCTTTCCGATAAAGGAATCGCTGATAAAATGAAGTCCGTCGTATTGGTGCAGATTTTTTGTCCTGTCAAGGAGACAAACCGGACGCATAGCCGTCCGCTATGTGGAGGATTTGTCGACACAGACAGTGCGAAAAAGATGTGCTAAGACGGCGGTGCTGAATTTGTCAGTGCTTCCTTAAGATAGGAGAATCCGCATGATCGAATGTATAACCGTCGGCGACATGATCCCGACCAATGCCTATTTCTACATCGACGATACGACGCAACACGGTTTCCTCATCGACGCGGGCGCCGAGGGCGCACGCCTTGCCGCCTATGCCGAGAAACACGGCTGGACAATCGAGCGGCTGCTGCTCACCCACTGCCACTTCGACCACATCGGCGGCGCGGCAGAGTTCTCCACGCGCACAGGTGCGCCCATCTATGCCGCCGAGGACAGCCCGCGCTATTACAGTGATCCGCGTTGGAATCTCTCGCTCTGGGGCGGCGGTAAGATTACGCTCTCGGACGTGACGACCTTTGCCGACCGCGAGATCATCACGCTCGCGGCAAATCCCGACTTTGCTCTGGAGGTGCGCTATACACCGGGACATACAACGGATTCCTGCATTTTCTACAGCGCACACGACAAGGCGGCATTTGTCGGCGATACAATCTTCCTGGCGAGCATCGGCCGCACCGATTTCCCGGGCGGCGATGAGCAGATGCTCTGGGACAGCATCGCACGCGAGGTCTTTACCCTACCGCCCGAGACCATCCTCTACTCGGGGCACACGGAGCCGACCACCGTGGGTGCAGAGATGGCACGCTACCGCCGATGAACTACGCAGAGTTCATGGCATCGCTCGCAAAGGGTGAGCCGCCGCACGTCTTCCTGCTTGCGGGCGAGGAGAGCTACTATGTGCGGCGCGCCGAGGAGGCGATCCTGCGCCGCCTCCTGCCTGTGGCAGAGGAACGTGCGGACGCACTCATCCGCTACGAGGAGATGCCGCCCCTCGACGCACTGATGGAGTCGCTCGAAACGGCACCGTTCTTCACGGACAAGATTGTCGTCCTCGTACGCGATGCCGCCATCTTCCGTGCGACGAAAAAAAAGGACGGGGACGAGGATGCCCCCGCGTCAAAGGATACGGCGGCGGATGCGCTGATTGCCCGCCTCGCCGACCTCCTCCCGACCACCTATGTCATCTTTACCCTCGGCTCGAAGCCTGACAAGCGGCGCAAGCTCTATCAGACGGTCGAAAAATACGGACGCGTGCTGGAGAGCGAACCCGTCCGTCCGTGGACGGTGGAGAACTGGCTGAACGGGCGGCTGCGCGAGATGAACCGCTCCATGCACAGGGAGGCACGCACATTTTTCCTGCGTGTGGTCGGCATCATGCCGACGATTTCGCTTGAGTTCCTCGACCGCCAGCTGGAAAAGCTGACGCTCTACACAGACAATCCCCAGTTCACAGAGGACGATCTGCGTGCGGCGTTCTCGGAGATGCCCGAGGTGTCCGTATTCGCGCTGATGGATGCCGTGAGTGCACGCGATGTCAGGCAGGCACTCGACCTCCTCGCACGCTGCCGTGCGGACGGCGTACACTTCACCGTCCTGCTCGCCCTCCTCGTGCGCCATGTCCGCCAGCTCTGGCAGGCAAAGCGTCTGCTGATGAACGGCACACCGCCGAAGGGGCTCGGCAAGGTCATGGGACTGCATCCCTTCATCGCCGAAAAACTCGGGGGACACGCAAAGGCGTTCTCCGAGACAACACTCGAACGCGCCGTCCTCTCCCTCGCCGATGCGGACTATCTGCTCAAAACGGGACAGGCGGGCGATGAATTGTTGGAGGATGCCTTGATACGGCTGTGCCGAAAATAGTCTTGCAATGATATAGGGAAGATGTTATATTATAAACGTAGTAGGCAACTACACTTGCTGCGACAGAGATAACGTTTCTCTGGTCGACACACTTCCTTTCCGTGTTAGAGGTGGCAACGAAAGGAACATGAAAAGAGAGGCAACTGCGCCGTGCAGTGCCTCTCTTTTCGTTTACTTCAAATATCCCGTATACTCCCCCACGCGCAGGATCTCCTCCGCGCGGGCAATCTCCTCCGCCGTCGGTGCGGGCGTGTCCCCGAGCCGATACGGTAGGCGCAGCTCCTCATACTTGTGGAGTGCCATCGCATGATAGGGCAGCACCTCCACGCGGTCAA
>ERZ772917.358-NODE-358-length-32916-cov-5.480448_pt1 | contig 32916 bp, 40 predicted proteins | sample MGYA00511187_ERZ772917 | MGnify/ENA primary metagenome ERZ772917 (study PRJEB29015, sample SAMEA2737925) | human oral metagenome | biome: human oral; feature: human-associated habitat; material: dental | place: China | collected 2012 ...
GCCTCCCACACGAGCCGGTGGGCGACCATCTGCTGCTGCTGCATCGTCTCCGCGTCCAGGACACTCATGACGAGCGATCCCTTGTTCAGGGTCGGCTTACGATATGTTCCCGTGCTGATCTTGCGGAAGCGGCCGTAGTTGCTGACCTCAAGATCGTAATATGCGTACAGGGTCCGCCAGGTCTCCTCGCTCAACGCTTCACCGCCACGAACTTGATGGTGTTGGTCTCGGGGTCCACGTCGTCCTCGGAAATGATCACATCATCCGCGCCTGCCAGAATGGCCTCCCGGACGAATGCGTCAACGATCTTGTTCTCCATCTGTCTTCCTCCTTGCTGAGTATGTCCACCGGTGGGTGTCGTCCACCATGCCGTGCGAGACGAGCCAGATATCGGTGAGGTTCTCTTTCTTGACTATGTTCGGCAGAACGACGCGGGTGATATGGGTGCGCCGTTCGATCATCTCGTCCTCCCCCTCGATCTTGATCCGGATGATATGCGCCGAGCCAGCGTCCTTGGCCCTCTCCTGCCTTTTTCGCCCCTCCCCCGTCATCATCTGCACACCGAGGTTCGAGAGGGTCCGGTTCTGCGAGTCGCCGTCCAACCAGCAGAACCGATGCTTCTTCGGATCGTACTCGAAGGTCGTGAAGGCCTCGCACATCAGACGAGCGAGTCGGAAGAACTGGGAGTTGCCCTGATGATTTCGGGCCTCGACGCCCTCCCCCTGCCTGGCGCACCCGATACGGCCGCGAGGTCCTTTCACGCGGCCCTTACTGGATATCATGTACCTCTGTTTCGTGAGCCCGGATCGGATCCAGTACTCCCTCTTTCCGAGGTGCTTCTCGTCCCGGATCCATTCCGTGATCGGATATGTCGGCCGAGGGGACGGGTTAGCCATAGGCTATCACGACCAGATGGTACTCGTTTCGATACGGATCGACTTCCTGGACGATGCTGAAGCGATCTGTATCCAGCACGAACTCGTACGGCTGGCTGGTTTTGAGATCTCGGTGCTCCATCACCAGAATGTCCTTGCGGTGCCCGCACTGATAATCGATGATCTGTCTGATGCAGTACGCCCAGATCTTCGGCCCCTCGAGGAAGTCTACGAGAATAAGGCGGTTGTAGGGTAACATGGTGCTCCTTTGCGTCGACGGGGGCCCAGATCGCTCCAGGCCCCCGTCCGAATATGGTCAGTCGGCGGCGATCAGCTCGATCGTGCCCTCATCGAAGTCGATGATCGAGTAGAACTGCCCCTTGGGAATGATCAGTTCCACCCCGTTCGCGAGGACGAGACGAAATGCCCCGACGAACCCGCCGTGGAAGCCGGTCTCGTCGATATGGCCGCGTACCTGCCCGTCGGCGATCGTGGCCATCCTGTCGTTGTAGAACTCCTCGTGAGAAATGATCTTCCACATGCCGTTCACAGCTCGGGCTCCTTCTTCATGACGTAGAGATATGACGTGCTGTCGTCCGGTCGGTGGACGACCTTGAGGTCCACGAAGCTCGCCTCGACGCGGACCCAGTGGATGAGGCGCGACTCCCGGCACGGGGAGAACGTGTAGTACCCCTTCATGCGACTCCCGAAGGAGTCCTCGAGCAGGTAGACCTGGTCCTCTCCGAATACGGCGTAGGTATCGTGCAGCGACTCGATGTCGCTGATCAGGAGGTACCTGATCCCCTCGATCGGATATGACCGGGCGGTCTCGACGCGCTTGCTGTGGAGGCACAGGAGCTTCGCGGCATCGAACCAGATGCCCTCCCACTCGGACGAGACGAAGAGCTCCTCGACACCGTTGCTCCGAATAAGGACGGACCACTTGTCGTCGCCCGGCAGAGCGGCGTAGATATCGCCGCGAGCACTGACCGAGGAGCCGTCCGGCCGCACGATGCGAACACGAACGTCCTCGAGCTGCGGCAGCTCGGAAATGGTGTCGGGCGTGATCCTCATGCCCGCCACTCCTCCGGCGCGTCCTCGTCGCTCGGAGGCTCGGCGTACATCGCGTCGAGCTCGTCCTCCTGGACGGTGATGAAGGCCTTGTTCAGCCAGCAGGTGGTGAACCCGCGCTCGGCGTTGTGCCAGACTCGGATCTGGATATCGGCGCGCTGGATAACCGCCCAGTCCAGCATCCCGAGGGACGACTCGTCCTTCAGGATCGTCCGGTGCTTCCCGGAAATGACCGTGATCTTCGGCGGGCGGGTCCCGAACTTCACGTTGACCTTGACGAAGGGCTCCGGCTGGTCGTCCTCGTCGCGGGGCTTGAGGACCCTGACGTTGACCCCCTGGGCACGGAGGTCGTTCGCAGCGTCCTCAGGGAGAACGACGCAGAAGGTCCGCTTCCCCTCGTTCCCGAAGCGGTCCCGGGCTCCGCTGAAGTTGCGGAAGAGGAGGCGGACGTCCTTGAGGGTGATCTGTGCTGACGGCATGGTGTTCCTTTCAGATGATGTTGAAGTGCATGAGGTAGATGATGAGCAGCGCGCAGAACAGCGCCCATGCGTACTCGGATCCCCACCGTGTGCCCGCATAGTAGAGGGACATCACGGCGAGGATCGTCCAGAGGATCCAGATCACTCGACGGTCCTCTTGCGAGAAATGACGTTGACGCAGAGGCCGTTCCTCTGGACGTCGTAGCAGTCCTCCGAGATATCGAGTGAGCCGGCGATGATGTACGACTTGATCCCGTCGAAGGTCTTCGGCGAGACGACCGGGAAATGGTGGTATCCCGACTTGTCTGCGTCGTTGCGGACGGCGTCCGACAGAAGGATCTTGATCCCGTCGATGCAGGGGTCGTCGGAACGGACGGAGACGATGTGGCTGCTCATGATGCCTTCCTCATGTAGACGGAGCGGATGGGGTCGAGTGCGTAGCCGACGAACTGGTAGCCGTCGAGAATATGGGCGGTCTCGTTGGAGGGGCGGATCTCGGCGATGAGCCCGTAGCGTCCGTCCGTGTGGCGCCCGACGATGATCATCGGGCCCTCCGCGTCCTCGTCCCACTCGAGACGGATAACGCCCTTGGCCGAGACGACCACTCGCGTCGGAATCGGGCAGTGCTCCGACGAGACGTCGACCCCGCAGTACTTCTTGACTGCGGCGTTCATCGCCGCGTGCACAAGCGTCTCGAAGGAGGCGTCCTCGAGATATGCGTTGTGCTGAGTGACGATGATTCGGGGTACGAACTTGATCTCCATTGTGTTCCTTTCCAATTTGACGAAACTCTATAGCCCAGGATATGGGCTATAGAGCGTGAGATCACTTCTTGGGGAGGTGGTCCTTGGTCTTCAGGTTCATTGCGGTTCCTTTCGTAGGGGTCTCATTATAATCCACGTTACTCCTGCGAGAGGAACTCGTCCACATCGCCGAACGCGGATATGGCATCACGCGCCTTGTTGGCGAGCGAGTTGGCGTAGCGGTCGTCCACCAGCGAGATATCGCCGTTCAGGTCCTCCGCCTCGAGCCACTTGTATCCCTTGCTCCCGGACGCGAAGGAGTACTTCCCCTCCTTCTCGCGCAGAATATCGAAGCCGCCTTCGCGAACAGGTACGAAGCGACCGACTCGGCCCACAAAGCGGATGCCCTCCGGTGCAGTCTCCTGGTCCCCCAGAACCAGGCTGGTCGTGACGGCCTTCGTCTCACAGAAATCATCGAGAGTGACCTCCTCGTGACTGAACAGTGACTTGAAAACGTACGGGTGCAGGAACTGGGCGCCGGTGGCGTGCCAGCCCTTCTCGTCGTGAGCAATATAGACGGCGTCGTTCAGGAGGCACATGCGGTCGTACGTGGCCTCGTGCTCGAAAGTGTAGCCGTACTTCTTGCCGAACTCGGTGACTGCGGAAATGATCTCGGGCGTCGCGTCCGGGATCTTGATCGAGTCCGTCTTGATATGCGCGACCGTGAAGCCCTGCTCCTGGACGAAGTGCTTCAGATCGATCATGAACAGCGCGCCCCGCTTGGCGCAGATGTTGTCCACGTTTCGCGGATCACGAAATGCGTTGTCGAAGGACGCCGCGGTAAGGCCGTAGACGCTGTTGATCACGATCTTCAGCGCGTACGCCAGGTCCTTCGCCTGCGATGCGTCCGTCAGATATGGCCCGAGCGCACCGCCGAGCATCGACTTGGCGTGCTCGATATCACCGTGCTTGATGGCGATGCGAGCGGCCTTGATCTCGGAGAAGCGCTTCGTGTAGGGCCCGAACATGTTCAGGACCTCGATCGAGGTGGGGTGCATCGAGGCGATATCGAGCAGCGCCACGTTGCGGTGGATTCCCGGCTCGGCGTACACGTAACCGCCTTCTCCGGTGACCTCCCCGCGATATGAGCTAACGCCGAACTCGTACTTGTAGCCCGGGAACTCCTTGCTCAGATCTGTGTAGACCAGGTCCTTCTGCGGGTGGCGGTTGTCCCCGAAAATGATCTTGGTCGCCAGGATACGGTTCGTGGCGTTCGGAGTCATGCCGGCGACGTCCGCCAGCACCCGACGTGCAGTCCAGTCCTCGTGCCGCGCGTTGAACACGGCCTCGGTGGCCCGTACGTCGTTGTCGCAGTATGCGGAGACCTCGGGCCAGCGCTCCTCCGGAACAGGCATGTCCCAGGGCAGGCCGAGCTCCTTGTGGTGTATCCCGAGCTCGATCTCCCACTTCTTGAGGCTCTGCTTTTTCGAGGAGAAGTCGTAGATGTCGGAATATGAGAGGTCGTACGCGTTGCGGAACCCCGCGTCCAGCACGTTCCCGATGATCTTCTGGCTCAGGTGGAACAGCTGCTCGTTCGAGTACCCCATCATCCGCCCGTACAGGATATGGTTGTCGTACCGTCGGTTGTTGAAGCCGATCAGACGGTGCTCGACGAGCGCCTCGATCTCCGCCGGCGCAGGATTGATCATGCGGTGAATATGGTCGTTGCCCTGCACCTTCCAGTTCACGAGGAGCAGGTTCGGGAAGACCTCGCAGTCGAAGAAGACGATGTCGCCCTTCTCCACGCCCTCGGTCTTGTCGACGTCCATCTCCGAGTGGAAATGCATCTGCGCAACGCGCGAGAGGCAGTACGAGGAGTGGTGCGTGGACCTGAGGGCGAACGTCATGACCGCCTGACGCATGTCGCTCAGGTCGTACTCCATCCCCTGCGAGTACGCGTCGTTCAGGATCTTCTCGATGAAGTCGATCGATGGCTTGGTGCCCGGATGGATCTCCTTCCGGAGGTTCCGCAGGATAAGGTCGCGGAGACTCTTCTCGTCCTTCATCGTCGTGCGGTTGAGCATCTTCTCCTCCTTGAGAGGGAGCGAGCCTTCCTCAAGAGTAGCCGGAGGAATATCATTGCATACACTCAGTCGCCTCCGTAGAGCTGAACGTCCGGGATACCACTTGACTTCGATTCCCGGCTCGTAAATATGGGCGAGGCGCTCGGGGTCTCCTCGGTAGACGTAATGGAGATGGAGACCTCCACCTCCTCGAGACCTCTCAGCATAGGTTCGAGGCCACCGAGAAGCAGCGTCAAGGTTTCGAGAAGGCGACTTGACTCCGTTCTCGCAGATATCGAAGTCGATGACAATCTCATTCTCGGGGGGTCGTACATAGTGCTCCTTTCGAGTGTCAATATCGCTCAGCGTGGTCGTGACGTCGTCCCACCGACTCAGCGGGGTGCCCTCGTCGGACGAGTACTGCGCGGGGCGGTCGGAATATCGCTTGTCAAGGAGCGAGGGCTGCTCGGACAGGTGTAACCAGGTCGTCTCGTTGGGCTTCTCTTTCAGCTGCTTCTGCGTCAGGATATCGCTTCGGAAGCCGATGTAGACGCTCCGTCCGCGGGACCCGTCCGACAGAACCGCACGGTCCTTGTAGTCCTCGAAATACGTCCGGAACTGCGAACGGAACACGTACATGGGCAGGGGCGAGGACACGCTCGCCATGTCGCAGTACTCCTTGTACATCGCGTAGGCACGACGCAGGGATATGCTCGACTCGGCCTCGAGCTCCTCCTGGTTGTACTCAACGAAGTTGTACAGCGCGTCCGTGTCGCCCATCATCCGCAGCGGGCGGTACTCGTCGTAGTAGGATATGCCCATGCGGTTGTACTCGTCCCGGCAGTATGCCGCGATCTCCCCGCGTGTCTGACTGATCTCCGTCATCAGACGCTCATACGTGTCCTTGGGGACTGTGCTGCCCGTGGGGTGAATATCGATCAGCCTGCGGATGATACCCGACTTGCTGTCGGTGATCCGGACAGGCGAGTTCGTCCCCACGAACAGAGTCGTCCGAAAGGCCATCCCGTACAGCGACTTGTTCTTCTCGTTCACCAGCATCTCCTCGTGAGAGACGAGCGAGTTGAGAACCGTGTTGTCGCTGAGCCTGCTCATGTCGCCATCGTGGTCGATGGCGATGAGGGGGTTCGTCTTGAACGCCTCGAGAGCGAACTGGTTGTTCGACCGCACAAGAGCCCGCGAGTCGAACGGCTTGCTGTAGCCCTCGAAGAGCCAGGATATGATGTTCAGGATCGTGGACTTGCCCGATCCCGGCTTCCCGTACAGGACGAAGAACTTCTGGATCCGAGCGCTGTCTCCGGAAATGACGGACCCGATCGCCCAGATGATCTTCCGACGCTCCTCCTCGTCGTACAGCACCCCGAGGAGCCGGTCGAATGCCGAGTGGTCTCCCGCTTTGAGCGAATATGGTAGGCGCTTGGAGGCGTAGTCCTCCTTGCGCACCGGATCGTCTGCGAACACCAGCGTGTCGTCCAGCGGGTGAAAATGGTCGAACATGCTCGACTCCCACGAACGGAACTCGCGCCAGATGCCCGACTTGAACCTCCGCATGAGGCGCACCGAGGGATTGTCATCCGACTTCTCCGCAGTGGCCAGGACCTCACGGTCGACGAGACGGGCGACGTCATCCATACGAGTGGACCACCTGCCCTTCTCCTCGTCCCAGATGGCGTAGAACGCCCCGCCCCGGATCATGAAGTCCGTGGGCTCCCCCACGAGGAACTCCGGGGCGAGGCAGGCCGAACCATCCTTCTTCTCGGTCCTGGCCACTTCGAAGAAATCCATAGCGTGCTCCTAGAATTGGTCGATGCTTCTGTTGTACAGATGCATCTGGTACCAGAGCTCGATACGGCGAGTGTCTACGAGCTCGCCGTTCTCGAACACCGGAAATGGCGTGCGGGGGGTGAGTTCCTCACGATCGAGCCATCGATGGATCGTGAGGCGCGTGTCGTGCTCCGCCTCGAACGGTTCTACCGCCCAGTGCTCGTCGATCCACTTGCTGAGATCGAGGTTGCCGAGGATCTCGGCGAAAGCGATCTGAATATCCTCCTCGTCCATCGTCTGGAATGACAGGTCCTGCGCCAGGACGACAAGCATCTCCAGCACCGAGGGCTCCCGAAGCTCGGACAGATCCGCCTGAGCCTCTGTCTCGAACATGGTCCGGAGAGAGACGGCGTCCGCGACGCGGTTGTCGTCCATCGGCACGTTCGAGAAGAACATAATAGTGTGCAGGACGGAGCAGAGCATGCGGTAGTGCTCCACGAAGGAGATCGCTCGTCCGTACAGCCACTCGAAATAACGCTGTGTGTCAGGCATCGGGGTCCTTCTCGAAGAACGCGTCCGCGTAGATCTCGAGTGTGATGTCCGCCCAGATCAGGAAGTTTCTGATGTAGGCGGTAGTGGTCCCGCTCGAGGGCACGGAGATAACGCTGAGCGCTTCTCCGATAAGGTCCTGCGGGAACTCAACCGGTCGGTTGTTCGGCCCGACCAGCGTGTCGTCCTTCACGTAGTAGCGCAGAGTGAGATCGTCGAAATCGCCTCGACCCTCGCGCTCTGCCCACTCCTTCTCGGACAGCACCTGGCACCCGAAGGAATCGCACCCCTCAGGCAGCATCTCGCTGTCGTACGCCTCCGCGTCCGGGTCGTACTCGTGCATGTCATCGTCCTCCGATGGTAGATATGGCGCAAGCACCTCTGCGGGCATCTTCAGGAAGAACTCGAGCTGCTTCTCCTGCTCGGAGAAAGCTGCCTTGAGCGCCTTCGACGTGTCGGTCGCCTCCTTGCGGATCATCGCCTCCCGGGCGATGGCGTCCTTCATGTCCTCGAGCTCGTGGAAGTGCTTGCGGTTCAGAACATATGCGGTCGCCCCGACGGCGGCCAGGGCACCCGAAAGCGCCCCGGCCGCCACGAGCACCGCGTCACGCGGCGAGAACATCAACGGACCGACACCTCGTCGATGCGGTCCCAGATAACGCCGTCGACATTGAAGTCGAGGATCCAGCGCCTCGCCTCGCACACGCCGTCAACGTCCTTGTAGATGTCGTCGAAGTAGTTCGCGTCCCAGTCGCCGAAGGTGATGTAGCCGTCGGCACCGCCGTCGTCCTTGCGGATCCAGCCGACGACCGCGCCGGCAGACGTCTGAGGCAGACCGAGGCCGGCGTAGACCTCGTTCAGCATCACGTACCCGCGGCAGTTCAGCAGGTCGTTGGCGTAGCTCTCCTGCGCACGGAGAATCGATGTGGAGAGGTTCCGGTTCTTGTTCCAGGTGGCGGCGTTCTCGTCGTAGAGCACCGCGTACTGGGAGGCGCCGGCCAGGTCGAAGATGCTGTCCCCGATCTCGGAGATATCGGCGTCGGGCTTGCGACGCTCGGCAATATCCTTCTTCGCCTGCTCGCGGATCTTGGTGTCGAGTTCCTTCATCCCCTCCTCTCCGAGGGCCTGCTCGACACGACCCCTGTAGCGGCGGTAGGACTGGTCAAGCGCGCCGTAAGCGGCCGTCAGACCGGCGATGCGCTTGGCAGAGATGCGGTGGGACGCCGCGATGGACGCGATGGTGAGCACGCCGACAACGAGAGCCGGAGCGTAGAGCTTCAGCAGGTCCCGACCGAGACGGGTGTAGATGACCGTACGGTCGTGCAGGGCGTCCTGGTCGCTGTACTGCTTGGACTCGTCCTCCAGCGTGGCGGAAATGAGTTCCAGGTTCTCGACGTGGGGCTCGACGACCTCCTTGACGCGCAGGGTCTCCTGCGACGCGAGAACTGCGGTGGCGACAACACCGACGCCGCCGATAACGCTGAGCATGGCCGGGGAGTGCTTGGACAGCACCAGACCGACCTTCCCAGCGGCGCGAGTAATGACTCCGAGGTTCATTTGAGAATATGCCTTTCAGTTGATCTTGACGGGGGACGGAAGATCGAGCAGATATCCGTCTCGGACGCGTGTGACCTGAGCAGATGTCAGGTTCGTCCAGCCGCGGTCCTCAACGGGATAGTCCGCGGAGATGCCGACCATGCCGTACAGGTCGCCCACGGAGGCGGACCCGTATGTGTCGACGATGTTGGTGAGCTCAGTGACGACGGACTCCGCCTCGCTCTTCGAGTCGAGCACGACGGGCTGGTAGACGCTCTTCGTGAGCGTTCGTTCGCTGCCCGGCGTCGTTCCGTACGTCCTGCTCTGGTAGACGCGGTTGTAGGAGGTGTAGCGAGGCGTCGTGGGGCGCTGATATGACGGCGCACCGCCCTGCGAGAACAGCGTCCGCTCGGTACCCCCGACCACCATCTCGTACACCATGTTCTTGAACGCAGGGATCGCGATGTCCCAGAACAGATATGACCCGACGGACTTCAGGTCGTCTCCGAAGAGCGCGTTCACAGCGCGATCGCGGAAGCTCGGCGCGATATGGCGACCGGGCTTGCTCGTGATCTGCTTGGAGACGCGCTCCTTGTCCTTGTCGCTGTTGCCGGGAAGGCTGCCTCGAACGGGTACGTCCATGTCTATCACTCCCACCAGTTCGTGTGCTTCTCAAGGAAACCGAGCGTCGCGTTGATCGGTCGCCATACGATATCGACTGCCGTGAGAACGGCGTACTCCCAGAATGACATTGTGTCCTTTCAGATATGCTCAGCCGAGCTTGAACCAGTCGGGGATCGGTTCGGTGATGAAGTCCACGACAAGGCAGGGCTCCTCGTTGTCGCCCATGCTCGTCGCGAAATGGAGCTCGATCTCCGCGCCGACGCGCCAACCGAGCTGATCGCCCATGGCCGTTGTCGGGAGTCCCACGTGCTCGTAGAACTCGTTGAGGGAGACCGAGGACTCGGAGATGAGGATCCGGTTCAGGTCGTTCTGCACCTTGCGGAGGTGGTTCATGCTCGAGCGGAAGTATCGCCCGCTGTGCCCGTCATAGCACAGCACCGTGCCCCCTTCGACGAAGATGACGTTCTGTCGGTTCTCGGGAAGATGGATCTTGGCGGCGGAGGCCGACTCGACCTTCTTCCTCTGCTCCTCGGGCAGAACCTCCTTGGCGGCCGAACGATAACGATCGAACGCCTCGGACGTCATGGCGCAAGCGGCTACCGCTGCGGCCTGCCGTGCGGCGCCGACTCGATAACCGGCAATGACGGCTGAAACAGTTCCCGACGCCGCAAGGAGTGCAGGAATATAGCACGTCCATCCGTGCTCGAGACGCTCTCGGTTCGTGGGGGCGTCGATTCCTGCGTTCTTGCAGCGGAGCGCGGCCTGTCGGTCTCCCGCAACAGCGGCAACCGCCGTGAGTAAAGTTCCGGCGACTCCGATGGCGGCGAGGATCGCCGGGGCGTTCCTGTTCGTAGCGGATACAAGTCCGCGGACAAATCCATTCACGTGTGTCCTTTCAAGAAAAACCATAGCCCTTGATAGGGCTATGGCGAGGTTCGTCAGTTGGCGATGTCGGTTCCGTCGGTGTGCCACAAGATCGTCCGGGTCCAGAGCGCGATCAAGATCGCGGATCCGAAGAGAACGATGTCGTGGGCGTTGACCGAGTCGGTGTTGTTCATTGCGTGTTCCTTTCGAGGGGTCTCACTATGAGCCATGTAGAACTCGCTAGTGAGACCCCTCGAAAATGCCGTCAGACACCCAGAGCCTTGAACGCCTCCGGGTTGGCCTTACGAGCGTCCTCGATCATCTTCTTAGGCATGACTCCGTTGAAGAACTTGACCGCCTTCTTGGGGTCGTTGACCAGGTCGAAGAGGAACTCCTCGTAGAACACGGACTCCTTGAAGTCCTTGAGCGCCTTCTCGGACTTGCGGAAGTGGATTCCGTCCTGGTCCCTCTCGCCGAACGAGCGGTCGACGAGACGGACGAAGAACTGGTACGCGGTGATACCGTCGACGACCCGCAGGTTCTCCGGCGTGGACTCGCCCGAGAGAAGGCTGCGGGCGAAGACGCTGTCCTGCTGCGACTCCTCGATAAGGAAGTCGACGACCTCCTTGCGAGTGAGGCTGAACCAGCAGGTCTGGGCGACGGACTCGCCGTCGAAGTTCTCGGCGAGAATGGTGTTCTTGATCATGGTATTCCCTTCAGTTGAACAGGACAAGAGCGAGCGCTATGAATATGAGCGCAACAGCGACTGAGAAGCACATGGCGAAAACCTATAGCCCGGGTTTGGGGCTATAGGCGAGAGTTAGACGGAGACGATGGTCACTCGTCCTCGTCCGCGTCAACGGTGTCGAAGTCGTCCTCGTCCTCGTCCGTCTCGTCAGACTTGCTGAGCGCAGCGGCGATGGCCAGGGTGCCCGCGACGGCGCCGGCAACGGCGACGCCCTTGAGCACGGCCCAGCCGAGGGCCTTGAGCTCGGACTTGGTCTGGTCCGAGAGCGGGGGGAGGTTGAACGGGGACTTCTTCTCGTCGTTCTCGGCGGGAGTGAGGTCGGTGTTGTTCATTGTGATTCCTTTCTATGGGGTCTCATTATAGGGGTTGTATTTCTCGCGAGTGTCATGCGGCGCTCTTCGCGCGAAGCTGGGCGCGCAGATCGAGGACGGTCATCGAGGTGTCGGACAGAAGCTTCTCCGCCTCCTCCTTCTCCTTCTGGAGCTCGGCCATCTGCTTGCGCATGGCCTCCTTCTCCTCGAGCTGGCGGTGGAAGATGTCAGCGATACCGATGATCGCGATGACTGTGACGACGTTGCAGAAGACCTGGGAGAACATGTGGTTCCTTTCGAGAAACCCATAGCCCGGGTTGGGGCTATGGATGTGAGTCAGTAGTAGAAGTTTCGGGGAGTGGACTCGGGGCGGTTCTTCAGGAAGATCCACTTGGCGATGGTCCAGAGACCAACGCCGAAGACGATGTTCTTGATGATCCAGCAGAAGAAGTTCATTGCGGTTCCTTTCTTGGTTCTCATTATGAGGCGTGATGGTTCCGCGAGACCCATGACCCATGCGGGTCATGAATCTGCCTTCAGCGGCGGGTGGAGTAGAAGTGGACGGTGTCCGCTTTCGTGACTTCATCGTAGGTCTCCTCCGCGTTCTTCCGCGCGAAGCGTCCGACTGCGGCGCCGATCGCCATCGTGCCCAAACGGTACCCGATCATTGCGGGGATCGAGAGTTCGGGCATGACGGCAACCATGGCGACGCCGACGGCGTAGCTTGCGGAGATGTCAGCGGTGAAACCGATGATCTTACGAGCGTTCATTGCGCTTCCTTTCTTGGTTCTCATTATGAGGCGTGATGGTTCCGCGAGACCTATAGCCCGGGTTGGGGCTATAGGCGCGAGGTCAGTTCTCGGAAAGCGACTTGTAGAGGCGCATCAACTCCTTGTCGAACTCAGTCACGCGCTTCTTGCTCCTGGCGGCGTCCCTGTACGCGATGAGCGCGCAGGTCAGCAGCAGGAACTCGACGAGCGAGATGAGAGCGAGCACGAAGGTGATGAAGAGCAGCATTGCGGTTCCTTTCGAGTGTGGGCTCATAATGAGCCCTGTTGAAATCGCGTTTCCGAAAATCCCTCCCGGGCAATTTTTAGAACCCGATTTTGATAAACCATGCCATGGGCCCGAGTCGGTTATGACAGGGGCCCATGGCATGGGGTTAGATCTCAGAGTCGGATCTTGGTCGCGATAGAGAGCGCCTTCGAGGCGATCGGGAAGATGCTCTCCGCCTTCACGATGATCAGGATCCCGAGGAGGCTGGTCGCGGACGACAAGACAGCGTCGGGGCTCGGCTTCCAGCTCCGGTGCTTGGCACGGGAGATGGACTCGAGCTTGTCGATGCTCTCCAGCGTCCGACGATATGCGTCGGAGTCGGGGTCCAGACCGTAGGCGAAGGAGTAGGCGTCCTCCAGGAGGTCGTCCTGGTCAGGCTTCTCAGTGTCGAGGGACATGGTGTTCCTTTCTCTAGGTCTCATTATGAGCCCTGTTCCCCTCGCGTCAGGCCTCGGAGACCTTCAGTGTGACCGAGTCGCCCCTGCGCAGATCGACCGCCGGCTTCTCCAGCGCAGCAAAAACCTCTTTGTTCTCGTGGTCCACGTGCAGTACACCGTCCGCGGGAGGGGTGTACTGCTTGGCTGTGATGCCCAGGAGGGAACCCAGGAAGAGGTCGACGGCGGTGATGGTGCCGACGACGCCTTCGACGTGGCCGAACCCCCAGGCGGCCGCAAGGGCCGTGTACAGGGTGGCGAGAGCAGGAAGGACGACCTGCGCGACGAACTTCAGACGGTCATATGTCTTGTTTGTCATGATGCTCCTCTGGTGGCGGGTGAGATGGTAGTAGGGACAGTTCCTGCACAAGACGCTGCGCGGACCCGTTGCCGCCCAGCGCTCTGTACGGGTCATACAGATACACGCGAATGTCATCGTACTCGGCGTGGGTGATCCAGCCGCGCGCGATATACCCCTCGGCGATGGCGACGAGTTGGATATGCGCAAGCCCAACCATGAGCTGGGACTGCGCGGCGTTTTTCGCGTTCTTCGCCTGAATGAATGCCCACAAGCCCGAGGAGCCAAGCACCGATGTAGCAACAGTGATAGCCAGTTCGAGCGTGTGAGACATCAGTTGGCGTCCCCCGAGATGCAGACGAAGGGACGCAGGCCGGCGGTCGTGTTCCAGATACGACTGCTCAGACGGTAGTCCGCCCAGCAGGTGAAGTAGTTGTACCAGCACTTGTCCCGCAGCCAGAAGATCTGGTGGGGATTCGGGATACCCATGCCCTGTCGGTAGTATGAGAACTGCTTTCCCGTAATATGGCTGGCCGCGTCTCGTCCCGCCTGAACCGGGGCCATGAGTCGGGCGCCGAACATCATGACCTCGTCCGGAATCGTGGAGTAGATACCGCCGCGAACGAGTACCTGGTCCGATGTGTACGGGAACGTTGCGCTGCCGGCGTAGGTGTTCGCAAGAACGTCCTTGTGCCCCATGATGTACTCGTCGCCGAACAGCGACGCGAACTGCGGTTTGAGCTTCGCTGCCGCATCGTACATCAGGGAGTCGCAGTAGTTCTTCAGCGGGTCTTCTGCCTTAGTGGCAATAGTGGCGGTAAGGCTTCTGTCGGGCATGACCACAATATGGTTCTTGACGCCCTCTTCCGTACCCCTGAAGTAGTTGAAGTCGACGATCATCCAACGGACGTTGTTATACAGCCAGTAGTCCCCGAGCCACAAGTCCTGGAACGATCCGGACCGGATCGCGTCCTTGTGGTCCTGTCTGAATTCGTTGCCGAGAGATGCTCCGCGAACGATCTGGTTGTGGGTGAACTGGTAGTTGGAGAACACGGCGAAGCGAAAGTCGGAGCAGGAGATCCGTTTCGTTGTGCTCTTGCCCGGGTTGTCGAGGACGATATAGTCCGATTCCTCGTTATACCGGACGATCGGAAGATCGGAGATACGCATGAATCACACCTTAAGCTCGTAGACGAGTTTTCCTTGAACGGGCGTAGTACGGTCTACCAGAACCTGCCCGTTGGACCATACTATGTCCTGGTAGATCCTAAAACCCGCGGTCATCCCCTGGAGCTGAGACTTGATCGCCGCGATCTCGTTGACGACCTTCTTGTTGGTGTCGCCATTCATCGTGTTGATCAGGGTGTCTTTCCAGGTGTTGTAGTCGGCCAGTCGCTCGGCCTTCCACTCATCCAGGTCGGTCTTGACCTCGGTGCTGTAGTTCTTCGCCCACTCCTGGAACGAGTCGTCCCAGCGCTTGAACAGCGTATCGCCATCGAGGTGGTCGACGATGCCCGTCACGAACGGACATGTCGACTGACCTCGGTTGTCGCTCACCTGTTTGGGGGCTGTTCCCGCCTTGTACTTGCTGTCCATGAACAGGTAGAAGAGCGGGTAGCGAGACTTGATCTCGTTGTTCGTGCTGGTGACGTCCGGTCTCGTTGCGCCATTCTGGGGCGTCCCGTTGACGATCTCGAGATATGCCGAACGCTGGTCGTCCGAACGGTCCACAGTGAGAACCAGAGCATCCCATCGAGGAAATGTCGGGTGTGCCGGGGAACCGTCGATCTCGATAATAGCGTCGTTGACGACCCACGTGTGGTTGAACCACGCGCGACCGCTGTCCACCTGAATGGTGAGACTGTTCGCGTCCTTCATCCTCGGACGGAAACCGTTCAGAGCAGTCGCGTAGATGCCGTCGTGAATAAGACCGTCGAACATTCGCCCGAAGTCCAGCGCCGAGTACTTTCGGTCTCCGTCCTTGGACGGGTAGAAACCAGAGGTAAGTGCCATTCTCCCTCCTCAGTGGTGCCAGGCCGAGGACTCGTCCGGCTTGGTAAATGTGGGATAGAACTTGTCGCCCTCGGACTCGGAGGAGGAGCGAGTGTACTCGGTGAGAATCGCCTTCTCAGACAGACCGTGACCGTTCTCGAGCTGAACCAGGTCGCCCATGAAGAAGTCCTCGCCGTAACGGTACATCGTCGTCATGTCCGCCTCGCCGGTGTATACCGTCTTCTTGCCGTGCTTGTAAAGCTCGTCGTTGCAGGCGTCCTCGATCTTCTGCAGAACCTGCTCCTTGGACATCGTCTGCTCACCCAGAACCGAGTATTTTGATCCGTTCCTGTCAGAGCGAACGCCGGTCATCTCGTTGATCTGGATGTTCTGGAGATATCCCTCTCGGCGCTCCAGGCCCGAGATGCCGATTGTCTTAGAGTTATTGGCGAGCTGCGTCTTCGGCTTTGTGTCGCCGTACTCGTGCGCTTCGCCAACGCTCTGGCTGCTGACAAGGCCCGAGTAGATAACGGACTTGTAATCCGCAACGGACTCGATGTAGGTTGCCTTCGACAGGTTGTCCATCTTGGGCGAGAAGATGACGGGCGACCGCTTCGTCTGCGACCGCGTGCGGTCGAGCCCTTTGTACACATATCCCCACCAGCGGAAGGGGTTTCCGAGCTCCAGGTCGATTGCGAATCCGCCGCCGTAGTACCCGAGAATAGTGGTCACGATCTCGTACAAGCTGCCCTCAAGCGTCGACGAGAGATCGATCGAGTACTGACTGAGCCGAAGGTCTGAGCCCGGGCCAGCGGGTTTGCTGTGCTGCTCGGTAACAGTCGTGAAACGGCGCTGCGGAAGCTTCATCTCGGCTCCGTCTCTTCCACGAAGAACTTCCGTCGGGAGATCCTTCGGGTTCGCCATCCATCTCAGCCACCCCACGTGGCGAGGAAGTGTCGGCTTACGAAATGCAAACGCATCCGCGACCAGGGACGTAATGATGTTGTCGCCGAAATCGTTGAAGCCTCTGACGTAGTAGAACCAGGGGTCATCGCTGGAGCGGATCGGCCCTACGATACGTCGGTCGAGAATGGACTCCAGGGATCGCCCTGTGATCTTGATCTCGCTGGCTTTGTTGTACTCCTCTGTCCACTCGAGCTGCTCGATAATCATGAGCTTCTGCGACTCAGGGGTGAACAGATATGTATCGAGGCGGAACTTCTCGTAGTTCTCGTAAGTGCCCGGGACCACCAGCTCGAAGTCGCCGTACTTGTTGTAGCGCTCCGTCCAGATAACCGACTTGTAGTCGTCAATCACGTACGCCAGGTTAAGTCCTTTGTCGAGGACGGCTAGATACACTATACCCCCTGGTAGAGAATATCGCGGGACAGGGACACCTTGGCTCCGCCGCCGACATTGATCGTGTAGTAGAGACGGTTCTCTCCCGGATACAGCATGAGCCAGTCCGAGTCGATATCGAGAAGATGCAGCGCCTTCTCGGACTTGCCGTTTCGAATACGCGTGACTGCCTTGTGGCCCACACGAGTGTTGATGTAAAAGCGATCGCCCGCCTTGGCCGGCTGCGTGGTAGCCGCGTCCGGGTGCCACTTGGTTGTCAGAGTCAGGTGCTGACTGCGAATGTCATCGTAGATCGTGATCGGGGTGGCGTTGTCCTTGAGTATGTCGATCATGATTGTGAAGCCCGCGGGAACATCTCCGCCGTTCTCCAGAATGACGGAGGGCAGCCCGACAGTCTTCGAGAATATGAGCGTAGGACTCTCCGAGAGAGGCGTGTCCTCCCAGTCGAACTCGAACGCTGCGTGCTCCTGCACGAAGGGGAGGTAGTTTTGCGTGTCCTCAGCGCCGTCCGACCAGTAGCCGTCGGGACAGATGAGGACGGCCTTTATGGCCTCCTCCTTGGAGAATATGTCCGGCTCGCTGGACTCGACATAGCCCAGCGTCTTGACGACCCGAGTGTCCGTCCGCACGATAATCGTTACCGGCTGCTTGATCGGCAGAAGGTTGTAGATCCGGTGCCGTGCACGCTCGACCGTAGGAACCTCGAGCGGCAGCAGGGTGAGCGTGATGGTTCTCATACCCACCCTGCTGCCGTTGAACATCGCCGAGTCGGTCAGAGACAGCGCTGTGGTGTTGATCGTAGCCTTCGCCGGGCCGAGGCCGTCGATGGACTTGACCAGGATGCCGGTGTCCTCCGGCTTGTCAATCTCCAGCAGCAGGCCCTCTCGGTCTGCGGGAATGAGCTCGATAGATCGTATCACAGCTTGAATATCTCCTCTCGAAGACCAACCAGCTGGCTCCGCGTCTGACGGTAGATCTCCGCCTCAGACAGTGCCCTGGGCGAGGTGTTGTACTGGTTGAAGATGACGTCGCCCTTCGGACGATCGCTGTCATTTTGACGCTGCGGCTCGGGGGCTGTAACGCTGTACGCAGAGCGAAGCGCCTCGGCCCTGGCAGCCTCCGCGGTAAGGTTCGGAGAAGCCCCGAGACCGTTGATCGCCTCCTTGGCCTTGTCGACCTCGGACAGGTCCACCACAGGCTTGATCACCGGAGGCTCCTGGTTGCCGAAGAGATCGATGTTCTCCGGATCGATGTCCAGGTTCTTCTCGAACTCCTCGGAAACGGCCTTCGCCGAGTTCTGTGCAGCAGCAACCGTCTCGGAGGAGTTGTCGGAGATACCCTTGGCGAATCCCATCATGGTCCACTTGCCGAGCTCGGCGAAGCGCCGAGAGGGCGAGTGAATGCCCAGGTAGGACTTGAGCCGGCCGATGCCGGCCTTCGCACCGGAGATAAGTGCGTCTCCGATCTTGTGCGCATTGTCCCTGACGCCCTGCTTGATGCCGTTGATGATATCGCGGCCGAGTCGAGTCAGAGTATCCCAGATACGACTCCCGAAGGAGGACGAGTAGTCCTTGAAGCCCGTGACAAGCGCGTCAACAATGTTCCCGCAGGCGTCTCCGACGGTGCTGGAGTTATTCCGAATAGCGTCAGCGAACCCGTTGAGGAAGTTGATCGCGATATCGAACGCCGTCTGGATGATCACCGGAAGCTGCTCGCTGAACGCGGTGGCAAGCGTCGAGATGGTCGACACCGCCTGCTGTACAACGTCCGGAGCGTGGTCCTCGATGCCCTGCAACCAGGCGATAATGAGCTCGGCGCCCTTCTCGGCGAACTCAGGCATCTTGTCGATCAGCACCTGAATAAGCGCGAGAAGCAGATCGAACGCGGCCTGGATGATCTGCGGAGTCATCGTTACGATGACCGTGAGAAGCGTCCCGATAAGCTGGATGCACATCTCACCGAACGCGGGGAGCGAGTCGGTGATAGCTCCGAATATGCCGATCAAGAGCGCCCCGAGACCATCGCGAATCGCCTGCATGTTCTCGCCGAGAACCGCCAGGAAGTTGACGAGGAGACCGGCGAGATTCGTGCCGAGAATCGGCAGAAGCTCGATCATCTTCGCCAATATGGCCACACCCGCTGCACCGTTCACTGTGAGCAGGGTGAGACCGGTTGCGAACAACCAGACGCCCGCCCCGGCCAGAGCGAAGCCCGCACCAAGACCGATGAGAACCAGCGCAAGCGCACCCAGTCCAACCGCAGCGCCAACAGCCAGATAACCCGCGGCAATAATGATGCCGAGAGCACCCGCCAGGATAAGGAGGCCGGTAGCGGCCTTCCTGAGCGGAATCTGGCTGAGGATGACCAACGCCGGAACAAGGAGGGATATGGCGGCAGCAAGCGCAGCCAACGCGACTGCGCCGCCGATGCTCCCCGAGGCCAGATAGCTCGCGGCGACGATAATCGCCAACGCCCCTGTCATCTCGCCGAGGCCGATCAGATACTGCTGCCACGGCATCGCGGCGAACGTCGCAATGATCACCGCGACCTTGCCCACAGCCATAGCCACAACAAGAAGCCCTAGGGCTCCTACCGTGGAGAGCGGAATATTGTCCAGCAATATCGCGACGCCCATGAGGATCGCCAGGGCGCCAGTCATCTCGCCGAGCCCCACGAGATACGTCTTCCAGTCCATCTCGCCGAACTCTTTGATGACCGACGCGACGTTCTTGAGGGCGTACGACAGGATGAGGAACTGGATCGCGTTCCCGATAGCGTTCTTCCGCGGCGTAGGCACACGGTTGAATATCATCAGAATCGCGATCATGATCGTGAGCGCCGCCATGCCTTGCAGCAGCTGAGCGAGAGACATCTCGCCGAGCTTGGCGACGCTGTTGACCATGAGGCGTACTCCGGCGCCCAGCAATATAGCGCTCACGCCGAGCGCCATGAGCGAGCCCTTGTTCTTGCCGACATTCTTGGACGTCACGATGAGCATGCCGAATATAGCAGCGAGTGCGGCCGTCCCGGCCAGGATCTCGGGCCACTCCATGCCGGCGACGACGCGCAGCGCCCCCGCCGCAGTTGCGACCGCGATACAGATCGCCACCATAGCAAGCGCCCCGACGAGCATGCTCGCGTTGTCCTTGAGCGAGTTGCCGATCGACTCCGCGGACGCCGTAAGGCCGGCGAATACCGCGATAATGGCCACCGATACGCCGAGGAGCTTGTCCGCCGGGATCTGGGCGAGCACCCACATCGCGGCCGCAAGCACCAATATGGCTCCGGCATACATCAGGATCTGCTTGGCCGTCTCGGTCTTCGCCTCCGCCTCCAGCTTCTTGGAGAAGGAGGTGAATACGCCGCTGAACTGGTCGATGGCGTTCTTAACCGAGCCGATAAGATCCTTGATCGAGATGAACGTCCCGGAAATGGCACGACCAGCGGTGACGAAGCGAAGCAGGCCGCTGATAACGCCACCGATGGCGAGTGTCATAGCGGCGACCTGGTGGTGCCCCGTGAACCACGTGATCGAGTTCTTGATGAACTCGCCCAGACCCTTCAGAGCCGATCCCGCGAAGCGAGCCGCTTGGTCCGCGAGGAACCCGAGCGCCTTGCCGACGGCCGTAACGCCCTTGCCGATAAGGCCTGGAAGACCGCCCCAGCGGTCCTTGAAGTTGTCCCAGCCGTTCGCAATATGCTCGCCGATGCTCATGTTGCCCCAGAACTCCTTCAGCGCCTTTCCGGCGTTCCAGAGGTGGGTCCCGAAGCTCGACAGAGCAGCGCCGGCACTTGCCAGCATTGCCGTGAATGACGAGGTGTCAATCGACTTGAGGGACGAGGCGGCAAGCGTGATTTGGCCGCGGAAGGTGCTGGTGTCCACATCCGGCAGCGACAGCTTCGAGTCGTCGCCGGTGAGGGAGTCCATGAGGCCGTTCGTGAAGGCGTCCTTCATGTCCCGGAAGGCCTGCTTGGTCTTCTCGATCCACTCGATGACCGTAGGCATCTTCTCGGTGATGTTCGCCTCGGTCTTGTCGCCGAACTCCTCGATCTTGTGGTTGGTACCGTCGATCCAGCTGGCAAGTTCCAGAATATAGGGCGAGAGCTTATGGGCCAGCTTGTTGCCGGCCTCCCAAGCCTTGCGCCCCATGGCGGAGACCACCTGAGCGAAGGTGATGACTGGCTGAGCGGCCTCCTCGACCTTGTCTCCCAGATCGACGACGTCGCCTGTAAGCACGTTGACCGCGCCGCCGGCCTCGTCCGTCTTCTTGAACGGATCGACGATCGCATGGTAGATGCGGTCGAAAGTGTCCTTGATCGTCTCCCACAGGTGCTCGACGCTTCGCTTGAGTACACCCATGGGGTAGACGAGTCCGACGTAGAGACCCTCTTTGAACTTACCAGCGATGCTGGCCGCAGCCGCCAGGTACTTGTGCATCACCTGAAGCGCAGCGGTGACCTTTTCGGCGCCCTTCGCACCGAGGTCGAGCGTCTGGTACCACTCCCGGAAACGGAGAAGCTGGTACGCGATATAACTCGTGACGTTGAGCAGCACGAAGCCCAACCACTGTATAGCCTTACCCGCGACTCCTGCCGCAACGCCGAGAAGCGGTCCTATCGCCTCCGCGATGTCCTTGACGATATCGATGCCGAGACCGAACAGCCCGAAGATGCCCTGGAACGTCCGCCGAAGGTCGACGAACCGCGGGTAGCCCATGATGAGGTACGCCGTGAAATCGCCGAACGCCTTAGTGATCCGTGCGAGCCCCTCTGCGGAAGGACCGGAGAATGTCGCGTCCCAGGCCTCCTTGATCGCTCGCAGAGGCATCATGATAGCGTCGAAGAGGTTCTTGAGTCCGCGAAGGACGTCCTCGCGGCCGCCGAGGTCGACCCATGCCTGGAGGAGCTCGTTTCGAGCCTTCGACGCGTTACTGAGAACCCCGGTAAGGTAGTTTCCGATCCCCGACCAGAGTTCCTTGGCCTGCTCGAAGTCGCCGAAGATAATACGCCAGGTCTGCGCCCAGCCCGAGCCGAGCTCCTCCTTCAGCGTGTCGATAAGCTGCGAGAAGGTCTTGATCTTCGTCGCCGCATCGTTCGCCGTCTCGGCGAACTTCATGATCTCGTCGGTCTGCTCCTCCGTGTACCCCATCTCGATGATCTGCTCGCGAGAGAGATCGCCGGTCATGAGAGTCAGGGTCTCGAGCATGACCTCGGAAGTGAGCCAGCCCTCCTGGAGAGACTCTCGGAACGAGCCCTGCTTCGCGATGGCCTCGTCAACCGCCTGGCCGTGAACTCGAGCGGTCCGCTTGAGCGCCTCCTGCATCTGCTCGCCGCCCATGCCGGCGTTCTGCACGGAGTTCCAGTCCATCAGCCGCACAGTACCGGAAGCGATGGCCTGCGAAAGCTGGTACATGGCTGTGGAGGCCTGGGCCGCCGAGGAACCGGATGCTGCCGCCAGGTTGGAAATACCCTTGATGGCACTGACCGATTCCTTCAGCCCAACACCGGCCGCCGTGAAGGTACCGATGTTGCGCGTCATCTCGCCGAAGTTGTAGATAGTCTGATCGGCGTAGACGTTGAGTTCGTCCAGGGCGGCGTTGACGGTGTTGATGTCCTCGCCCTTGGACGCAGTGTTCGCCAAGATAGTCTGAACGGAGTTGAGCTGAAGCTCGTACTCCTCGAAACCCGCCTTGGCGGCGTCAATGGTGAGGGCTTTGACGAGCTCGCCGCCGACGCTAACAGCCTTGGCAGCGATACCGCCCAGCGACGCGACGCCCGCTACCTCCATCAGCCCCATGTTAGAGATAACATTGGCCGCGCCGGAGATAACATCCCCGAAAGTCAACCGACGAGCGGCTTCCGCAACATTATCAATGCCCTGCGTAGCGCCCTCAAGACGAAGCGAGGAGTCAAGGGACTGAATACCCGCCTTGGACTCTCGGACACCGTCCATGAACTGGGCGTTGTTGAACTTGAGACTTACGACTCGCTCGTCAATGGTAGCCATTAGCCCCTCAGCATTCTAGATATGCGGCTCTCAATCTCATCGAACACCGGCCGCATAGCCGGATTAATATAGTCCCTGCCGTGAACGTATCCTCCCGTGCCGGTGCCGTGCCCGTACTGAAGAATTATAGCGATCGGAACGCCGTTCACAACATTGGAGTTCGTCCACGTGAGCGTGACCCCCTTGGACGAGGTCTTCGCCTCGAATCCCCAGGACGCCGCCGTCTTGCCTGTGCGAACGGGGGTGGCGGCCGACAGCGCCTCGATGCCCTTCTCGCCACACGAGCGAAGAACATCGGCGACGCTGCCGGCCTCCATCTTGTCCATCCACCGTTTGGTAGCGCGGTAGTCGCCCTGCCAAGACAAGGACATGGAGGGCATGTCAGGTCTTCCGCGGAGCCGTACAAGCGGTCATGAACACGCCACCCTCCGCCTGCGAGAACACACGCACACTAGAGTCAACGGCACGAATCGTCGTGTAGCCGCAAATATTCCAGTTGTTGTCGAACAACGGCGCGTACGCGTTCTCATAGACGGTGATGTTCTGCGGGAGCTTGCCGAACCAGTTCCAACCCCGCTCGACCTGAATCTCTCCCCCATTCGTACCACCGATAACAGTCACCTCGGTGAGGCTGAATACGGCCCAGAGGCGCCTGTTACCTGTATCACGAGGACCTGTGACGTATGCGGGAGCGAAGTTTGGCGAGGAGAACCACTTGAGCTTGGTCTCGTTCGGAGTATCCTCGAGCTCCAGTTTATAGTAACCCGGGTAACCCGATGGTTCTGTAGACAGCGTGACCGGCTTGCTCGGCCCCTTGTCGCCCACTGGACCCTTGTCGCCCACTGGACCCTTGTCGCCCACTGGACCCTTGTCGCCTGGGGTGCCGGGTGCGCCCTTATCGCCAGTAGGACCCTTGTCACCCACTGGGCCCTTACCGCCTGGGGTGCCGGGTGCGCCCTTATCGCCAGCAGGCCCCTTGTCGCCCACTGGACCCTTGTCGCCCACAGGGCCCTTGTCGCCCACTGGCCCCTTGTCGCCTGGGGTGCCGGGTGCGCCCTTATCGCCAGCAGGACCCTTGTCGCCCACTGGACCCTTGTCGCCCACTGGACCCTTGTCGCCCACAGGGCCCTTGTCGCCCACAGGGCCCTTGTCGCCCACAGGGCCCTTGTCGCCGGGCGTACTCGGATTTGTCGGGGGAGGCGTTGGCATAAGCTCGGGGGCAGTACTTACTGTGCGTAGAACATCCGCGAGCAGAATTGTCTCGCCGCTCTTAGGGTAGACGGTAAGCGGGTCGAAACGCTCTGCCCCCTTGATGAACAGCGAGATCGTGTAGCCATAGCCGTTCGGACGAAGCTTCGGGTTATCCGAAGCGGGAACGGTTACCCCCCTCGTGCCGTTGACGACCAGGTAACCCTCGGCGTCCAGCGTTCCACGAATCGGACGGGCCGATAGTATCTTGCGCCCGTGGTCCCCGAGGTACGAGACGTTTCGAACCTGCGGAGATATGAGTACGGTACCTTCAGCCGGGGTAAGGTCGGGAGCGACACCCGCATCAGCCCCATCCGCATCGAGATACGCGATCTGACCAGCGACCGTCGCGTATCGAAGGTCCTCGGGCCAATCCATTTTGACCCTCAGGCCTCTGTCTTCTTGTCGTTGTTCTTGAGCAGCTGGCGGATCTCGTTCAGCTGACCATCGAGCGACGCGATGTAGTGCTCGATATCGTCCAGGCGATTGTAAACGCTCTTCTTGCCGCCCTCCTGCAGAAGGCGCTCCACCCGCAGAAGAGTATTGTGGGTCTCCTTGACCTTGTTGTAGAGCTCGCCGTCGAACTTGACCCCCTCCTTCCCGGGAGTCACAGCATCAGCGATAGCACGAAGATAATCGACAGCAGAAGGCATGTTGAGCCAGTCCTCTTCAGTAGACGATTCGGAAGGTGTTGAGCCGGATGCGGCAATGCTCAGTACGTCCGGCCGGTAGCAGACATTAAGGTCCACATCGCCGTCGTAACCCGGAATTCGACCAGTGGCGGAGTACTGCCACGCGAGCAGCCACCAGCCGTGACCGAATGGAGCGTAAGGGCAGTCCGGAGTGCGCAGCGAGTCAAGATCGCTAGACGGGTATCCCGCAGCCCAGAGCCAATACGTCTCGGCCACGCTCTCCCAGTCGTAGGCCTCGGCCACACTGGCGGACATGTAGATGTAGGGCTTGATCCCCGTGCGGCGAGTAACCTCGTCGAGGAACTGCTTCGCCCAGTCGACGTTCCACCACGCCGTACTGTCCTCCCAGTCGAGGTACAGGAACGGCTTGTACTTCAGATATGGCTGGATCGCGTTGACGAAGGTCTCAACCTCCTCCTCGACCGAGTTCCATCCCGGCCACGAGAAGTGGTAGAAACCCAGACGCTTTCCGGAAGTGAGAACGCCTTCGGTGTGCGTAGTGAAACTCGGATCGATGTAGCCACTGCCCTCCGTGGCCTTGACAACTACGAAGTCCGCGCTCGACTGCGAGATATCGATGCCGGACTGGTGGTCCGAGATGTCGATTCCGGTAACGCGGCCACGAGAAGCCTGCGGCGCAGGAGCAGGCGCAGACGCGCCTCGCCAGCGCAGGCACGTTGTCCATGCGGCGTTCTGCGTGAACGGATGATCCGCGTAATTGATAACACGCGTCTCGAAGCCTGTGTCGTCCTCGGTCGAACCATCCGCTCCGTAGGAGCCGTAGATATCGCCCATCGAGTCAGACCAGGCCTCTGCCAGATCCGGACTGTCCGGGCTGAACGAGTCGTCGCCGTTCCTAACGACCATGACGACATGACCCTTGGCCAGGATAAGATCGCCGACGCAGAACCCGCCCGGAGGCGTGCTCCCAGTCCAGGAGTCGCCGATGTCGACGAACCCGCGAGCCTCGGCGTCCGCTACAAGCGATCCTGTCCAGGTAGACCTAGGAAAGTGGGCATACGGCTCGCCGCAGTTGTGGAACGCAATATTGTACGCGTCGGCGACCCCAGCACTGCAATCCATCTGTCCCGGACCGGTAAGCCATCCGAGCCAGTTGGAGTTGTCGAACGCCTCGTGCCGTCCCGGCTGGCTGTATCCCACCCCGCCGAAGTCATTGGTGCGGCACCAGTAGCGCATCTGACTGGCGGCATACTCGTTTACCTCCACGTCATCCCCTCGTGTTCATCGCCTTCCGGCGGGCCTCGTTGATTCTTCGGTACTCGTTCGCCACATCCGCAGCGGATCGCTTGTTGTCGGGATTCGCCTTGATGCCGGCGATACGAATCAGTGTGAACAGGCGATTCAGGTGCCAGCGCTCGCACTCGAACGGAATTCCAGCAGCAACCATCCAGTAGTAGATGAGCTCGGACGTCACGATCTCGTTCGAAGCACCTTCTCGCCGATCACCCTGGAAAGTGGTCGCGGTCATGGGCTTGTTGATGTACAGTTGAACCGCAGTCACCGCATCCGCACCAAGATACTCGTACAGACGCTCGTCCGCGCGACCGACTGTCATGCAGCGAATATAGTCGAGCGTCTCCTCCTCGGACTTCTGGTCCTTGGTAAGGAATGGCTTCTCCCACTTCGCCTCCCATTTTGACAGGGAGAGAAGAGAGTGCTCAAGCCGAAGAGTCCCTTGAACAGGAGCGAGAAAGACCTCGCGCTCCTCGTCGAAGAACTCTTCGCTTTCAATCTTCAGTGTGAGCATGGTGTGTCCTTGGGTATCCCCCCGCGGCAGGGAGGCCACATCACCTGCCGCGGGGGGACGATTTCACGGGGTCGAGTTAGTCTCGACCAGCGCGGTGACCTCGTCCGGGAGAAGGAGGGCCGAGTCGTCCGAGGCGGAGCCCCAGAGCTTGTCCTTGAGCGCCTTGAATGCCTTGGGCTTGACGGAGTCCGACGAGACCTCCAGCGAGGAGACCGGCTTGAGGCCGGTCGCCGCGATCGGCGTGGACTTGCACGACCAGGAGAAGGTCGTGGCCGTCGGGCTGGAGTTGACGGTCTCCCGCGCCTTCTCCGACGGAGAGGCGAGCAGGCCGTAGAGGATGTGGATGGTCTCGCCGTGGGCGTTTCCGTCCGTGTCATTGCCGCGAATGGTGCGGTAGGACAGGCAGAACGACCTGCGGGCCTGCTGACCCATGCGGACGCCCTTCTGGTCGACAACACCGTCGCACGCGAAGAACTCGTCGGGGAAGGTGTAGGCCTCGATAGTGGCCTCGAACTCCTCCGCCGAGATCATCGACAGGTACGGGATGTTGTCGGCGTAGAGCTTGGTGATCTCCGCGCCGGTAGGCTTGTCCGTGACCTTGGTCAGACCCGACCAGGCCACGCCCTTGGCGTACTTGGACGCGGTGGGGTCCCAGACGTACAGCACGCCACGGTCCAGACCCGTGTCATAGAAGTGCTTGCCCGTCTCGTCCCACGTAAGAGCAGCCATTGTGTCTCCTAGCTGACATAGATGGTGAATACGTCGTGGTGCAGGCCGTCGGCCACGAAGTGCGACGAACGACGCGTCAGAGGCAAGTCCCCCACACGGTCGGGAATGTCGCTGTCCGGGTTCCGATCGATGACCGTCACCTGGTACCCCGTGGCCTTGAGGTACTTTATGTTGTCGGCGTGCCTGGCGTACTCGTCCGAGCGTCCGTACACTATGCACGGGTACACCATTTTGACTGTCGCCGGAGGTTGGTAGTAGACGTGGTCGGAACCCAGCGCTGTCGTCAGCGTCTTGTGCAGTCTAAGGCGTCGGTCCATTGTAGACCTTACCCAGCTCCAGCACGAGACGAGGACGCGCCACCTCGATGGAGCCCACCGTCCAGCGCGTCCTCATCCACGTCACGTACCTGATGCCTGCGAGGTTCTCGTCCAGAAAAGCGTCGGCCACGATTGAGATCTGGTTGTTGACCCGGAAGTCGTCCAGAATCTTCGAGCCGCCCTCCATGTTGCGGTAGATGCGCGTGATGTTCCCGAAGTAGTACCGCTCGACGATCTGGTCCTCCCAGACGCCGGGCGACACCTCCTTCGGAACACCGACACCGATCGCGCCGTAGAACCTCGCCATGGCTTACTTCAGCGCCTCGCGCAGAACCAGAGCAGACTTGTACTTGACCAGCGCGCCACTGACGCGGGTCTCGTACAGGTATTTCTCCTGGTTGAAGTCGATGTCGAAGTTGGTGAAGAAGTTGACCTCTCCGCCCTTGTCGGCACCGATGGTGTAGTCGGCGAGGTTGACAATGGCCCCGTGGTAGATGTAGTTCTCGTCCTTGGCGCCGTCAAGGACGTCGCACTCGACGATGCTCTTGACATTCAGAGCGCTCGCGACCTTGTCCACCGTCTCGTAGATGTAGCGGCCGTTCTTGTCCTTGAGCTCGAGCATCTTGCAGACGAAGGCGTTCGTCGTGAAGAGCGTCGGAGAACCGCTGCCCTTGTAGTTCTTCCGAGCAGAGCGGACCGTGTCCACAATCGCATCGGCGGTGACGCCCTTGGGCAGGGTGACCTTGTGAGCGAACAGGTCATCGTCATGGATGATCGGGCGGATGTTCTCGGCCTTGATCTTCTCGGGAGCCGAAGCGGCGCGACCGTCGCCGATAAGGATCGCACGAGCGAGCTCCTCGTCCAGGGAGGTGCGCAGGTTCTGCTTGATCCAGTTGACCACATCGAAGTCCGTGATGTCCAGGATGTCGTCCCGGTCCATCTTGGTACGGACGTAGATAGTAGTCGGAAGGGTCTTGCGGTTGGCGATCTCGTAGACCACATCGGTCTTCATGCTCGCCTTGACGTAACCCTTGGCCCGGAGCGCATCCGGCGTCAGGTCGCTCCACTGGGTCTTGACCCTGGAGAAGGGGCTGTGCTTGCAGCCGCTCAGGATGATCTGGACCGAGGTCTGCTCTCGGCCGATCCGCTGCGGCTCCTTGTCGACGTTCGTGGCGTCGGGGAACAGGATCGAGGGATCCTTGATTCCGTAGGCCTGAGCGTGCGCGAGAGCCGCCGAACGCAGGGTCATGCCCGGCATCTTGGCGTCCTCGACGATCGCTTCCATCTCGGCGTGCGACAGGGTCGGACCTTCGTCGTAGCCGCCCTCAAACACATTGCTGTGCACCAGGTGATCACTCCCATCCATGTGCTCGGCGTCGTCGTACTCGTCGTCGTACTCGTCGTCGTACTCGTCGTCGGCCTCGTCGTCGGCCTCAGCCTCGGCGTCCTCAAGGACCTCTCCGATAACGGCGTACATCGCTTCACGCTGCGCGTCGGTCATCGAGTCGATGGCCTCGCCGACGGTCATCTCGTCTTCGTCCATGTCTTCCTCATCGTCGAGATCCTCCTCCGAGTGCTTCAGAGTCAGACCGCTGTAAATGACTGCCTCGGTCTCGTCCTCTGTGTAGGATCCGTCCGAGTGCTGGAGCGCAACATTCTCGATGAGCGCTCCCGGGTTCGCCCCCGACAGAACCAGGGACACCTCGACAATGTTGCCGTGGGTGACCGACGGCCCCTTCTGGGACAGCCTGTTGGCGTAGATGGACATCGAGTTGACATCCCCGTGCCGGACAAGCTCTTTGGCGCGTGACGCCGCCTCGCTCTTGTTGAACGTGCAGTACGCATACACACCATTTTGACGGTTCTCGAGCAGCGCGTGCCCGAGAACGTTGTCCGGAGCAGAGTGGCCGTGCTGCCAGACCAACGGCACCTGCGCGCCGTCGTTGTCGATGAACGCGTTCGCCCGAATCACACGCCCGTCGGAGCATGTGATGTCGTTCTTAGTCGCCCATCCGCTGAAATCGAATCGACTCATTCCTCTCCTTCATCGTAGTAGGAATCGTCTTCGTCGGAGTACTCGTCTTCCTCGCCCTCGTTCTGATCCCCAACCGGATTGATGTTGGCGTTCTGAAGCTTGTCCGCCTGCTCGTCGTACGAGGGCGGCAGAGAGAGGAATGAGCGTGCTTCGTTGGAGGTGATGACCTCCGCCTGCAGAAGCGTGTTCAGAGACTCGACCAGCTTCGACGGAGCGGTCGATCGGAACGGATCACGAAGATACTGAACGCGATGCCCCCGAGTGCGTGCTGTCTTGGTCAGGAACTTCGTGGTCATGGCGTTCGTGATTGCGCCCAGAATCGGCTCGACCGTTCGGCTCCAGTACTGCGTCTGAACCTCTTCGGTTGCCGTGCCGTTGACAACGGCCTCGGTAATGCCCAACCGCGCATAGACCTGCGTGGTCAGGTACTTCACCTGCTCGAGCAGGTTGTTCTCCGCCGCTCGGTTAAGCTGCGTGATCTTCTCCGTGCCATCGGTGTAGGCGATACCGTACTTGCTGCCCTCGAGCTGATTCTCGATGTCCTTGCGGCGGTTCTCCGCGCGCTTCTGCATCGCCTCAGTCTTGATGGTGTACGGCAGCTGGATGATGATGTCGAGCTTCCCCGAGAAGGACTGCTCGTCCGCCTTGTCGAGCATCGAGAGCTTGCGGGCCAGACGGGACAGCGTCGAGTTGTTCTTGTTAGTCACCTCTTGAAAAGGATTCTCGACAATGGCGACCTGCGCCTTCGGAAGAATAATCTCCTCGCGCCGGCCGACCTTCTCATTGTAGAGCTTGACCTTGACGTGCTTGGGAAACCACTCCGTGACTGATCCGACGCGCATTGATCGAATATCGTACGTGTCGGACTTGGCCGGATTGAGCGTGGTGTCCACCGGAACGATGGCCGCCGCATCGTCCTCCAGCAGGGACAGGACCAGGTCCTGGATAAAGGTGCGCCCCACCTGGTCAACATTGGACGCATAGGTGAGGCACTCGTTCAGGCCGGAGTCGATCTCGCTCTCGTACCGTCCGTTCTTTCCGACGCGAACGTGCCGAATGGGCGTGGCCGCGACATCGATGGCGATCATGTTGTAGATCGTCGATATGATGGAGCGGTCGGTCGCGAGTGAGAGAAACGGCCGGTCCTGCCTGGCGGTATAGCCGGGCCCCACCGACCAGTTGCGAGCGTGCTCGTTCCCCGAGAACGCGTTGTACGCGTGGCGAAGTCGATCGAGTAAACTAGTCAATCGAACATCTCCTTGTTCAGCTTGTAGGCCACCCACGCGTCCATAAGCGCTGCGACCGAGTCGATCTTGTTCTCGTGCCGGGCCTTGAGCAGCTTGCGGTTGCCATTGGTGTCCTCAAGCGTGATTGCGTTTCCCATGGTGAACTGCATCATCGACTGATCGAAGAGCAGCCGACGATCCTGCGCCATGGCCTTGATCTCGCCCAGCGGGACCGACTCAGTCTTCGCGCCCTGAATAACCTTCTCGACACCGAAGGGTCCGTTCTCGTTCGTCCACCGCTCCACGAACTCGCGGGCGTTGTACGGGTCGAACCCTATGCAGCGCACATCGTAGGCGTGCTCCTGGATGTACTCCTCGAGGTCGTCGAAAACGGCCATAAGATCGAGCACGCTTCCATCGAGCACCCGAAGAGAGGTCTCCCCCAGAAACTCCTCGTACTTCTGCCGAGTCGCGCCAGGCAGACGAAGCATGGTGCGCTCCGAGATATAGCACCGCGTCTTGACGCCGTACTGTTGATCGCCCAGGGGAAACAGGAACGTGAACGCGCAGAAGTCGTCGCCCTGTGAGAGGTCCAGACCCATGGCGCAACCCATCTCCCAGAAATCGCGCTTGCGGTGCGGGAGCGTCTCCTCATAGGTGAAGTAGTACGTGTATCCCTCCATGGGAATACCGAACCGCTTGGCGAGGATGTCGTTACGAGCGTGCGGCACGTTCTCCGCGCGCTCCACGTCCCGCTGGTACGTCTCGTAGGAGACGGTGTATCCGAGGTTCGGCTGAGCCTTCCGCCAGGTCGACGGATCGCCCACCTCCTTGACATCGTCAAGGCGGTAGTAGAAGATGCTCGTGTGCGGGTCCTGATACTCGCCCCGGAGAATCTTCAGCAGCTCCAACTTGATGTTGTCGCCCGCGCCGTTCCGAACCAGACCCTCTGACGACACCGCCAGGATCAGGTAGTCGTCGACCTTGGACGCCCCCTGCTCGATCGCTCCGATGACGTCCTCACGGATGTCTCCGGACAGCCACTCGTCGACGGTATTGATCTTGGTCCGTAGCGACTGGAGCTTGTTGATCGTCATCGGACGGATCTCGAGCACGGAGTTCGTCAGGAAGTTCTCGATGCCCTTCTTGGTCGGCGACAGCTGCGGGCGATTGGCCTTCGCCGTCGGTGACGTGTTCTGGAGAGAGCCCTGGGTGAGGAATGAGAACAGCGGTCCCGGATGGCGCGAGATGGCTGTCGCGAACGGGGACATGACCTCCTCCGCGAGCTTCATCGTAGGCGCGGTCGTGATCTGGTGCGTCGTACTCGTATCGATCGTGAGAAAGTAGGCCTGGAAGAGTGTCATGTAGAGACTCTTCGCCGCACCGCGACCCACGATCAGGTACTGCTTGTTCACCAGACGTCGCCGAACACGCTTGCGCTCGAAGTGCCCGGACTCGCCTCGTTCACCCGGAACGTAGACCGAACGGTCCTCGAAGTACCACCATCCGAGGACCTGCTCTGCCCAGAGCTTGAAGGTGTCGAGGAGGTGAAGCTGCTCGCCATCGGTGAGCGTCATCTCCCTCTCGCAGAAACGGATGAACCCGTCGATCGCCTGATCATCGTAGTAGTACCTACGATCATCCACCAGGCGATCGATACGGTTCATCTCCATCTCTATCTCGTGGCAGACCGGAATCTCGCCCGATAGTACCCGACGTCGGAAAGCCTCGTAATACTGGGGGGTCGCAGTATTGGAAAGCATTTTGACGGTCAGCCGCGCTGTCGAGAACTGCGCCTAGGCCGCATCGTCGTACCCGGCCGCCCCTGCTTGAACCCGCTGTTCGCCCGACGCTGCTTTCGCTTAAGCCTCTCGAAAGCGGCCTGTCCGCGCGCTGTCGGGTTGTGCAGCACCAGTTCCTTGCCGGGAGTCGACTGCTTTGAGCGGCGCATCGCAGAACGCGCCTTGGAGCCAAGACCGCCGAGGCCGCCCTGAGCGCGAGAGGCCGCAGAACGCGCCTTGGAGCCAAGACCGCCGAGGCCGCCCTGAGCGCGAGAGGCCGCAGAACGCGCCTTGGAGCCAAGACCGCCGAGGCCGCCCTGAGCGCGAGA
>ERZ772917.359-NODE-359-length-32836-cov-34.059577_pt1 | contig 32836 bp, 32 predicted proteins | sample MGYA00511187_ERZ772917 | MGnify/ENA primary metagenome ERZ772917 (study PRJEB29015, sample SAMEA2737925) | human oral metagenome | biome: human oral; feature: human-associated habitat; material: dental | place: China | collected 2012 ...
AGCCCGTCGCCATCACGGACTGCCTGAACTTCGGCAACCCCGAAGACACGGACGCGATGTGGCAGCTGGTGACCGCCATGACCGCGCTCGCGGACGGCTGCATCGAGCTCGCGATCCCCGTGACCGGCGGCAACGTGTCGCTGTACAACTCGTCCGGCACCGAGAAGGGCCTGCCGAACTCGTCGATCAACCCGACGCCCGTCATCGGCATGCTCGGTATCCTTCCCGACGTCACGCGAGCCAACCCCTCCGGCTTCACCGAAGAGGGCCTCGCCGTCATCCTCCTGGGTACCACCCGGGAGGAGTTCGACGGCTCCGCGTGGGCGCGCATCGCCCGCTCGCACCTCGGCGGCCTCCCGCCCGAGGTCGACCTGAAGGCCGAGGTCGCCCTCGGTAACGTCGTGCGCGCGCTGAGCGCCGCCGACGGTCCCGATGGCCGACCCCTCGTGCGCGCGGCGCATGACCTGTCGAACGGCGGCCTCGTGCAGTCCCTCGTGGACTCCGCGCTGCGCTTCGGCATCGGCGGCGTCTTCGACGTGGCCGGGGCCGCCCGCCGCGACTGCGTTGGCGACCACGAGATGCTCCTGTCCGAATCCCAGGCTCGCGCCTTCGTCGCGGTGCCCGAGGCGGCCGTCAAGGCCGTGTTCGCGGCCGCCGAGGCCGAGGGCGTGGACGCCGTGCGCATCGGCACCACGGGCGGCGACATGCTCGCGATCAGCGGCGTGGACCTGCTCGCCGCCGAAGGCGAGGGCTGCGGCTGGATCGCCTCGATCGACGAGCTGCGCGAGCTGAGCGAGACCGGACGCAAGTACTTCTGAGTTGCCGTCTGATCGAGCGCCTAGGGGCGCGGGCCTGTCGGCCCGCGCCCCTTCGCTGTGCGGTGCCTGATCTACGTTGTTGCTGCGCCTCTAGAATCTAGACCAGGCCACTACCAGTCGTCCAAGCCCAGGTAGTACAGCGGGTGGGTGAGGACCGCGGCGACGCGGTCGCTGTATTCGAGGGGCAGCATCGGGTAGATGACAATGGCGGCCAGAACCACGACGATCAGCGTCACGAGGATGCGTTTCTTGGTGCTCATGCGTGTCTTTACTTCGAGGTCATGAGTGTTCCTTGGGCTGCGGCGAGGATGGCGTTGACGAGGTCGACGCCCTGTGGTGTGGCCAGGAGCGGGCGGTCCTCGGGGTGCTCGTTGAAGTGTCGCATGAGAGCGTCGAGGCCGGTGAAGGGAATGCCGATGTGCTCGGAGGAGATGCTCCACGGTCCGTCATACGTGTCGTGGTCCGCGTTAAGAATAATTGTTGGACTGTTGACGATGTGGATGGTGACGTTATCCTTCCACAGGATGGTGCCGTCCCGGTCGTTCGAGTCTTCCTCGACGGACAGCAGCTCCGGGAAGTGGAAGGCAATTCCCTCAGGGGTCAGAGTTGTCTTTTGCTTGTCAGTCAGGGCGATGACGAGGTCCTTGCCGGGGTTACGTGTGCACTCCAGGTAGGCCATGGACGCAACGGCGAACACATACAGCGCGGCATGGAAGGGTTGTCCGGTCGTGAAACCCGCGGCCATTGTGCCGCCCGCGAAAGCGTACAGCAGGAATCCGGTCGTGATGAGCCCAACGGACTGGTGGTTGCCCGGAATGACGATGGAACCCTCCTCGTAATGGGGGCGCGATGACCAGAATGGGCGCACACTCATTTCGATGAGGTGAGGAAGCGCCGCGCATAGATACAGCGGGAACCAGATGAAGAGCAGCTGTAGCGGGCCGATGCGAACGAATGAGAAAACCCAGTAGGCACTCACCGCCAAGACGGCGTTAATAACAATGGTGATCACAGTGAGCTTCCACAAGTCTCGCGCAGCCAAGTCCAGGCCCCGAGGAGAACTGTCACGGGGTTTTCTTGCCAAAAATGAGGAAGGGCGAGCCACGGTCACCACCCCAGGCCGATGTAGTACGGCCAGTGCCAAAGAGCAGCGTCAACGCGTTCTCGGTTCAAGGGGAAGCTGTCTGTAGGACCATGCGACGCCCTCCGTGATCGCAATACCTGCTACCACTCCGACCGGTCCACCGAGCGCTTCCCCGAAAACAGCGCTCCCGCCGCGCCGGACGACGGCAGCAGACACCCAGGACGCAATTTCCGCACCCCCAATCATCCCAGCGATGCCTGAAACGGCCTTCTCGGTAGAATTATCTGAGGTGGCAACATCGTATGCAAGAAGTAGGCCGCCAACTGCCGTTGCTCCAGTACCAACCTTAGAAGACAATGAGGCTGCGGATCGGGCTTCTTGTTTCGCTTCGATTGCAGCTTGGACTGTTGCGTCGATCTGCGGGCGGACTTGAGCTGCACCGGGAGTGCGCATAGCCTCACTGAGGTCGGTAACTTTAGCCGTGAGCTTGTCTTGTCGATATGCTGCGCGAATGGCAAATGATGGCGGTGTCAATGGGTGGTAGCAATGAGTTTGTTGAATGCTTCTGTGGGGGTGCGTGAGTGTCTGGGAGGGCATGAAAGGTCTGTCATTCCTTGGACCAATGAAAGTGACGAACGGACGCCGGCCCGCGAATCGCTCGATTCGCGGGCCGAGTCGATGAGGCGGCAGTGTCGTCCCCGTGGAAGCGTCCTCCTACGAGAACTTGGGGTCAGCCCAGACGGGCTGGACGTTGATCGCGTTCTTGGTGCTTTCACCTGCTGACGCCTCTGCGAGGACCTTGAGTGTGAGACGCGGAATCCCCGAGACGTCGATCCTGAATTCCTTGGTCTGGCCGAGGGGTAGAGAAGCGGAGTCGAGGACTTCGTTGGAGAGGGGGTTGATAACTTCGAAAGTTACGGTCACGTTCGTGTTGCGTGAATTGTCCGACTGGCCTCCCACGACGGTGAACGTGTTTGCGCCCCTTGGTACGAGAATGTCAACGGAGCCATCGTCCAGCGTCTTTGTCAGCTCACACTTGAATCCGTTGTTGTAGACCTTCTGTGAGAGGGCTGTGGTCTCGCTGGAACGGCCCAAGGACCTCCAGTCGCCTGGCCGCCAGCCTTCCCTTCCGCAGTCACTCTTTGCCGCAGCCTGATCAAGAGTCGGGTTCCACTCGGGGGACCTGCTTGTCGTCGGCATGGGTGTCGGAGTGTTCGTGGGGGAGGGGCTGTTCGTGGGGATTTGCGTCGTGGGCGACACGCTCGGGGAAGGTCTGGTGAGGATGGGGGAGGGCTCGGTGGGGCTAGGTGTCGAAGTGGAAGTGGCGGTGGGCGTGATGGATGGAGGATAGAACCGATCGATCGCGTTGTGGAGGGGATGGAACAAGAGCTCGACGACGGCCGCGCATATGATCGGCAAGAATGTCCAGTAAAGCGCGTTACGGTGCTTCTTAAACCAGTTATTTTGCGTGTTAGGCATCGGAAGATCCTCCTTCGGTGGGAACCGGGTGGTTAGACGATAGACATCGAATAAGCAACTGTCAACTGTGAGGCTGCAATGTGTAAGCCGTTGTTCTTGGGGTGTATGAGTTCCGTGTTATTCAACGTGACATGTGGGATTGGCTCCATATGGAATTGTGCTGATTGAAGGGGTGTTTGATGGATACCTGTATGGTTATACAAGTGGATCGGGCGGGTAAAGTTGATGAGGTTTGGCTATCTTTTGTTTCAAAATTAGTATCCCGCGTAATTTCCCTCATTAGATTCTGTTGTCTTGGTACATATCTGTGATTGTCTTGTGCGGTGGTGAAGCTCCTACGGAAAGTCGGGTGGTTGGAGTGCGCGGGGCGCGGTGGTGGTCCTGGCGTGGGGATCATGGCACTCTGCTCTGCACGCTCGGTGTGGAGGTGGTCGCCTGGGCCTGATAGGTGGTGTCCTGGGCCCTTCCTGCGCACGTTAACCCGACAGGTGGCAGTGTGGGCGCGCCGCCCACACCGCCACCTCAAGGGCCCAGCTGCGCAGCGTCGGGCTAGCACGACCACCTGTGGGGCCCAGCTGCGCAGCGTCGGGCTGCACCACGCCCGCCAAGGCGCTGACCGGCGTCAGTGGGGCTCAGCTACGCGGGGTGCGGGCTACTACTGCCACCTATCGGGCCCCGATGCTCCGATGCGCCGACGCCCCCGTCGGAGCCCGCGCTCCGCACATTGTTACGTTTCTGAAAGCTTGCCAGTACACGCTCAGGAGTGGCCTTATCGTGCCTGTGCTTGAATGCGTTTCATGCTGTTTCGTCGTGGACGGGCAAAGAACAAGTCGCCCGCGACAATACAACTCTTGAGAGTTTTCCCAAAGTCCTACCGATTGATCACCAATCTTTGGCATACTGAGGGGCGGAAATTATCCGCCACCACAGGAGCCTTCCGTGCCTGAACAAAACGTCCCCACTACAACTGAGCAGGCCCCGGCATTGTCTGAGAGTGCCAGCAAACCGAGCCTGGGCCGCGTGATCGCCGCCTGGGCGGTGCACGCGTTCACGATCTCTGGGCTCGCGTGGGCGACGCTCGCTCTGTTCGCGATGCTCGACAACAACATCCCCATGATGTGGCTGTGGTTCGTCATCGCCCTGGTCGTTGACGGTGTCGACGGCACGCTGGCCCGCAAGGTCGGAGTCCGTCAGGTCATTCCCTGGTTCGACGGTGGAGTCGTCGACAACCTCGTCGACTATCTGACGTGGACGTTCCTGCCCGCGCTTTTCATGGCGATGTACCTGCCGTTTGGACCCAAGCCGCTCCCCGTCATCATGATGGTCGTCATCATCGTCTCCTCCGTGTTCTGCTACGCGAACGACGGAGAGAAGTCGAACGATAACTACTTCGTTGGCTTCCCGGCGGCGTGGAACTGTGTCGCGATTGTCATGTACGTCCTTCAGACTCCGGCGTGGGTCAATATCGCTGCGACGATTTTCCTTGCGATCATGACGCTTGTTCCGCTTCACTACACGCACCCGGCGCGCGTGAAGCGTTTCCAGATCCCGAACATCATCGGTGCGACCGCGTGGATCGTCGCGTGCGCGTACCTGGTGGTCGTTTACCCGGTCCAGCCCCTGTGGACTCTGATTCTGTTCTGGGTTGGCGGCGGCTGGTTTATGATCGCCGGCTTCATCCGCACGGCGACCGGCGAGGACAAGTAGCCGTCGCGCCACGAGCGAATCCGAACGTCCCCCGGGCCTCGCGCTCGGGGGACGTCGTTATGCGAGCTCGGTAAACAAATTTTCGGTCACGTCACGTGAGGGGAACGGCGGACCTCAGGGGGACGAGGCCGGGGCGCGTTGCGTTGTGAACGCGGAGTATGTGGAGGGCACCGGAGGACTCGGCCGCTGTGTGTGCTGGCACGCGGCAGAGCCTGGCGGAAACCGCGGGTGCAGCGACGCTGCTGCGGCGACTGAGTGTGCCTACAGCTGCTCTGCCAGGCCCTTCTTGACGGCTCGGTCGCGCTGGTAGCGGAACACTTCGAGGAAGATGCCGCCGAAGAAAATGCAAGCGATGGCGGTCCACACGCCCGGGGGAGCGTGGCGCCCGTACATGAGGAAGTACACGTAGGGTGCGATGAAGGTGATGGCGGCGGTGGCGGCGCCGATGACGCGGTGCCAGAGCTTCTGTCCGGCGACCATTTCGATGAGGCCCCACGTGTAGGGGATCGCGGTAATCATGTCGATGGCCCACAGGACGCGCCAGTCGCCCCGGAAGCGGGGGACGTACATGACGGGCACGGCCCGTGCCATCGAATACACGAGGACAACGACGTAGGCGATGAACTTGGGGTTGCGGCACAGCCGCAGGAAGGCGGAGCGTTCGATGATGGAGGCACCGACGGCGCGGGACGCGTGGGTGGCGTGTGACGAGGTCGTCAGCGTGTCGAGTCCGGCCATGGCGACGCGCATGAATTCGCGTTGCTCGTCGGTGCCGGACGCCCATTGCTCGAGCAGCTCGAGGGGGGACAGGGCGATGGGGGTGTAGCCGTCGCGCGGCTGGCCGGCCTCGTGAATGAGGTCGGCGCCGAGCGCCTCGCGCAGGCGCGAGAGTTGCTCGGTGGGGATTTCAGCGATCCACAGGCGCACGCGGCGTTGGATGGCGTCGTGGAGTTCGTGGGAGAGTGCGTGTCCCGCGGCGGAGTGGGGGGAGAAGCCTTCGGCGGCAATGTCGGCGAGGGCGCCGGGATACTCGACGATGCGGGTCGTGAGGTCACCGGCGCGGTCGACGCCGGATACCTTGATGATGGTGGCCGCGTCCCACTGGTAGCTGCGTGCGATCTCGATGTCGAGGATCGAACGCAGCGTAATCAGGGAAGCTGTGTCGGTCACGGGTGGCCTCTCGTCGGAAGTTGGACGTCTCCATTGTGCCTGACAAGGCGGTCGGAATGCACGCTCGGGGGTGTGGCATCAGCGCCGCGTAGAATCGGGGCATGGCGAAACGACGTATTGACCCTGGTGAGGGGATGGTGGCGCTGCGTTCGTGGTGCGAGGCAGTGGAGCGTGGCGAGGAGCCTGCTCGCGCGGTGGTGTTGACGGCGGTGCGCTTTACCCTCGAGGAGCTCGGCATCTTGCATCCCGGCCGCGCGGTCGAGGTGCGCGTGCCGCCCGCCGGTGCCGTGCAGATCCTGCCGGGGACGACGCATCGGCGCGGTACGCCGCCCGCCGTCGTGGAGACCGACGCGCGCACGTGGCTGTCGCTCGCGTGCGGCCTTCTCACGTGGGACGAGGCCGTGGCCGACTCGCGCGTCAGCGCGTCGGGGGAACGTACGGACCTGGGGCCCTTCCTGCCGCTCGTTTGAGCGCCAGGGGAGGGCGTCGGCCTGCGGGGGCTCAGGCCTCCAGCTGGGGTACGCCGAAGCGGGCCTGGAGCTTAGGGGCAAGCCACTTCTGGGAGCCCTTGTACGCGTAGCGCTGGGCGACGGCCGCGATGGCGGCGGAGGTGGCTGCGAAGAGGACCAGCGATGCGATGGTGACGTCGTCGGAGTCTTCGGCGGGGATGGGGCGTCCGGTGGCGACCTTCCAGCCGGCTTCGAAGACCTTGGAGGCGGCGAAGGCCGCTCCGGCGATGACGACGGTCGTGGCGACCTTTTCGATGGTGGCTGAGTCCATGGTTGCCTCCTGGCGTGGGGGTGGTTGTCCCTGTGCGCGTGCGCACGCTTCCATGATGCCCCACGCGGCGCTCTTGCGCGAGGCCCACAGGTGCCCTGTCTTATGCTTGAACGGTAGTGTTCCCGTCCGAAGGATTCCTTATGGCTCGCGCCCGCTCTGTTTTTGCGTTGTCGGCCCTCGTTGTTGCGGCGACGACGGTGGCGGCTTGTACGCCGTCCGTGTCGTCCAGCGCGCCTCGGGATCCGTTTGCGTCGCCGATCGTTCCGGGTCAGAGTGCCCGTGCTTCTTCAGGTACGGCTGGGCATGGCACGATCGACGCCCCCACTCCGCGCAGCGGTTCGGGCACGGTGACCGTCGCCCTGGTGGGTGGCGCGCAGCTGCCGATGGAGACCGCGCAGGCGTTCACGAAGGCGACGGGCTTCACGGTTGCGGTGGCGCCGGTGGATGGTGTGGATGCGCTGTCGAAGGCGGGCGCGGACGTGGTGCTTGGCCTGGATGGCGCGGATGCCCTGCAGGCGACCGCGGCGGGCACGATCGCGGCTTCGGCGCCTCAGGATACGGCGACGATTGCCGGCACAGTCGTGGATGGTGCCGCTGCGGCGATCGCCTACGGGCGTGACGACGTGTGTGTGATCGCCGATAAGTCGTGGATGAGTGCGAACGGCCGCCCGCTGCCGACCTCGTTCGGTGATCTGACTTCTCCGCGTATCCGCGCGCTGGTGACGGTCCCGGACCCGGCCTCGTCGTCGGTGGGCCGCGCTTTCGTGCAGGAGGCTGCCGCGCAGACGGGCGAGGGTCTGGGTTCTTTCGCGCAGTCCCTCAACCCGCGCGTGGATTCCTCCCTGGGTGGTGCTGTCGCGGCGTGGACGGCCGGCGCACACGTGTCCGAGGGGTACCTGTCCGAGGTCGTGGGAGCCTCTGAGGGTTCTTCTGGCGCATATCCGCTGATCGTGGCCCCGCGCTCGCTGGCGGCCGCGGCGGCGACGAACACGGGTGCCGATTCCTACGGGACCGCGATCTCTTCGACGTGCATCGCTCGCATCATGTACGCGGCCCCCACGTCCTCGCCCGCGTCGGACGGCGCGGAGTCTCTCATCGCCTGGCTGCAGGGCGAGACCGCGCAGCGCTCCCTGGCGACGACGGGCGCCGTCTACCCGATCGATGGCGTGCTCGCCGCCGACACGAAGGCCGGCTGGCTGATGGGTATCAGCGGCGATCCGATCGTTGCCGATGAGACGGTCGGTTCTCTCGACGCGATGAGCGCGTGGCTGGCCACGTGGTCCTCGGCGCTGGCCTCCCCGGCGTCGACCACGCCGAGTACTCCCGACCCCGCGACGGACCCGGGCACGCAGGACGTCGAGCCGGAGCCAGCTCCCGCAGATAACCCCGTGACCGACACGGGATATGAGGATTCGAGCGACGACGAGGAGTAATCCCCGCCGGATGCAACCTTTCGGAGTCAGCCTCGCAGCATTGCGGGGCTGACTCTGCATTCCTCCCCGATGCGCATGGGGGCGATGAGGCCCGCTTCGCGCAGCTCGAGGAGGCGCGGCACGGTGCGCTCGACGACCTTCCACGGGTCGATCGTGTTGAGGTAGATGCGCGTGCCGCCCTCGAAACCGGCGAGCGTCGAGATGCGCCACTTGAGCAGGATGCGCCAGCGCATGGGCGTGGAGACGGTGGGCGGGCGGTGGTACCACTCCTCGTTTGCGGGCACCTCCACGCCTGCCGCGGCGTGCGCCGCGTGCAGGATGTCGGAGATGCCGCGCATGGCCTCGGGGCTGACTTCCCATGGGTTCTTCGGCTCGCCGAGGGGCCAGATCGCGATGCCGGGGAAACGGTGCCCGAACCCGGCCAGGGCGACGGCGTGCTCGTTCTGGGCGATGAGGAGCTTGCGCGTGGCCGCGACAGTGAAGATCTGGTCGTAGATGTCGGGCTGGGCGCGCAGGCGCTCCAGTTCGGCCTCGGTCTGCACGGACATCTCGTCGATCGCGACGAGCTGTTTGTGCAGGTGGTCGAAGGACGCGCCCGCGGGGCGTAGCCAGTTCTGGAACGTCGCCACGTAGCGCACGGCGGGATCCAGGTCGTACAGGTCGCGCATTGAGCGGGCCGTGTACGCGGTGTACTGCTCGTGCTCCTCGGGGGTGAGGGTGCCGGAGCCGGCCAGCTGGTGGGCCTCGGTGGCGCCGTCGACGAAGTGGCGCCTGCCGATAATCAGGTCGTGGCCGCCGGAGAAGAAGCCGTTGGCGTACTGCAGGCGCGCGGTCTCGCTGGTGGCCGCGAACTCTCCCTCGCTCATGCCCGAGGCCAACATGCGCGCGCGCACGACGTTCATGACGTGCTCGTAGCCCGCGTCCGAGGCCAGGTACTGGGCCATGCGGCGACGGTCGTCCTCGGAGGGGACGTGCCCGTGGTTGAGATGCCAGTAGTTGTAGGAGACGATCTCGAAGAGGTTGGGGATGCGTCGGAACTCGGCGACGGTATCTGCGAGCTGATCGGCACCGAGGGCGTTCAGCTGCTCCCAGGACCCCTCCTCGTGGCGCACGAGGCGCGACTTCTCGGGCGGGGTCTCGAGGTAGCGGCCGCAGCAGAACGCGCAGTGGTGCCCGTCGGCCTCGTGGTCGATGGGGTTGTGGTCCGCGTGAGGGGCGGTCAGGGGCCGGTTACCGCGGCCCGGGACGGTCCACACCTCCGTGCCTGTGAGCAGGTTCTGCTGTTTGACGGTACCGTCGGCCAGTCGGACGATGGCGCGGTCGGCGCGCGTGAGCTTGGAAGCCATACCTGTATCGTACCCGTCCTCAGAGTCGGTCCATCGTCGCCGGATGCGACCCCATGCGTCCGGTTTCGCCCGCGTCGAGCGCGTCGATGCGTGCGGTCTGTTCGGGATCTAGCGCGAAGGAGAACACATCGAAATTGGTGGCCATGCGCGCCGGGCTCAGGGTCTTGGGGAAGACGACGTGCCCGCGATCCAGCGCCCAGCGCAGTGCGACCTGCGTCGGGCCCACGCCGATGTGCGCGCCGATCTCGACGAGCGTCGGGTCGGTGACGGCGCGTCCGCGCGCGAGGGGGGACCAGGCCTCGAACACCATGCCGAGCCCCTGGGCGTAGGCGCGCAGGTTGGCGTTGGGGAAGAAGGGGTGGGACTCGACTTGGAGGACGTGCGGGGAGACCGTCGCGACCGCCCGGACGGCCTCGACGTGCTCGCGCTCGTAGTTCGACAGGCCGATCGCGCGCGTGCCGCCGGTGTTGAATGCGTCCTCGAGGGCGGGCCAGGGCAGGGCGACGTCGCCTCCGTAGAGGGTGGGCAGCGGCCAGTGCACGAGGAGGAGATCCACGTAGTCCGTGCGCAGGTCCTCGAGGGAGCGTCGGATGGACGCGGCGGCTCGCTCGGGCTCGTGGTTGGAGTTGTCGACCTTCGTCGTGACGAACAGGTCCTCGCGCGCGATTCCCGAGGCTTCGAGCGCGGCTCCGACCTCGGCCTCGTTGCCGTACATCTGAGCGGTGTCGATGTGGCGGTACCCGACTTCGAGGGCGCGGCTCACCGCGTCGTACGTGTCCTCGGGCGCGACCTTGTAGGTGCCGAAACCGAGAACGGGGATGGGCGATCCCGTCCGGAGCATAAAGGTCGGAATCGGGGACGAGGCCGGGGCGTTCTCGGCGGGAAGCGGGGTGTTCATCGGTGAATCCTCCTGGTCGTTTCCAGTGTAGCCTCCCGCACGCGCTGCGGTCGCCGTCGTCTTCGATATGAGCAACCTGGAGTGCGAGGCGCTGCGCTCATATGCCGATGGACTTCTCGCTGACCCCGAGCATCCGTTTGTTGAGCTGCTGCGCAGCCAGGGCCTCATCGTTGGTGATGCTCTCGTCCCCGCATCTTGCTGCTCTCCTTCAGGCGTTCTCGCAGGCGACGAAGGTGCTCGCCGCCTGGGTCGTCGCCCCGGCGGGATGGTGCCTCGTCACCTTCTTCGGGCTCAGTGCCATCGGTGAGCCCACCAGCGAGGGGGTGTTGCCGACGGCGGTGCCGGAGGTGCTCTTTAGTGCCCTCGAACAGGGTGACGGCGCGAAGATTCCCGTGGAGGTACCCAAGGTTGCCCGCGAGATCGCGGAGGTCATCGATGCCGAGATCGACGAGGCGACGGGGACCTTCTGGGCGGATGTCGCGGATGATGCGTGGGTGGGCCTTGCCGCGCGGGTCGTCGATGCGGTGGAGTACCCGAGCCTGGCTGGCGACAGCTGGCGATTGCTCGCCACCGGTGAAGAGGTCTGCGGGGTACTGGCCGGCGTGGAATTCACCGACCTGTACCCCGACGAGGTGCCGCTGCTGGCGGGCGCAGATGGTGAGTTCTGGGCGGTAGCTGCGCCGTCATCGCCGGGGTGCTCTGGGACGATATCGAGGATGGGCTGTCCGAGTCGTCCAACTCCTGAGCCGCAGATCTCACAGTCTGAGAACATTGGGTGACAAATTATTTCTGTCCGGGCGGTCAGTCCGCCTGGTAGTAGCGTTTTTCCTGGTTTTGGACGCCCGTCGTCCTCTCTTTTGAGGGATCTGACCACCTGAGTAGAGAAGTGCTGAAATGTCGCTGAAAAACCCGCGAATGCCGTCTGCAATGCGGTTGGCACTTAAATTGGGGTATTGGTTAATATCCTTGATATAGCGCGAAAATTCGGGGACTCCTGTCTATCTAGACGGTAGGCTTTATGTTAGGTAACCCACCGTCGATTCCCTGCTCTAAGAGCAAAATTCGCGTACGATAGATACTGTTCAACTATGATCGTCCACACGTCCAGACAACGAACGGAGAGTTATGTCGGTTCGCAATGCCCTGCTGGCGCTTGTTGCGCAGCAGCCCGCCGGTGTCTACCGCCTGAAGCAGATGTTCGAGGAGCAGACGTGCGGAGCATGGCCGCTGAATATCGGCCAGGTCTACCAGACGATGCAGCGCCTCGAGCGCGACGGCCAGGTTGTGTCTCACGCCGAGACCAACGCGGGCCGTGATTCTGAGGTCTTTGAGCTGACTGATGCCGGCCGCGAAGTCCTCAACGCCTGGTGGTCCACCCCCGTTCCTCGCGAACATCCCGAACGCGATGAGCTTGTCATGAAGCTCGCCGTGGCCGCCGCCGATCCTACGGTCGACGTCGTGGCCATGATCCAGACTCAGCGTCGCTCGACCCTGGGTTCCCTGCGTGATGTCACCCGCCTGAAGGCTTCGGCCGACGAGGGGGAGCTCGCGTGGAAGCTTATCCTGGAGCGTCACATCTTCGACCTCGAGGCCGAGCTCAACTGGCTCGATTACATCGAGTCCGGTGCTGTTTCCGAGGCCGCTCGTCGCGCCGCCTTCGCTGCTGCGAAGGGACGCTCGATGAACTGGGCGCAGGCGGAAGCCGGTATTTCGGAGCGTGCCGGGGTGTGATGAGCCAGCCTGTGCCGCTACCGATCAGGATGGCGGGTGTCGGACACGAGTTCGGCGCCGACGGCGTCCGAGTGAGAGCGCTCGACGGGATCGACCTTGAGGTTGCCCCCGGCGAGCTTCTCGCTGTTATGGGCCCCTCTGGATCCGGCAAGTCGACCCTGCTGTCGATCGCTGGTGGACTGGAGCGTCCGACGCACGGAAGTGTCTTCATTAACGGCGTCGATATGGCCACGATGGATGCGGCTCACCGTGCTGAGGTGCGTCGCCGTTCCATCGGTTACGTCTTCCAGGATTACAACCTGATCCCGTCCCTGTCGGCCCTCGAAAACGTTGAGATGCCGCTGCAGCTGGACGGGGTCAGCCCGTCGAAGGTGCGCGAGGCCGCCATGGCTGCCCTCGAGGAAGTCGGAGTCGCCGAGTTCGCTGATCGCTTCCCCGAGCGTCTTTCGGGTGGTCAGCGTCAGCGCATTGCGATCGCCCGAGGCCTCGTCGGTAACCGCTCGGTCATTCTTGCGGATGAGCCGACAGGCGCGCTCGACTCACACACGAGCGACCAGATCATGTTGGTGTTGCGTGACCACATTGATGCGGGCGCAGCCGGTATCCTCGTTACTCATGAGGCCCGAATGGCCGCATGGGCGGACCGCACAGTCTTCCTCCGCGACGGTCGTATCGTCGACCGCTCGCGCGGAGACTCGCTGAGGGATCTGCTGGCTGACACTGCACCAAGGATCTGATGAGTCGACTCAACACACGAATGAGGCGATGGGGAGTAGTACTCCGCATCGCCTCTCGTGATGCGCGCCAAAGCCTGGGGCGCACGCTGACGGCGGTTTTTCTCATCTCGCTGCCGATCATCATCGCGATCGGCGCGATCACGTTTTGGGACGTCACGACCTCCCAGCGCTACCAGGCCGCGTCGTGGCTTGGTCACCGTTCCGACGTCCAGGCGGTCACCCTGCACCGCTCGTCGACGCCCATCGGGCAAGACATCACCAACGACGTCCTATCGAAGACGGCCTCGGATGAGGAAGTCACGGTTACCCCCAGCACCCTCACCGACTGGGTGCCGGCGGGGGACCAGTTGATCGCGGTCGATACTCTCTATCAGCTGCATCTCACGACGCAGGACGGAACGGGCTACACGGTCGACTCGGGTACCCAGACGGCCACGCTCGATGCCCCGCGCGTGAATGCGGGCGGAAAGAGCGGTGCCCTCGCCGCCAATCATGCCGTCATCTCCGACGATGTCGCTCGGGCGCTCAAGGCCGAGGTGGGTGACACGCTCGCCCTGTCCCTGACTGTCGCCAAGGATCGCACTACTCAGGCTCTCACGGGAAGCGTCGTCATTGACGAGATTATTTCCGGCACGAATCGGGCGATCATCGGTGATGGCACGCTCGAGCTTGATCGTCTCGCGGTTGCCGGGCGCACTCAGACTGCCTGGTACGTCACAGGTCCTGCTCCGGTGACCTGGGACCACATCCGTCAGATCAACCAGTCGGGATTCTCCGTCGTCTCGCGCCACGTCCTCGCTGACCCGCCGGATGCCTCGGCGATTCCCTCCCAGATCGCTCAGTACGAGGAGCCCCAAAATACTCGGGGTGCCAACCCCTGGCAGTACCTCCTTCTCGTCGCGGGCATTCTCCTCATCCTCACCGAGATGATTCTGCTCATCTCGCCGCTGTACACCGTCGCCCAGCGATCGGTCATGCGCACGGCGGCCATGATCGTCGCCAACGGTGGCGACCATTCCGACGGTCGACGCCTGACGATCGCTCACGGCCTCGTTATCGGCCTGTACTCCGGGCTTCTCTCTGCCGCGCTGTCCGCGTGTGCCATGGTGGGCATCGGCACCTGGTCGGGCCTCGGCATCGGTATTGTGCCGTGGTGGCCGCTGGCCCTGTCGGTGCTCCTGCCGATCCTCCTGTCCCTCATGGCGTCGGTGTCGCCGGCGCACACCTCGTCGCACATCAACACGTCGGCGGTCATCGGCGGGCGCGTGTGGGAGCCCTCCCGTCTCGTGCGTCGTCGCATGATCTACCCCCTGGCGCTGCTGGCCGGACTCCCGCTGTTGGGTATCGCCGCCTGGCGCGGATGGGTCCTCGCCCTAGTCGTTGGTGTCGGTCTGCTCGAGGTCGGCCTTATCGGGTCGATCCCCTACATCTTCACCCGCTGGCGTGCCCCCAATCGTCGCGCATCAATGAGCATGCGCCTGGCGCTGCGCGACGCCGTGCGGAACGGCCACCGCACGTTCCCCGCCATGGCCTCGATCCTAACGACCGTGTTCGTCGCTTGCGGCCTGCTCATCACCCTGTCCTCGTCGAACGAGGCGGGCTGGAACTCGCGCCCGCACGCGGGACAGCGCGGGCAGGTCTTCCTCTCGACGGTCGATAAGACCGACTCGGTGACGCGCACCCGCAACCTGCTTCAGTCGGCCCAGCAGGTCGTCGACGCGGAGCGCACGGTCACCTCCAGCGCCATTATGAACGGCATGGCGTGGAACAGTGGCCCGGGCGGCCCGGAGACCATGGTCGAGGCCGTCAACCCCACCGACAAGTCGACGCTCACGATGCGTGGCGACATGGGCACGATGGCGGAGATCGACGTCGCCTACATCGTCGATGACGGCACCTACCTGCGCGTGGCCGGATACCTCAACGAGGACGACATGGTCCGCGTGATCGCCACCCTGAACGCCGGTGGCGTCCTCGTGCCCGATCCGGAGCTGATTAACGGTGCCGGCCAGGCCGACCTGCGCAGTCTCGATATGTCGGCGATCGCTGCCGCTAAGGCCGCAGGCGCCTCCGACGACGACCTGCCGGACGCCCTCGTGCACAGGACGATGACCTTCCCGGCCTCGCCCCTCACGCGTATCAACGTCATGGTGTTGTCCCCGCAGGCCTCCGAAGCCCTCGGCCTGCGAGCCGTCCCGCTCGGCGAGCTCCTCACCGTCGAGAAGCCGGTGAACCCGGTGGACGCCCCCTCCTTCCAGACGACGATTGCACGCCAGGTGCCCGGCGCCTCCGCCCAGGTGATCGCCCCGACGATGCGGTCGCTGGTCCTGCCCTACGTTGCCGCGCTGATTGCCGTGGTCGCGGCCGCGGCGACGGTTGCCCTCGTGGTGGCACTGTCCTCCTCGGATATGCGCCCGGACCTCGACACCCTCGATGCGATCGGCGCGGCTCCCATGATGCGCCGCCACGTCACGACCTGGCAGGGCGTGGTGCTGGCGCTCAACGCGATTCCGACGGCTGTGCTCTCCGGTCTCATCGTGGGCGTGCTCGCAGTTATCACCTTCGCGAATTCGGGGATCTTCCCGACTCTGACGACGACGTTGCGCCCCATCGTTCCCTGGGGAGCCCTGCTGGGCATGCTGATCGGTATGCCGATCCTGTGTGCCCTCGTCGCGATCGTCCTGACGCCCCGCCACCAGAAGCGCATCCGTCGCATCAACTAGGCGCTCGCGATGAGTGAGACCCCCGAAGAAGTCGTCATCCCTGCGGGTGCCCTCGCCTCGTCGGCAGTACGCGTCGATACGTGGCTGTGGGCGACCCGCCAGCTCAAGTCACGGTCGCAGGCGACGGCCGCCGTGCGCGCCGGGCACGTGCGTGTCAACGGCGAGCCCGTCAAGGCCGCCCATAAGGTGCGCGTCGGCGATGAGGTGCGCCTGCGCATCGAGGGCTTCGACCGGATCCTGGGGGTCAACTTACTGCTGAACAAGCGCGTGTCCTACCCGCAGGCGCGCACTGCCTACGACGATCGCACGCCCGAGCGTCCGCGCGTGCACATCCCCGTGGCCATGCGCGAGAAGGGGAGCGGGCGCCCCACGAAGAAGGAACGGCGAGAGCTGGACCGGCTGCGCGGATACGACTCTCACGAGCGCTACTGAGCGCCTCAGCGAGGCGCTGGCAGGTGTTGCGGGCATGTACGTCGCAGGCCTGCTGGGCGTGAATAAACGTGGTCCCGCCGCCCGGAGTGGGCGATGGGACCAGGGCGTTAGATCAGAGCGCCTGGCTCACGCGTTCGGGAAGTACGACGTGACCTCCACCTTGTAGTAAGGGCCCCAGCTCTCGTCGAAAGGAATCGTGAATTCGACGGTTGTCTTCTCGCCGTTCGTCATCGTCGCAGTCGCGACGTCGTCGATGACATGATCGGGGTTGCCGAGAACGAACTGCGACTGGTTCAACAAGATCTTCAACGTCAGGTCGGTCGTCGAGAAGGGTGCGAGCTTGGACTTCAGCGTGTCGCTGGCGGCGGAGATGTCCACGGAGCAGTGCAGCGTCGTCTGGGCGTCGTCCAGCGCGCAGTCAGAATCAACCGTGAAAGCGTTGTCCGCGTCATTGAACTTCAGCAACTGGACGGCGTCGACCCGATCCTTGCATTCCTTCTTCACCGCTTCCTGAGCGGCCAAGGAGAGCTTGTCGTAGTCGGAGTAGAGCTCGTCGATCTTGTCGACGTTGTCCGGTGTCACCTGCGCGCACCACGCCGGGGCGGCGAGTGCATCCCTTTGATCCTCGATCATCTGGATCTCAACCTGCATGTCCCTCTGTGCCTTCGTTTTCTGGAGGGCGAGGGTGAACAGGGTGGTCGTCGCGACGACGAGGACGAGGAGGAGGACAAGCGCAACGCGGTTGTAGATCGACAGCCCCTTGCTCTTCGGAGCCTTGGTCGCGACCGTCACGGGAGCCGGGGTGGCCTCAGGCGTGGGGATGTTGTTGTCACTCACCTGGCGGCCTCCTGCGCTTCCTGAAGCTCCTGCTGGACAGTGCTGAGCTCTTCCTGGGTCTCGGAAAGATCCTTGCTCTTCATGGAGTAGATGCCGGCAGCCATGAGGGTTGTGACGGCGAAGAGGAGGACGAGGATCGACGTAATAATGGCGATCGCGATCTGGCCGCCCGTCGCGCGCGGGCGCGGGGCAGTCAGCGGGGTGAACGTCGGCGTGGCCGCTGCGATCGCGGGGCTCGGCGTGGCTGGCACCTCACCGGCGGGGGAGACGGGGGCGGCAGCCGCTTCTTCAGGTAGGCCGGGGGTGGGGATGTTCACGGGGAGACTCCTTTCACGGTGTCTCCCCAATTCTATGCGAGTTGTACCAATTGGAATTGGTGTGGTGATGGGATTCATCGCGAATCATAGGTTGGTGGGCCAGCAGCTGGTCATCGTCGCGCCGCACTCGATCTTGTCGGTCATCGCGGGATCGTAGGGAATCGACAGCGTGAAAGTGGCGGGCGAGCCAGGAGTCAGGGTGATGGTCGTCGTGCCCTGGTACGGCGAGCTGGGGCTGGGGTTCGTTCCATTGTCTGCGGTAAACCCGTTGATCTCCACGTCGAGGGTTCCCAGCGAGGCGATCTGGGACGAATCCTTGAGGGTGAGCGTGCCGTTCACCGTAGTCGTCACCTGATCGGTCGTGCATTCGCCCACCGCGATGGAAAAGTCCGCGTCTTTGTTGGTGCGGTAGACCTGTGCGAGGGTCTCCTTCGCCGCGCACTGTTCGTGGATCGCGTCCTTGGTGGCCTGCGTCGCCGAATCGTAGGTCTTGAGGGCGTCTCGGATCGACGCGGCGGATTCTCGCGTGATTGAGTCGCACCAGCTCTCGGCGTCCTTGCGCACGGTGGTGGCGCCCAGGGCAGCCTTCGCGTCCGTGATCTGCTGATCGACCGTGGCCTTTTCGGACTGGGCCTGCTCGGCCTGCGCCTCGTACGTGGATGCGGAATGAGCGCGCCAGGCGTTGATGCCCCCGACGATTGCAGAGAGGACGATGAATGCCGTGGCGAGGATCGCGCCCGCGACGGTGGCGGCACGCTGGGGTGCGGGAGCGCTCACTTGGATGCTTCCTCGAGCTGTTGGTTGATGGAGTCGAGCGTCGAGCGGGCCGTGTCGAGCTCATTCTGGGCGGTTTCGGCGCGGCTTTTCGAGTCCTCCTGGATGCTGCCGCTGGTCCCCAGGTGCGACCAGGTGATGACGAGAACGGTAATGAACACCACGACGAGCGCCCACGACGCTGCGCACGCGAGAACCCACTTGAGCGTTCCGCTCCTCTTGGGTGCATCCGCCTCGTCGTTGTTCTCTTCGTCAACGGGGGAGCCGGGCATTGGAATCGGCGCGACCTGTGACTGGGCTACCGACGAGGCGGGGGTGACCTCCTGCGGGAGGGAGGCCTCGTCCACCGCCGGAACTACGACCTCAACGTCCTGAGGAGCTTCGTATGGCTCGACGTAGTCCATCCACGCGTGGCCGTCCCACCAGCGCAGCTGATTTGCGCCGCTGGGGTCGGCGTACCAGCCTTCCGCGGGGATTCCTTCTCTCGTGTCACGGCACAGCTGTGAATACGGCGCTCACAGACCGGTGGGCCAGATGCTCTTGACGCGCACGGCGCAGTTGAAAGTTCCGCTCGCTGCGAACGGAACGGTTGCAGAGTAGTTGCCGGTTCCGCCCGGGGGCACGGTCGCGGTGGTCGTTCCGAGGGGGGTGTCGGAGTCAGTAATGTCGTGATCGGATGCGTACACGTCGTAGGTGATGTCGATGCTGCCGATCTTGGCCATCGTGGGTGCGTCGAGTGATACGGTGCCGTAAATGGTCACGGTGCGTCCGTCTGCATCGCATGTGGGAGTGGCGGTGTTGATCATGCCGCGCTTGAGGTCCTTAGCGAATGCCTCTGCGAATGCCTTCTTGCCGCCGCAGACTTCTCCGACAGCGTTGCGCTGCAGCTGCGGCATCGTGTTGAGGGTGGACGCCATCTTGTCAAGGTCGGTCACCTTCATCGAGTTATTATCGAAGTCGGTGCACCATTGCTGAGCGTCCTTCTTCGCCTTGGCAGCGGTGATCTGTTCCTTCGTGGACGTGATTTCGCTGTCGATCTCCACGGTCTTAGCGTCCGCGGACTGGATCTCGGCCCGCGCGTCCTCAATCTCTTGCGCCTTCGAGCGAGCGCCGACGAACATGGTGGCGCTGACAAGGAGGAAGATAACGGCGAGAACCGAGCAAATGATCGTCAGGATCTTAGGAAGGCGGGAGGGCTTCTTCGCCTGGGGCTGGATTCCGTAGCTCACTTCTGTGCCTCCTCGAGTTCTTTCTTCACCTTGTCGAGTTCATCCTGCTTCTGGTCGAGGCTACTCTTTGCGGAGGTCCGCTGATCCTGCACGTCTTGCCACTCACGGTTCTGAGCACGCAGCTGCATACCTGAGTACACCATCGTGCCGAAGAAAGCGACCACGAGAAGCGCGGAGACGATAGCGCCGATGACCCATCCGCGACCGCTCTTCGGTGCGGCGTCTGCCCCCTGCGGGCCTGCCTGCTGCCCTGCTCCGGCGACGCCCAGCTGCGGGGCAACGCCCGACGGATTGTAGGGGTCCGAGGAAACGGTCGGGGCCTGCGACTGGGCGGGCATGTACTGTCCCGCCGCCTGGGCTATGGGCATCTGCTGCGCGACAGGCACTCCCTGCTGTGGCATATCGTGGAATTGCTCGGTCCACTCGCCGCCGTTCCACCAGCGAAGGCGCTGGCTTCCTGCGGGGTCGGGGTACCACCCGGGTGTTGGTTGAGACATGACCGTCCTTTCAGTTTCTGGCACCAGTGTAACCAATCCGTGAGGTTCATAACGCATGCAATATGACAGTCGTGGAGAAGGCCGGACGCATGACAGGTACTCTGAAAGCTATGGTCTCTCTTTTCGCGTCTTCACCCCTGCTCGCGCTGTTTGTCGTTGTTGCGTTGGGTGCGGCGATCGGGGCCATTCGGATCGGTCCGCTTCGCTTTGGCGCGGCGGGTGCTCTCTTCGTCGGCCTCATCGTTTCGGCGCTGCATCCCGAGGTTGTCAGCACCCACATGTCGATCGTCCAGCCGATGGGTCTGGCCTTCTTCGTGTACTGCGTCGGCATATCCGCGGGTGCCACTTTCTTCCAGGATTTGCGTAAGCAGACGAATCTTCTCGCCCTCACGACGATCGTGTGCGTCGTGGGCGCGGTCATCGCGCTTGCAGGAGGCCGCCTCCTCGGCCTGTCCTCCGGGCTCACGTCGGGTCTCTTCACGGGTGCTCTGACGGCTGCTCCCGCCCTCGACACAGCCACCCGCCTCACGGGAGATTCCAACGCGGCGGTCGGCTATGCGTTTGGCTATCCAGTGGGCGTCATCGGCGGCATCCTCATTGTCACGATCACCGTGACGAGGAAGTGGGTGGGCCCCAAGGACACGCCTTCCCTCGCGGGTTCGTCCCTGGAGGCCGTGAGTATTCATGTCTCCAAGCACATCAACACGCGCGACATCGACGCGTGGCGCGACCAGCGCGTACGCCTGTCCTACCTGTGTCGAGACGGGCGCACCCGCGTCACTGCTCCCGGCGAGGACCTGCTGCCGGGCGACCACGTCGTCATGGTCGGCGATCCCGCGTCTATCAAGGAGACGGCCCCCCTCGTCGGCGAGATCCTCGACCACAACCTTGAGGACGACCGTTCCGACCTCGCCTTCGAACGCATCGTCGTGTCCAACCCTGACGTCGCCGGCCGTAGCGTCTCCGAACTCAACGTCACCAAGCGCTTCGGTGCCGTCATCACGCGCGTGCGCCGAGGCGACCTGGACCTCCTGGCCCGCGACGACCTCGACCTGCAGCTCGGCGATCACGTCGCTGTCGTCGTGCCCACGGACGAGCTTGACGACATCGCCGAGTGGCTCGGCGACTCTGAGCGTCGCGTCGCTGAGGTCGACGGCATGGCTTTTGGTATCGGCCTCGTCCTCGGTCTGCTCCTGGGCATCGTGTCCTTCCCGCTGCCCGGCGGCCAGGGCTTCCAGCTGGGCGCCGCCGCCGGCCCCCTCATCGTCGGCATGCTGCTCGGTGCCCTGCGCCGCACCGGACCGCTCGTGTGGACCCTGCCCGCCGCCGCGAACCTGACGATCCGACAGATCGGCCTCATGCTCTTCCTCGCTGCCCTGGGACTCAACGCAGGCCCGCAGTTCGCGAGCCTGCTCGGCAGCCCCGAGGGCTGGCGCGCCGCCCTCCTCGCCGCCGTCATGGTCGTCGTGTGCTGCGTCATCCAGGCTCTCGGCGCGAAGTTCATCGGACTGTCCTCTGCGCGCGCCGCGGGCGGCATCGCGGGCTTCCTCGGCCAGCCCGCCGTCCTGCAGGCCGCCGACGCCCGCGTCGCCGACGAGCGCATCGAGGCAGCTTACGCGACCCTCTTCGCCTTCGCGATCATCGTCAAGATCCTGCTCCTGCCGGTCATCACCTCCTTCCTGTGAGCGCCGTAGACTAGGGCCATGGCTACCCCTGACTTCGTCCTCGAACTGCGCCGCCACGTCGGCCACGCGCCCCTGTGGATGCCCGGCACGACCGTCGTCATCGCGCGCCCCGCGCCGGGCTGTGCGCCGATCGACTGGGAGCGCCCGATCGCGCCCGAGGCCGTTGAGATCCTGTGCGTGCGCCGCGCGGACAACGGCGCTTGGACCCCCGTGACCGGCATCGTCGACCCGGGCGAGGAGCCCGCGGTCGCCGCCGCCCGCGAGGCCCTTGAGGAGGCCGACGTGCGTATCGAGGTTCGCCGCCTCCTCTCCGTCGAGGTCGTCGGCCCCGTCACCTACGACAACGGTGACGTCACCACCTACCTGGACGTGGCCTTCGCCGCCCAGTGGGTGAGCGGCGAGCCCAGCCCCGCCGACGGCGAAAACATCGAGACCGCGTTCTTCCGCGCCGACCAGCTCCCGCCCATGAACGACCGGTTCAGCCGCGCCGTCGCCAAGGCACTGAGTGGCCGCCCCGACGCGGACTTCCTCACCGCCTGACGGCCCGTGACCTGCGGGTGGGCCCCGGCCTCGTCCCCGTGTGCGCGAAAAAACTTGTGTTTCTGTCAAACCCCTTGCGGGACTGAAGTCCTAGTGGTGGAATGGGGTCATGGATACACCTAACGAGATCGTTTACACCGTCACCGCCGACTCCACCGGTGGTCGCGCCGGCACCTCCTCCGTCCCCGCGCTCGGCATCAGCCACGTCATGCGCATGCCCAAGGAACTGGGCGGCCCCGGCGACGGCCCCAACCCCGAAGCCCTCTTCGCCATGGGCTACGGTGCCTGCTTCCAGGGCGCCATGGGCCTGGCCGGCAAGCAACTGGGCATCGACACCAAGGACTCCGTCGTGCGCACCACGATCGGCCTTGGCCCCGAGGGCGACTCCTTCGCCCTCACCGCCGACATCAAGGTCTTCATCCCCGGCGTCCCGCTCGACCGCGCCCAAGCCCTCGCCGACCGCGCCCACGAGCTGTGCCCCTACTCCAAGGCCACTCGCGGCAACGTGCCCGTCGTCGTCACCGCCGTGCCCGTCCTCTGACGAGGCCATCGACGTAGACGTAACCCCGGCCTCGTCGCAGTTCAAAGTTGACGAGGCCGGGGTTCCTCACGCTCCGTCCCTGCGGGTGCCCTCAGGCTCCCCGCCAGTAGGCCTCAAGCGCCTGCGAGAGCGCGAGAAGGTCGTCCACGTGGCTCATCTCGCGTGCGGAATGCATCGACAGCAGCCCGACGCCCACGTCCACGGTGAGGATGCCCAGGCGGGTCGCCGTAATCGGGCCGATCGTCGTCCCGCACGGCATCGCGTTGTTGCCCACGAAGCTCTGCGAGGCCACGCCCGCCGCCGCGCACGCGCGGTTCCACAGGGCGATGCCCTCGCCGTCCGTCGCGTAACGCTGCTTGGAGTTGATCTTGACGATCGGGCCGCGGCCCATCACCGGGCGGCTATCCGGGTCGTGGTGGCCAGCGTAGTTCGGGTGCACCGAGTGCGCCGCGTCCGCGCTCACGCACGAGGAGGACGCCAGCATGCGCTCAAAACCGTCCTCGTCGCGGCCTAGCGACGCCGCCGTGCGGCGCAGCACCGTCTCAAGGATGGGACCCGCAGCGCCCGTTCGCGACTCCGAGCCCACCTCCTCGTGATCGAAGCACACGAAGACGGTGACGTCGCCGCCCGCGGGCGTGCCCCCGGCAGCCAGGCGCTCCAGGGCCACCAGGCCCGGGTGAACGCTCGACAGATTATCCTGGCGCGACGCCGCGACGAACTGCCCCTTGTCTCCGAAGAAGCCCGGCCCCTGGCTGGGGGTCAGGATCAGGTCGAAGGCGGCGATCTGCGACGCGCCGTCCAGGCCCGCCGTGCGCGCCAGGTACTCCAACACGTTGCCGCGCGGGTTATCCACCGTCCACACCGGATGCAGGTGCTTCTGCGGATCCAGCTTCAACCCGCCCGGGTTCACGTCCCGATCCAAGTGAATGGCCAGCTGCGGGATGCGCGCGATCGGGCCCGTGCGCGCCAGCACCGCCTCGCCGCTCGCGAGGATCAGGCGCCCCGCCAGCGTCAGCTCGCGGTCCAGCCACGAGTTCCACATCATGCCGCCGTACACCTCGACGTCGATCTGACCCCACCCGTCTGCGGTAGTCGACTGCACCGAAGGCTTGACCGACAGCGCCGGGGAGTCCGTGTGTGCGCCCACGATACGGAAACCAGCGTCGGGGGCGACCTCCTCGGGGACCAGCCACGCGGCCACCGCGCCGCCGCGCACCATGACGTGCCCGCCGGGGCTCGCGTCCCACGCGCCCTTTTCGTCAACCCTCGTGAAGCCGGCGTCGACCAGGCGCGCAGCCACGACCTCGGCCGCGTGGTACGGGGTGGGGGAGTCGAGGAGGAAATGCTGATAGTCCACCGCGTTCGCGTGGACCTCGTCCAGTTCAAGCTGTGCCATACCACCCATGGTATGTCGCCGCGGGGGCCCTATGCTGGAGGCATGAACTCGATTCCTTGCCACACCTTGTCCGACGGCTTGGATCTTCCAGCCATCGCCCTGGGAACCTACAACCTGCGTGGCTTCTCGGGTGTTGCCGCCATCGTCTCCGGCATCGACGCCGGATATCGAATGCTGGACAGCGCCTTCAACTACGAGAACGAGGGGGCGCTCGGGGCGGCAGTGCGCCGCTGCGGCGTGGCTCGTGAGGAGCTGCGCCTCGTCTCCAAGCTCCCCGGGCGCCACCAGCGCTACGACGCGGCCGTCTACACCCTTGAGGAATCCCTCATGCGCGCCGGCCTTGACTACTGGGACATGTACCTGATCCACTGGCCCAACCCCCGCCGTGGCCTCTACGTCGAAGCTTTCGGGGCGCTGCTCGACGCGCGTGCTCGTGGCCTCGTCCGCTCAGTCGGCGTGTGCAACTTCCTGCCCGAGCATCTGGAGCGCCTGCGGGAGGAGACGGGCGAGTATCCGAGCGTCAACCAGATAGAGCTGCACCCGTACTTCCCGCAGGCTTGTGCTCTGTCGTATCACGAGCGCATCGGCGTGCTCACGGAGTCGTGGAGCCCGCTGGGACGCAAGTGGCACATCGTCGATGACCCCGCCGTGCTTGCCCTGGCTTCCGAGGTCGGCGTTTCCCCCGCGCGGCTCATCCTGCGCTGGCACTACCAGCTCGGAGCCCTGCCCCTGCCCAAGTCCGGCTCTGTCGAGCGTCAGCGCGAGAACCTGGATATCTTCTCCTTCTCTCTGTCGGAGGAGCACATGGCTGCGATCAGCGCCCTCGGCCGTCCGGATGGCCGCCAGGCCGACCAGGATCCCGCCTACTACGAGGAGTTTTAACTTCCTGGCGTTGCTGCGGCCCCACCTGATGTCGAGCGTTGCTGCGCGGCGCCGGCTTTCCGGGCGCCGTCGGGACTGGCGGCGCCTTCCACACCGGTGCTGCGGCCAGGCCCCGCGGGCCTCGCAGTGGCCTCTAACCGGGTGGGGTGGTGTCGTGCATGTGTGCTTGGGGTGGTCGATCGTGGGGCGTGGCCTGGTCCTTGGCGTTCTGATCGTCACGCATGCGGATAGGTTATTGCTTCATGGATAGGTTATGAGCATCTGGATAGCTTGTTAACCTATCCGCGTGTTCGTAACCTATCCGGATGGGCTGGCGGTTGCCGATAAGTGAAGTGCCCGCCCTCGCGGCGAGGCGAGGGCGGGCACCAACGCAAGCGTCACATGCGACGCAAGCGGCGAAAACGCGGGCTCACTACTGCTCAAGCGACACGCGGTAGACGTTGGTCTCGCGCAGCTGGAAGCCGGCGCGCTGGTAAAGACGGTTCGCGGCCTCGCGCGTGGGACGGGAGGTCAGGTCCACGGTGCGCGCGCCGACCTTCTTCGCGTGCTCGACCGCCGCTGCAACGAGGGCCTGTCCGGCCCCCTGGCCGCGGGCAGCCTCGTCCACGACGACGTCCTCGACCCAGGCGCGCACGCCGGTGGGGATCTCGAAGGTGGCCAGGGACAGCATGCCGAGGATCGGGCGGTCGCCCTGTGCGTCGGCCTCGTCGGGGCGGAATACGAAGAGGTGGACGCTGTCCTGGGACAGGAAGCGCTCCACGTCTACCTCGCTCATCGGGGAGGCGGAGCGGGAGAGCTGGGGGAGCAGGCGCGCCATGGCCTTGTGTAGCTCGGGCGTGGCGGCGGTGATGAGTTCGACGGTCATGATTCTCCTAACGGTTGGATTAAGTGTAACGGCCGGAGAGGGGAAGCCCGCGCGGCACGGGAGCGTGGGACTCCAACGTGTGCCGACACCGCGTTGGCGAGTGGCGCGCCCGCTGCGCGGTCTCGGGAGGGACGAGGCCGGGGCCGGGCGCGCGCAGCGGCGTCAGATCGTGATCTCGACCTGGTTGCCCTCGACGGCGACGACGCAGCTCTCGTAGTAGCCGTCGCCGGTGGTGCGCGGACCGCTCACGACCTCGTACCCGGCGGCCTTGAGCGTCGCGGTCAGCGCGTCGACCGTTTCCTTGCTGCCGACGGAGAACGCAATGTGCGCGTAGCCGGTGCGGTTGAGGTCCTTGGCGGTGTCAGGCATCTGCGGCCTCGTCATGATCTCCAGGCGAGCGCCTTCATTGAAGCTGATGAAGTACGACCGGAAATCCGTGGTCGTGTTGTGGTAGCACTTGTTCGAGCGGCCACCCAGGTAGCGGACGAAGAAGTCTCGCGCCGCCTCCAGGTCGTTGACGTACATCGCGACGTGTTCGATGTGCATGGGAACCTCCTCGGCTCAATCCCCTGGGTACAGTGTATGCCGACCGTGAACGCCGTCACGCGCCCTGGCGCTCGAGGAGGAGGGCGACCTCGGCGTGGGTCGTGTGGGGGAACATGTCGAAGACGCGGCCCTCGCGGGGACGCAGCGAGGGCATGAGCGTGAGATCCGCGGCCAGGGTGGCCGGGTTGCACGAGGAATAGATGACGCGGGGCGTGCCGCATCCGTCCAGGAACGAGGCCAGGTCTGCGCCGATGCCCCGGCGCGGCGGGTTCACGACGATCACGTCGGGGACCTGGGACGCATCCTGGGAGCGCGCCCACGCGGTTGCGTCCTCGGCAATGAAGCGAGCTGCGCCTCGGGACAGCCCCGCGTGGCGGGCGGCGCTGATCGCCGAGGAGATCGCCCCGGAGGAGACCTCGACGCCGGTGACGGCCGGGAACCCGGCGCGCGCGCAGGCCAGGGCGAAGCCTCCAACGCCGCAGTACAGGTCCCACAGACTCTCGGGTGCCCGCCCGTCGTTCATGGGCAGAGACGCCCACTCGGCGGCCTGCCCGTACAGGGCCGCGGCGACGCGCGCGTTCGTCTGCGCGAAGGAACGAGGCCCGAGCTCAAGGCCCTCGATGCTCAGGGGCAGTGTTCGGGCGCGCGTCAGGATGATCTCGTCGGGCCCCTCGACGATGGCCTCGTGCGTGGGGTGGATGTTCGCGGTGACGACCAGCGCAGCAGGCACGAGCTCGCGCAGGAGGGGCAGCGCCGCGCGTATGTCGGAGACTCGGTCGCGGGTGCGCAGCACGAAGCGGATCATGAGGCTCTCGCCCTCGCCGACGGTCATGAGGATGTTTTTCAGTTCCCCGCGCTTGGCGGGAACGTCGTAGGGGGTGAGGCTCAGGGACCGGATGAAGCGTTTGAGGCCGGGCGTCGCGCGGTTGATGGCGGGGTGCTGGATGGGGCAGCCGGGCAGGTCGACGCCGCGCCGGTCGGGGCCCAGGATCCCCAGGGTGGGGCGGCGGCGCGTCCCCCCGACGACGAGCTTGGCGCTCGTTCGGAAGCCACGCTCGGGGGACGAGGCCGGGGCGAGCCAGTGGAGGAGGTTGGCGCCCGGGACGGGGGAGAGGGTTGCCACGACGGCATTGACCTTGTCGGCGAGCTGGGACTCGTAGGGCTGGGGGAGCAGGGTGCACGAGTGGCAGGTTCCGGCGTCGAAGTGGTCGCAGCGCATCTGACCAGTGTAGGCGGGGGCGGGGCGTACCGTCAGGTACGCCCCGCCCCCGCCTGCGGCGTGTCGGCACACGCGGAGTTTACGCCTTGGCGCGGCGCGAACGTCGGATGAACGCCGTCCCCGCCCCGGCCGCAGCCAGGGCAAGGGCGCCGACAATCAGGGCGTTGGAGCCCGTGCGGGCGAGTCCTCCCGTGCCTCTCTTGTCGCCGTCGGCTGTGGGTGAGGGTTGGGCGTTCGGCGCGGCGCTCGTGTCCGCGGAGGGTACCGGGGCGGGGGGAGCGGTCACCGTCAGCGGCGCGGCGGCACGGACCCCAGGGATGGCGGACTCTGCGACGATCGTGTGCTCGCCGGCCTCGGTCGCGGAGGGAACCGTGACCTGGGCCGTGAAGGCGCCGGTCGCGTCCGTTGTGGCCGCGCCGACCTCGACCGGCTCGGAGTGGAGGCTGAGCGTCAGCTCGGAGTTCGGAGTGAAGCCGGTGCCCGTAACGGTCACGCGCTGGCCGGCTTCGACGCTGGAGGGTGCGACCGTGACCGCGGGCGTCGAGAGCTGCGCGGCCCTGACGGTCACGGAGGTGACGGTCGTGTCCTTGCCGAAGCCCTTGAGGGCGTAGGCCGGGCTGTCGTAGGCCAGGGTGACGCGCGCGGTGGCGTTCGCCCCGAGTGTGAAGGGGCCAACGCCGCTGGTCAGGTCTGTGACGGTCAGGTCTTTGATCTCCTGTCCGCCCACGGTGACCTTGTACTTCGCGTAGTCGTCCGTGAAGCCTGACGTCTCGAAGGAGACGGAGACCCCGGAGGCGACCTTGTCGCCCGAGGTGACGGAGGCGGTGAAGCTGGTCTCGCCGGTCTTGGGGGTGGGGGCCTTGAACTTCTCGAGGCTGGAGGAGGGGATCGTGGTCGGCTGCTCGCCGATGGTGGTCAGGCCAGTGGGCACGTAGTTGGGAGCGCCCTTCGTGGTGACCGTGACGACGGGCAGGATCTCGTCGGGCCTGGCGGGCAGCGTGACGACGAGGTCGTTGCCGCGGGCCTCGTAGTGCAGGGGCGCGTCCGAGCCGTCCAGCTTGACCGAGGAGATGTCGTTGGCTCCCGCGCCGCGCAGCGTGATCATGCCGTCAGTGGGCCACTTCTCGATGCCCATGTAGATGTGAGAGTCGTCGACCATGGTCTTGCCCCAGGCTTCGATCGGGAAGTGGGTTGGGCGCGAGTTGTTGAGGATGCCGGGATGCGCGCGGTTCCAGTCCCCGATTCCCTTGAGGACCGAGGCGTCCCACGGGTCGTAGGATCCGTCGAACTTCGGGCCGACGTTGAAGAGGAACTGGCCGCCGAGGGCCACCGTGGAGAACATGTTGCCGACGATCTCGGTGGTCTTCGTCTTGGCGCCGCCAGGCGCTTTGCGAAGCGTCGTCGTGTTATCGACGTCGATCATGTGGTCCCAGTCTTCCTCGGAGTAGTCCGGGTAGCCGGTGTCCTTGAACTTGGGCGCGGCGTCGTCCCAGTTCGCGTAGCCCCACGTCTTGTGGAAGATAGAGACGGCCGACTCCCAGGGGCCCTGGGTCTGCTCAGACTGCATCTCGTTGTCCCAGCCGACCTCGAAGTCGGCGCGATCGTTGCCCACGCGCGAGTTGATCATGATGTTCGGCTGGAGCTCGTGCGCCCAGGCGCGCAACTGGTCGGACTGGGCGGCGTTGGGCTTGCCCATGTCGTACCAGAGTTCGGCGATCTCGCCGTACTTGCCCCCCAGGAGTTCCTTCAGCTGCTCATGGATGTACTCCATGTAGCCTTCTTCGTCCAGGGTGTTCGCGTTCTTCCAGGGATCCTCTGGCTGCTTCTCCCAGTCGATGTTGGAGAAGTAGAGGCCGAACTTGATGCCGACCTTCTTGCAGGCCTGCGACAGCTCGAGGATTGGGTCGCGGTGCGAGGGGGATTGCTTCGTGAAGTTGTAGTCGGTCGTCTTCGTGTCCCACATGGCGAAGCCGTCGTGGTGCTTGGAGGTGATGAGCAGCATCTTCATGCCGGTGTCTTTGGCCTGCTGGCACCACGCGGTCGCATCAAAGTTGGGGGCTTCGAAAGTCTGTGCGGTCGCCAGGTACTCGTCGCGGGGAATGCCCTGAAGGGGGATGCGGCTATCCCAGGTTTGCTGGTGTCCCCACGCCTTGATCTGTTCGGGGTAGCCCACCTCCTGCTTCTGGCCCTTGTACCAGCCCGCATACGAGGAGTAGACGCCCCAGTGAATGAACATGGCGTACTTCATGTCCTGCCACTGCGCTACCTTCGCCTCGGTGGAGGCGGGAACTGCTGCGGGGATCGCGTAGCGTGCGTCGTAGACGGCCGGGGCGGAGGGCGTGCCCGGCTGGGGGGCGTTGGTCGGAGGCGCGTCTGCCAAGGCGGGACCTGCCATTCCTAGTGTGAGTAGACCGGCGAGGATGCTGCCAGTCAGTCGATTCGTGATGTGCATCAAGTCTCCATTGAGTGATGAGAAGCTCCGATTTGGGAGCGGCCACAGTCTAATGGGGCTGGGTGACGAAAGTCATTTCCTGTCGAAGGGAACCGGGAACTCATGCTCGGATGTGATGAATAGCACATAGGGAAGTTTGACTGGTTGGAAAGTCCTGGGGGTGCGTTTCTTAAGCCTTGCGCGGGTTGGCCCTTGAGCGGGTAAGTCAATTCCAGGTCAGTGGTCAGGGATTGTTGAACGTTGGGCCTCGTGCGGCGTTCCGGTCACACGTAGTCTGTTCGGTAACCGTCGCGGCCATCGCTACGTCCCGGCCGCGCGGGTCCAAACGAACCCTACGGAGGATGAATTGATGACGATGCTCCGCGCGAAGTGGGCGCGGGCGGCGGTAGGCGCTTCGGCGCTTGCCCTCGCCGCGACTGGGATGGGCGTCTTTGGCGTCTTCTCGGCTGCGCCTGCCGAGGCCGCCGTCAACCCCAATATCAAGGTTGCAATTAAGCCGCTGGTGCTGTCTGACAAGGACGGCGTTGAGATCCCAGGGGCGGGCGCCCAGGTTGAGGATCCGGTGAGGATGTACATCGAGTGGGATGCCACCGACGCCAACCCCCAGCCGGGCGACTCCTTCACGGTCGGCCTTCCGGCCACGGGGGCTGCGTTGCCTGATATCACGCACTACTACCGATTCCGCGAGGTGGGGCGTACCGATCCGCTGATGTTTAACAAGGTGCAGGTCGGCGAGTGTGTGACTGCCGCCGATGTTATGACCTGTACCTTCAATCAAGCTATCGCAGCTCAAAGCAAGGTCAAGGGCACGATGAATCAGATGCTCATGGCCCAGAAGGAAACGCCGCTGACCAAGCTACCCTTCGACGCCAACGGCGTTGAGACCCAGGTTCCGAACCCGAACGACGAGCCCATCGTGGAGCGCCTGTGGACCGAGAAGAACGTCGGCAAGTACGCGAACTCCCTCAAGCGCGACTCGACCCAGATCAACTGGCACATCACCGGTTCCGGGCGTCGCCTCTCAGAGCGCTCGGGAATGCCCGCGGGAACCTACGCCAACAAGGTCGTCTTCAACGATGTCCTCGGCGCTGACGGTCAGACGCTGCTACCCGCCGACTCCACCTGGTACGTCCGAGTGGACCCCAAGAGCGCCCCGAACACCTTCCCGACGGTCGCGCGAGTCGGGCAGCCCGGCATCAACACGACCTACGGCAACTACACGCTGGAGCGCACCATCTCCGACGATGGTAAGTCTGCGACCGTGACCCTGACCCGCACGGACGGCAACTTCGATCCGGCGATCAACTACGAGATCGTCTACTCCTCCAAGATCGACGGCCCCGTCGTTCCCGAGAAGCAGTACATGAACAGTGCGACGCTGGTCGGTGACACGGAAGGTCCGATTACCTCGGCGATCAGCTACCGCGACCCGATCACCTACACCGTTGAGATGAAGCCCGGCTACGGCGCCTTCGGCGTGAAGAAGTACGTGGCCGGCGCACAGGTCGGTGCCGGCGCGGGACAGATCCCCGCCGCCACGGCAGTCACGGTTAATGTCGCCTACGAACTCCCCGCTGGCTGGGACCCGACTATTCACCCCGAGTGGACCGCTCCCGAGGGTGGAGCCAACCCCTACACGATGAAGGTTCCCGTCGAGCAGGGTGTGGCCGGTGTGGCCTTCCCCAAGGGAACCAAGGTGACGCTTACGGAATCCCTCGACTCTGCGCAGCTGCCGGCCGCTCTGCGTTGGCAGGGTGATCCCTCCTTCTCCGTCGGATCTACGAGCGCCGTGAACGAGGTCTCCTTCACCATCGCTGAGAACAACGTCTCTGCGGTCTCGCTGACCAACACTGCAGCCCCTGCTCCCGGCAAGATTGCCGTGACGAAGAAGGTCGTTGGTGACATTCCGGCGGGTAAGACTTTCTCCTTCGATTACGTGTGTGACGATGCCGCGAAGACCTCGGGCTCGATCCTGGACGTCCCCGCCGGCGATACCAGGCTCTCCCGCGACATCCCGGCTGGCGCTACCTGCGCGGTGACGGAGCGGGACGCCTCGGTTGAAGGGTTCACCCTCCAGACCTCGGCGATCGACCCCGTGACGGTCAAGGCTGGTGAGGTCGCGACCCTGGAGGTGACCAACACCTACACGCCGGTCCCGGATCCGACGCCCTCCGCGACTCCCACGCCCACCGAGACCCCCGGTGGCAACGATGGGGGAGATCGTCCCAACCTGGCGCGCACGGGTGCCGACGTGCTCGGCGGATCCCTCGCGACCCTGACTCTCCTGGGAATGGGTGGCGGACTCCTCGCCCTGCGCCGCGCCCGTCGCTGACGGACGCAACGGCTGAGCGAGCACGCTGAGTGCTGAGCTCCGGACCCCCGGGCCCTTGCGGCCCGGGGGTCCGCCGTGTTGTGTGCGATGACGGTCCGTCGCGGCGGAGCGGGAGGGGACGGCAGTCAAACCTGAGTGCTACGGACTCAACTTCTCGTCTTCCCGCTTGCGGAATAAAAGAGACGCACGTAAAGTTGAGTACATCAGACTCAAGGGTCCGTCGGGTTCGCCCCGGCGCCACACAAGCAACGCGAGCCGCTTCCCCTCAGTGGCGCGGTCTCGCCAACGAAAGGAACACACTATGGCACGTGCAGTCGGTATCGACCTCGGCACCACCAACTCCGCTATCGCCGTCCTCGAAGGCGGCGAGCCCACCATCATCCCCA
>ERZ772917.361-NODE-361-length-32718-cov-5.563114_pt1 | contig 32718 bp, 21 predicted proteins | sample MGYA00511187_ERZ772917 | MGnify/ENA primary metagenome ERZ772917 (study PRJEB29015, sample SAMEA2737925) | human oral metagenome | biome: human oral; feature: human-associated habitat; material: dental | place: China | collected 2012 ...
GCCCTCGGGTGGCGACGCGCCGGCCCCTGGTGATGCCACGGCCCCCGATGGCGCTCCGGCGCGCGCCGAGCCCGCGGCAGGGGGCGGCGACGGCCTGCGGGCACCGATCGAAGCGGTCATGATGGTGGCCGCCGAACCGGTGCCCGCCTCGGACATCGCCGACGCGCTCGGCGTGGACCAGGAGGAGGCCGACGGGGCGCTGCGGGCCCTGGCGCGCTCCTACCGGGAGGAGGGGCGCGGATTCGAACTGCGGGAGGCCGCGGGCGGCTGGCGCGTCTACTCCTCCCCGCGCTTCGCCGACGTGGTCGGCCGATTCGTGGTGGGCACGGCGCAGGCCCGCCTGTCCCAGGCGGCGCTGGAGACGCTCGCGATCATCGCCTACCGCCAACCAATCACGCGCGCCCGCGTCTCCAGGGTGCGCGGGGTCGGCGTCGACGCCGTCGTGCGGACCCTCATGGCCCGAGGCCTGATCGCCGAAGTGGGGGAAAAGGAATCCGGCGCGCGCCTGTATGGTACTACCAGCGAGTTTCTTGAGAAGATGGGTTTGGGATCGTTGGAGGACCTGGTGCCCCTGGCGCCCTACCTACCAGCCGCTGAGGAGCTGGACGACCTGGAGGACCAATTATGAGAAAAGACCTTTACACCGCCGGGGGCGTGCGCCTGCAGAAGGTGCTGGCCCAGGCGGGGGTCGCCTCGCGCCGCGCCGCCGAGCAGATGATCGCGGACGGGCGAGTCAGCGTCGACGGGCAGGTGGTGCGCGGCCAGGGCATGCGCGTGGACCCCACGGCGCAGGTCATCCACGTCGACGGCGAGAGGCTCATCCTCGACGAGACCAAGCACGTGGTGCTCGCCATCAACAAGCCCGTCGGCGTGGTCTCCACGATGAGCGACCCGGAGGGCAGGCCCACTGTGGCCGACATCGTCGCGGGCTACCCCGAGCGCCTCTACCACGTGGGGCGCCTCGACATCGACACCTCCGGGCTGCTGCTGCTCACCAACGACGGCGAGCTGGCCAACCGCCTCACGCACCCCTCCTACGAGATCAGCAAGACCTACGTGGCGCGCCTGCACGGCGAGGTGCGCCCCGGCGTGAAGCGCCGCCTCATGGCGGGCATCGAGTTGGAGGACGGGCCCATCGCGGTCGACGGCTTCCGCGTGGTCGACACCTACGGCGACATCACGACCGTGGAGATCGTCGTCCACGAGGGGCGCAACCGCCTGGTGCGCCGCATGATGGACGCCGTCGGCTTCCCGGTGCGCGAGCTCGTGCGCACGGGCTTCGGCCCCATCCGCCTCGACCACCTGCAGCCGGGGACCAGCCGCCGCGTGAAGGGCAACGCGCTGACGGCCCTGTACGGGGCAGTCGGGCTGTGAGCGGCGCGGAGGCCCCCGCCCAGGGGCCGCGCGCCATGGCGACGCGCGGGCCCGTCCTGGTGATCGGATCGGGGCTGCTGGGCGCCTCACTGGGCCTCGCCCTGCGCGCCGGGGGCGTGGAGGTCCTCCTGGAGGACGCCTCGCCCACGTCGCTGCGCCTCGCCCAGGACATCGGCGCGGGCCGCCCGCTGTCGGAGTGGACCGCGGATACGGGGGAGCAGAGGGAGGCCGGCCCCGGCCTCGTGGTCGTCGCGACGCCGCCGGACGTGGCGGACCGCTGCGTCGTGCACGCCCTGCGCGCCTACCCGCGCGCCTTCGTCACCGACGTCGCCTCCGTGAAGGACGCCGTCATGTCCGACGCCCTGGCCGAGCTCGGGCGCCAGGAGATGGCGGAGGCGGGGGCCCGCTACGTCGGATCGCACCCCATGGCGGGCCGCGAGCGCTCGGGCGCGGGCGCCGCGGATGCCGACCTGTTCTACGGCAGGCCCTGGGTGGTGGTCGCCCACGAGGGATCCAGCCCCGAGGCGGTGCTCGCGGTGCGGGCCCTCGCCTCCGACGTGGGCGGAGTGCCCATGGAGATGACGGCGCCCATGCACGACCGCTCCGTGGCACTGGTGTCCCACGTCCCGCAACTCGTGTCGTCGATGCTGGCGGCGCGCCTGGGGGACGCCCCGCCCGAGGCCCTGTCGCTGGCGGGCCAGGGGCTGAGGGACACGGCGCGCATCGCCGCCTCCGACCCCAGGCTGTGGACCGCGATCCTGGCGGGCAACGCCGGCCCCGTGGCCGAGGTGCTGCGCGGGATCCAGCGCGACCTCGACGACCTGGTGACCCACTTGGACGCGGCGGCCAGGCTGGGGCCCCTGCGCGGGGGCAGCGTGGGCGCCATCAACCGCGTCATGGAGGCCGGCAACAGGGGAGTGGCCCGCATCCCCGGCAAGCACGGCGGGGCGCCCCGCCGCTACGCCGAGCTGGAGGTCCTCATCCCCGACTCGCCCGGCGAGATGGGCCGCCTGTTCTCCGAGCTCGGCGAGGCGGGGGTCAGCATCGAGGACTTCGTCCTGGAGCACTCCTCCGGGCAGCAGGTCGGCGTGGGCAGGGTCATGATCGACCCGTCCGCCATGGAGCGGGCGGTGGCGGTCCTCGAGGCGCATTCGTGGCGCCTCATCCCGCACTGAGCGGGGGCTCCGAGTGGGCGACCCTGGGCTCCCCCTCCCGGGCGCCTCAACCCGCACTGAGTTGGGGGCTCTGGGCCCCTGAGTCTTCGGCCATCTGCCGCGCGAGCGCCCGCGTCCTCCCGGCCAGCGCGAGCGCATACGCCAGCGGGCGCCGACCGCGTCCGCCCCGGCCCGCTTGAGCGCGCACTCGCACGGGCGCTGTCCGCGTCCGCCCCGGGCGGCGCTTACGGCGTAGGATCGACGTGTGCGCGTACTGGTCGTGGGAGCGGGAACCATGGGGATCACCCACGGCTGGCTGCTGTCGCAGCACCACGACGTGTCATGGCTGGTCCGCGGGGACAGAGCGGACTTCTACGGGGAGCCCTTCGAGCTCAGCGTCCACGATCTTCGCCCCGGCCGCCGGGACACGACGGCCACCGTCTCCCTCAAGCTCGTCACCAGTATCGCGCCGGACCTGTACGACGCCGTCCTCGTCATGGTGCCGGGCGGGAACCTCCCCGACGTGCTGCCCGTGCTCGACGGCGCCGGCACCCGCGTTCCGGTCGTGCTCATGCTCAACCACTGGAACCTGGCCGGGGCCCTGGGCGGGGCCCTGGGCGGCTCCTCGGACCCGCGCTCGAACCGCCTGCTCGGCTTCCCGTCCCAGGTCGGAGGCGGCAGGCAGGGCCACCGGATCTCGGTGACCGTCTTCCCCCGAGGCACGGTCCTGGAAGCCGGCACTGCCAGCAAGAAAGCGGCGTTGGACAAGGCCGAGGCGCTGTTGGCCTCGGGCGGACTCACCATTCGCCGCCAGCGCCGTATGCCCGACTGGCTCGCCGTGCACAGCATGCAGCAGGCCCTCACCGCCGCCCCGCTCATCGAGGCGGGGAGCTATCGCGCGTTCGCCGCGGATCGGGCGGCCATAGCCCGCATGGTCGTGGCTTTCCGGGAGGGCCTCGACGTGTGCCGCGCCCGCGGCATCCGCACGTGGCGCCTCTGGCCAGCCCCATTGTTCAAGCTCCCCAAGCCCCTGGTCGCGCGGCTGATGCAAGGGATGTTCCAGCAGGCCGAAACAGAGGCGATGGTGGTGGGCCACATGGGCCACGGCCTGGACGAATGGATCGAGGGGCTGGAGTCGATACGCGCCGACGCGCAGCGCCTCGGCGTCCCGGCTCCTGAGATCGACCGGCAGTGGGCCGTCATCCGCTCCCGCCGGTCATGGGCCTGAGCCCCCGGCTCCTCCCGCAGCGGTGCGCGGTGGCCGTTCCGCCTGCCCGAGGGGGCCTGATGGCCCGGCTCCCCGCGCCACGGCGGCAGTGGTCCTCCCGCCGCTACAATGGGGGCGTCCCGCCGCGCGGCCGACCGGCCCCGGCCAACTGCCGCGCGCGGGGCGGTGCACCAATACCCACGAAACCCCTGAAACGCACGGAGCGGGAACAGTCCCGCGCCCGATGGGCGCAGCCGCGTTCCGTTGCGGAGCGCAAGGGGAACTGGAGGAACCCATGAACGACGACGCCCGCAGGGCCGCCATCGGCCGCCTCGGCATCACGATAGCGATCGACGGGCCCGCGGGCTCGGGCAAGTCCACGGTTTCCAAAGCCGTCGCCTCCCGCGCTGGCATCGGGTACCTGGACACGGGGGCCATGTACCGGGCGCTCACGTGGTTCGCCCTGGAGTCCGGCGTGGACTTCGGTGCCGATGGCTCCGACGGCCTCGTCGCCTCCCTGGCCGACCGGATGCGCCTGCGCCTCGACTCGGACCCCCACGACCCGCACGTGTGGGTGGGGGACGCCGAGGTGACCGCCGCGATCCGCGAGCCGCGCATCGCCCTGGCCATCAGGCACGTCTCCACGAACCTGCGGGTGCGCGCGTGGATGGCGCAGGAGCAGCGGCGCCGCATGATGGAGGCCCGCGCCCAGGGGTCGGGCATGATCGCCGAGGGCAGGGACATCACGACCGTCGTCTGCCCGGACGCCGACGTGCGGGTCCTGCTGCTGGCGGACGAGGAGGCGCGCCTGCGCAGGCGCACCCTGGAACTGTACGGCGACTGCGCCCCCGAGCACCTCGAGGTGGTGCGGGAGCAGGTGCAGGGGCGCGACCGCGCGGACTCCGCCGTCACCGAGTTCATGAAGCCCGCGCCCGGAGTGCGGGTGGTGGACTCCACGGGCCTCGATGTCGAGGGCGTCACCGGGGCCGTGCTCGCCCTGGTGGACGAGGACCTGCGGGCGCGGGGCGCCTGAGCGGGGGCGCAGGTGGTGCTGTCCGACGGCGGGTAGATCGGCATTGGGGTAGGGAACCGCCCATTGGGGTAGGAAACCGCTCATTGGGGTAGGCGAATTGCCTACCCCAATGCCTCGTTGCCTACCCCGATGAGGGAGCCGGAGCAGGGCGCCTGGCGCCCGGCGCCCGGCCGCATCATCTGCGGGCGCCCCGCCGCCTCCCTGCTACGCACACAAGGACCCCGAATTAGACAACATGGACCGCACACAACGGCTTGATTCCGCCCTTGTGTGCGCAGGCGTGTTGCGTAATTCCGGCCGTTGTGTGCGTAACCCGTGGGCGGGGGGAGCGGCCTGGAAACGGTCGGCGACGAGCCCGGACTATCCGCTCGCTTCCGGCCCTGTGGCCGCGCTCCCGGTGTATGATTGCGGAACATCTGTTAACCGCTGCTGAAGGGGCTGTCGTGGGGAACACTCGGGAGGAACCGGTGGGCCTGGGCGACCTCACGGCGGGCATGAGGCTGGTCGGCTTCGTCGGCGCCGACGCGGTCGAGGTGCTCGCGGTCAACCCGGTCGGCGGTGAGGCGGTCGAGGTCGTCTACCGCGAGAAGTCCGGCAGCATCGACGCCCGTATGGCGACGGCCGAGGACCTCAGGGGCGTCCGGGTGGAACGTGGTGACGACGGCACCGCCCCCTACGACGCGGACCCGCGCGATTTCATGCTGGCCGCGGAGGCGCTGCGCATCAAGTACGCGGCCCTGTACGACCCGATGGCGGCCGTGTCCTCCTCCGAGATCGAGCCGCTTCCCCATCAGATCCGCGCCGTTTACGAGCAGATGCTGCCGCAGGTGCCGCTGCGTTTCCTACTGGCGGATGACCCCGGCGCGGGCAAGACGATCATGGCGGGCCTCTACCTCAAGGAGATGATGCTCCGCTCCGACTGCGAGCGCGCTCTGATCGTGGCGCCCGGGGGGCTGGTGGATCAGTGGCACGACGAGCTCCACACGAAGTTCGGCCTGTCCTTCGAGGTGCTGACGGCGTCGATGGCGGACGCCGCACAGGGCAATGTCTTCGAGGAGCATCCACGCTTGATCGTCCGCATGGACCAGGTGTCGCGCAGCGACGCCCTCATGGACCAATTGCGCGCCGTGCGCTGGGACGTGGCCGTGGTCGATGAGGCCCACAGGATGAGCGCCCACTACACCTCGTGGAACGCGGAGGTGAAGACCACGAAGCGCTTCACGCTGGGCAGGGTGTTGTCCCACCAGGCGCAGCACCTGCTACTGATGACGGCCACGCCGCACGCCGGGAAGGAGGAGGACTTCCAGCTGTTCCTCACCCTGCTGGACGCGGACCGTTTCGAGGGCCGTTTCAGCAGGGACCGCCACTCCACCGACACCCGCGGTTTGATGCGCAGAATGGTGAAGGAGGACCTGCTGACCTTCGAGGGCAAACCACTGTTCCCGGAGCGCAGGGCGTACACGGTGGGCTACGCCCTGTCCGGGCCGGAGCAGGAACTGTACGACCGCGTCACCGAGTACGTGCGCACGGAGATGGGGCGCGCCGACCGCATCGGCGAGCAAGGCCAATCCCGGCGCAGCAACTCGGTGGGTTTCGCACTGACAGTCCTGCAGCGCCGCCTCGCCTCCAGCCCTGAGGCGATCACGCGCTCCCTGGAGCGCAGGGCGGAGCGCTTGGGCCAGCGCCTGCGCGACATCGGCCAGCGCAGGGCGGAGTTCCAGGGCAGCCGGGTCTTCGGGCGCCCGTTCGACCACGCCGTGGTGGCAGAGGACCAGGCGGACGCGACCCTGGAGGACTTGGACGACTTCGACGACGCCGAGGGCGACATGTCGGAGGCGGAGCGGGCGCGTTTCGAGGAGCGCATGGAGCAGGTGGTCGATTCCGCGACTGCGGCGCTGACAGAGGAGGAGCTAGTCCAGGAGATCAGTGCCCTCGGCGGCCTTGTGGCCCTGGCGAAGGAGGTCCGGGGCCGGGGCGAGGACCGCAAGTGGAACGAGCTGCGCCAGATACTGGCCGACCGGGTCCTCGTGGATCCCAGTGGCGCGCCCAGGAAGATCATCGTGTTCACGGAGCACAGGGACACCGTGGAGTATTTGCGGCGCAGGATCACGACGCATTTGGGGCGGCCCGGGGCGGTCGTCGTGATCCACGGCGGCACGCCGCGCCGGGCCCGCCAGGAGGCGCGCGAGCAGTTCACGCACAACCCTGACGTGCGGGTTCTTCTGGCCACGGACGCCGCCGGGGAGGGCCTGAACCTGCAACGCGCGCACCTCATGGTCAACTACGACCTTCCGTGGAACCCGAACCGGATCGAGCAGCGTTTCGGGCGCATCCACAGGATCGGCCAGACGGAGGTGTGCCACCTGTGGAACCTGGTCGCGAAGGGCACCCGTGAGGGCGACGTGTTCCGCACACTCCTCGGCAAGATCGAGCAAATGGACCTGGCTTACAGGGGGAACCTGTTCAACGTGCTGGGGGAGGGGAAGACTTTCGAGAACAAGTCGTTGCGGGAGCTGCTGGTGCAGGCGATCCGCTACGGCGACGACCCCCGGGTGAGGGCCAGCCTGGACAAGGTGATCGACGAGTCGGTGTCGCAGGGCCTGGACGCGCTGGTCGAGGAGCGGGCGCTGGTCCCGGACATGTTCTCCGCGATGGATGTCGAGTCGGTGAGGCTGCGTATGGAGCGCGCCCGGGCGCGCCGCCTGCAGCCCGGGTACATCGAGGCTTTCACCCGCGCGGCCCTGGCCAGGCTGGGGGTGCGTTTGGAGGCGCGCGAGGCGGGCCGCTTCGAAATCACCCGTGTGCCGCAGCGGCTGGTGCGCGCCGCGCGGGCCGTGAATCCGGGTGCGCCGCTGCCGAGCGGCTACGAGCGCGTGGCTTTCGACCCGGCGAGGGTTTCGGACCCGGCCCGCCGGGTGTCGTTGATCGCCCTGGGCCATCCACTGCTGGAGGCGCTCATCGCGGTGACTCTGGAGGATTTGGCTGGCGCACTCGAGCGGGGTGCGGTGCTGGTGGACCGCAGTGGAATCGTGGACGAGCCGTCGGTGCTGGGGATCGCGGAGGAGACCATCACGGACGGCGCGCGCCGGGTGGTGTCCCGCCATTTCGACTACGTGCTCTCATCGACTGCGGAGACGGTGGGCGAGGTCCCCCCGTACTTGGATTGCGATGCTCCGCGCCCCGACGAGGCGGGCGCCGACCTGGCGGAGCTGGCTCCGAATGGGGCTGACCGCGTGGAGCGGATGCGCGCCGCGGCCTACGAGGCGGGGGTCCGCCCGCGCATGGAAGAGATCCACGCGCGCCGCGACGTGGAGATCGCCCGGACCAGGGCCCAGGTGGACGAGCGCCTGAGCGCCGAGATTCAGCTGTGGTACGACCGAGCCGCCCTGGCCCACGACGAGGAGCTGGCGGAGCGGGTTCCACGCATCAGCTCGGCGCAGGCGCAGCGCCGCGCCCGCGAGCTGGAGGAGCGCCTGGAGCGCAGGTTAGCGGAGCTCGACGCCGCCACCGCCCTGTCCGCGAAGCCGCCGCGCATCCGCGCCCGCGCCCTCATAGTCCCCGAGGCCCTGGCGGGAGGGGAACCGGGAGTTTTCACGCGCAACACCGCTGAAGTCGATCGACGGGCGGTCGCCGCGGTCATGGCGGCGGAGCGGGCACTCGGCCGGAGTCCCAGGGAGATGCCCCATTCGAATCCCGGTTTTGACATCTCTTCGACGGATGGGGCGGGCAACCGTTTCCTCATCGAGGTGAAGGGCCGCATCGAGGGGGCGCCGACGTTCACGGTCACGGCCAACGAGGTGGCTTTCGCGCGCACTCAGGCGAGCCGCCACCGTTTGGCGCTGGTGAGCGTGAGCCCGCTGGGCGCGGCCCACGACCGGGTCCGCTACGTGCGCGACGCGTTCGCGCACATCGATCCCACAGTGACGACGCTCTCGTACAATGAGCGGTGGAACAAGTACTGGCAACGCGGGACCGACCCCGTGTGAGCCACGAGTATTGAGGAAAGCACTTTTCATGAGGAAGAAACTCATCGAGACCTCCTTGCCCCTGGAGGCGATCAACGCCGCTTCGGCGCGGGAGAAGTCCATCCGCCACGGGCACCCCTCGACGCTGCACCTGTACTGGTCGCGCAAGCCGCTCGCGACGGCGCGCGCCATCCTATTCGCGCAGCTGGTGGACGACCCCGCTTCCCGTCCCGAGGAGTTCCCCACCGTGGAGGCCCAGGACGCCGAGCGCGCCCGCCTGCACGACCTGATGAGCCGCCTGGTGGTGTGGGAGAACAGCTCCGACGCCGCGTTGTTCGAGCAGGCGCGCGCGGAGATCCGCCGCTCCAACGGCGGTGCCATCCCCGCCGTCGTCGATCCTTTCGCCGGGGGCGGGTCCATCCCCCTGGAGGCCCAAAGGCTGGGCTGCCGGGCTGAGGCGTCGGACCTCAACCCCCTGGCGGTCCTCATCAACAAGGCGCTCATCGACATCCCCCCGCGCTTCCGGGGGCGTCCTCCCGTCCACCCGGGAGCGGCGGATCAGCCGGGCTACCGGGGCGCCGAGGGCCTGGTGGAGGACGTGCGCTTCTACGGGCGGTGGATGCGGGACGAGGCGGAGCGCCGCATCGGGCACCTCTACCCGAAGGTGAGGGCCCCGGGCGGCACCGAGCACACGGTGATCGCGTGGAAGTGGGCGCGCACCGTCACCAGCCCCAACCCCGCCAACCCCATCGAGGTGCCCCTGGTGAACTCCTGGTGGCTGTCGAAGAAGAAGGGGAAAGAGGCGTGGGTGCGCACCACCGTCCGCGACGGCCTGGTCCACTACGAGGTCGTCAACGACGCGAACGGCCCGAAGGGGAGCGAGGACGGGACGATGCGTCGTGGGAATGCTGTCGCTCTTGGCGATGGGACACCTATCGATATCAAGTACATCCGATCCGAGGCAAAAGCTGGTCGCCTGGGTTCCCAACTGATGGCAGTAGTTGCTGAAGACAAACGTAGACGCTTGTATCTTTCCCCGACAGGTGAACAGATCAGTTCCGCACAGGTGGAGCGTCCGGAGGATGTTCCGAATCAGCTGATTCCAACCCGGAACCACGACGTTGATCGACTTCCGATGTACGGAATGCCGACATGGGCAGACGCGTTCACGAATCGGCAGCTGGTGGCGCTGACGACCTTCTCCGACTTGGTGGGCGAGGCGCGCCAGCGGGTCCTGGAGGACGCGCTGGCCGCGGGCATGGAGGAGGGTGAGTCCCTGGAGGCCGGGGGAGCGGACGCGCGCGCCTACGCGGACGCCATCGCCACGTACCTGGCGTTGAGTGTGAGCCGCTGTGCCGATTACTGGTCATCGATCTGTAGCTGGCACTCAGGGCGCGAAACACTACGCAATGTATTTGCGCGACAAGCGATTCCAATGGTGTGGGACTTCGCAGAGGCGAATCCGTTTTCGCATTCCTCGGGGAATATCCTCGGCCAACTCGAGTGGGTCGCCAAGGCCGTCGAACGCGTCCCTGCGGACAGTCCTGGGAACGCTCGGCAGCTGAGCGCGGACGCGCGGGACTACTCGGGCCTCGTGGTGTCCACCGACCCGCCCTACTACGACAATATCGGCTACTCCGACCTCTCCGACTTCTTCTACGTGTGGCTGCGGCGCTGTCTGCAGGACATTCATCCTTCGGTGGTCTCCACCATGCTCACGCCGAAGGCCGAGGAGCTCGTGGCGAACCCCTACCGACACGACGGGAAGGAGAACGCCGCCAAGTTCTTCGTCGACGGCTTCAACACGGTCTTCCACCGGATATGCCAGGGCGCCAATCCGGATGTTCCGATGACCGTGTACTACGCGTACAAGCAGCAGGAGGCGGGCCGGGAGGGCACGTCGTCCACGGGCTGGCACACTCTGCTCGACGGCCTCATCGGTGCGGGCTGGGAGGTCACGGCCACATGGCCGGTGCGCAGCGAACTGACGAACAGAATGCTCTCCCAGGGGACCAACGCCCTGGCCTCGTCGATCGTCCTGGCCTGCCGCCCCCGCCCAGGCGACGCGCCCACCACCACCCAGCGCGCCTTCGTCCAGCGCATGAAGTCCGAGCTCCCCGGCGCCCTGCGCACGCTCATGCAGGGGGACATCGCCCCTGTTGACCTGGCGCAGGCCGCCATCGGGCCGGGCATCGCTGTGTTCTCCAGCTACGCGCGCGTGCGCTCCGCCAGCGGCGGCGACATCGGGGCGCGCGAAGCCCTGGAACTCATCAACCGCACCCTCGACGAGGTCCTGGGGGACCAGGAGTCTGAGTTCGACCCAGACACGCGCTTCGCCGTGCGCTGGTACCGCCAATACGGGTGGCGGCCCGAACAGTCCGGCATCGCCGACCAGCTGGCCAGGACCACACAAACCTCCATCGCCGAACTACAGCGCGGCGGCATCTTCACCACCGCGGGAGGGAAAGGGCGCCTGCTCAGCATCCGCGAACTCGACGCGCAGTGGGACCCGGCGTCCGATTCCCGCCTGTCGATATGGGAGGCGACGCTCCGCCTCGCGGCACTCCTGGAATCGAAGGGCCTTGAGAAGGTCGCCGAACTCGTCGCCAAACTGCCCGCCGCCATCCCCCTCTCCGCCATCAAGGAACTGGGCTTCCTGCTCTTCCACGAGGCCGAGAGGAAGGGCGACGGCGCGGACGCCCAGGCCCTCAACGCCCTGGTCACCTCATGGGGCGACGTGTCCCTCAAAGCCCGGCAGCGCCCGTCCGCGCCGACCGGCACCCAGTCCGAACTCGACATCTGACCCAGGAGGATCCCATGGCACCCACCAACCGCGAGCGCATCGACCGGGGTTTCGCCCTCCTGTCCGAAGGACTCCTCGACCTGGTCGACCCCATTATGACGGATGCCTTCGACTCGGAGGACTGGCCGACCCGCATGGCGGAGGCCGACGCGCGCAAGCACGGTGGAAGAGTGCGGACCCTGACGAAAACGGACCCCCAAGTGCAGCTCCGTGCCATCACCGAGTGGGGCCGCTCCTTCGCCGGGGCGCTCAGCCGCTCCCAGCAGGCCTACGCCTCGGAACTGCGCGAGGTCCGCAACCTGTGGGCGCACGGCGAGCAGTTCAAGAGCGAGCAGGTGCTGCGGGCCCTGGACACCATGGGGCTGCTGCTGCGCGCCGCGAACGCGCCCGACTCCGCCGCCGACGTAGAGGCGATCAAGCTGGAGCTGCAACGCACCATGCTGTCCAAGCAAGCGGACAGCGAGTACCGGCGGCGCGCCGCCGTCAAACTGGAGGCCGGGGAAGGACTCACCGCCTGGCGCGACCTCATCCGCCCCCACGAGGAGATCATGCGGGGTTCCTTCGCCTCCGCCGAGTTCGCCGCCGACCTGCACACGGTCGCCATCGGTGAGAACCCGAACCGCGAATACACGGATCCCGTCGCCTTCTTCCAGCGCACCTACCTCACCGACGGCCTCACCGACCTGCTGGGGCGGGCACTGCGCAGGATATCCGGCCAGGAGGGCGCAAGCCCCGTCGTCAACCTGCAGACCAACTTCGGCGGCGGCAAAACCCACTCCATGCTGGCGCTCTACCACCTGTTCTCAGGGACACCCGCCGCGCACCTGCCCCAGGCCATCCAGGACATCATCGACCGCTCGGGCGTGGGAGCCGACGCCTTCGACGCCCTCGACGTGCGGCGCGTCGCCATCGTCGGCACCAGCCTGTCCCCGGCCTCGGGCTCCAAGAAAGACGACGGCACCCAGGTCAACACCATCTGGGGGGAACTCGCGTGGCAGCTGGGCGGACGCGAGGCCTACGACATGATCGCGGCGGACGACGCCGCCGGAACCAGCCCGGGCGACGGAATCAGGCGCCTGCTCGAACGCCACGGCCCCGCCCTCATCCTCATCGACGAATGGGTCGCCTACGCGCGCCAACTGGTCGACCGCGACGTGCCCGCTGGAGACTTCGAGACGCAGTTCAGTTTCGCCCAGGCCCTGGCCGAAGCCGTCGCCGCCGTGGACGGGTGCATGCTCCTCGTGTCGATCCCCGCCTCGGACGCCGCCGAAGCGGGGGAGCAGGCCAACGACCTCGAAGTCGGAGGGCGCAACGGACGCCTCGCCCTGGAGCGCCTGCTCAACGTCATCGGGCGCGTCGCCGACCAGTGGCGGCCCTCCACGAAGAACGAGTCCTTCGAGATCGTGCGCCGCCGCGTCTTCCAGGACCCCGACCCCGAGGCCCGCGGGCGCATCGCCACCATCGCCAAAGCATACGTGCGCCTCTACCGCGACAGCCCCGGCGCGTTCCCCAAGGAAGCGGCGACGAGCGACTACGAGCAGCGGATCCGCGACTCCTATCCGCTGCACCCCGAACTGCTCGACCGCCTCTACGACGACTGGTCCTCCCTGGACCGCTTCCAGCGCACAAGGGGCGTCCTCAACCTGGTGTCCGACATCGTCCACGAGCTGTGGCGGGCGGACGACCGTTCCGCGCTCATCCAACCGGGCAGTGTGCTGGCCTCCGCTTCGCGCATCAACCCCGACCTCACCCAGTACCTGCCCGACTCGTGGAAAACGATCATCGACAGCGACATCGACGGGCCCGACTCGACGCCCGCAGCGATCGACGCCGACAGGCCCAACCTGGGGCACCGGCTGATCACGCAGCGCCTGGCGCGCACCGTATTCTTCGGCTCGGCGCCCAGGAGCGGCGCGAAGGCAAAGGGCCTGGACAAGAGGAACGTGTGGCTGGGCACCGCGGCCCCAGGGGACACCATCGGCAACTTCCCCACCGCCCTCGAACTCCTCTCGCAGCGCTCCATCCACTTCTACGAGGAGAACGGGCAGTACTGGTTCGACACCCAGGCCTCCGTCCAGAAGACCGCCAACGAGTACGCCGAGCAACTGCGCGACGACCCGGAGACGGTGCACGCGGAGGTCCAACGGCGGCTCGAACGGGAGTTCGCCTCCCAATGGGGCGACTTCACGGCCGTGCACGTGGCGCCGGAGAGCGGGGCGGACGTGCCCGACACCATGGAGACGCGCCTCGTCGTCGTCCATCCGCGCCACACGTGGCGCAGGAACGACCGCGACAAGAGCAGCGCCCACAAGTGGATCATGGGAGTGCTGGCGGGACCGGGCGCGCCGCGCATCCACAAGAACACCCTGGTGTTCGCCGCCGCCGACTACGACGCCATGGACCGGCTGGAAGCCGCGACACGCCAGTACCTCGGCTGGCGCAGGGTCAGCGACTCCGCGGACTCCCTGGACTTGTCCGCACAGCAGACCAGGCAGGCGAAGGAGAAAGCCGCCCAGGCGGACGCGGTGGCCGCGGCCCTGCTGCGAGAGGCCTACGTGTGGGCCGTCTTCCCCGTGCAGAACGACCCGCGTGAGCCCCTGACGCTGTCGGCGTCGAAGATCACCGGCTCCGGGCCGATCGCCACGGCGATCACCGAGAAGCTGCGCAGGGAGGAGGCGCTGATCCCGCTCCTCGACGCCTCCTACCTCGGCGACGTGCTGAGCCAGGAGCTCAGCAGCGTGTGGGAGAGGGACGGCGAGGTGAACGTCAAGACCCTCTGGGAGTGGTTCACGAGGTTCCCCTACATGCTGCGCCTGAAGAACCGCCAGGTCCTGGACGACGCCGTGGCCGGTGCGCCGCTCAGCGTATCACCGGCCTTCGCCGTGGCCAGGGGCAAGGGCCCCGACGGCTCCTACATGGGACTCATTATCCCGCCGGATAACAACGCGCAGTTCACCGTCACAGACAACACGCTACTGGTCTCGCTGGAAAAGGCGCGGAAGCAGGTGGAGGCCGAGGAGGCGGCCCGCGAAGCGGCCGGCCGACGGGGCGGGCCGGGGCCGGAGGGCGCGACCACGGGCGGTTTCGCAGGAGCCGGGGACGCAGGGGGGAGTGGGCCGACCTGCCCGGTCGGGACCACGAGGACGCGTCCAGGCGACAATGGGGCGGTCACACCACCGCAGCCCGGGCCACGCCGCTACTGGGCGTCCGTCGAGTTGGAGGCCTCCGGGTTCAGCAAACAGCTGATCTCCATCAACACGGAGGTGCTGGACCACCTGCGCCGCGCCGGCGCCCGGCTCACAGTGCGCCTCGAGATCCAGGCCGAGTCCGACCAGGACTTCGACGATGCCGTGCGACGCGTCGTGAGCGAGAACTCCGCGAACCTGGGTTTCAGCGACTACGGCTTCGAGGAGTGAGGACCGCGCCCGGGACCTCCCGCAACGGGGGTCCTGGGCGGACTCCAGGTGCGGCACCGCACCCACGGGGTGCCGGTGCGCCCTGCCAGAGCGCTTCGGACGCGGGAAGGCCATTGCGACCGTGGGCGCCGAAGAAAGCACAGATGCCGACTTGCCTGCATCACTACGGATGGAAGGAAACCAATGATGGTCAGAGGATACAGGGCAGTTCTGGAACTTAAACAGGGCGACGCTTTGGAGACCGCGGATAGAGTGTTTCACTCCTGGGTGAATGAGAAGTACGGACGCCGTGCCGGGGGTCGGGACATTGACTGGAACGGCGAGGGTATCTACCGACTGGGGGAACGGCACGACAAGCACGGCGACGCGGCGACTCTCACCGTCACTCTACTACGCGAGCTCAGCCAAGACGCGCACTATGCGCGCCAACTCCTGGAGCTGGTAGAAGAACGTCCTAACGGTCGCTGGTTGGTGCGACTGTACACGATGCGGGCGACCAAAGAATCACGCTACCGGAATCGAGGAGGCGTCCTCTGGGTTGAAGTCATACCGCCGTCGGGCTTCGACTACAGAACGAAGCCGCCGCGCTTGATTCGGAAACTACTCGACGAGGGGGTCTACGACGGCAGTATGCCGTTGACCGATCACCTCGAGGAAATCGGAGACCAGGATGGGGTCGATCGGCTCATCAGCTGGATTCACGACCCAGATCGCCGTGCCTCCATAGTCGTTGGCGCACCGCTCACCGAAGGGAACAGTCCCGAGGACACACAGCATGAACGCCGCTGGCGCGAAGCCCTCAGTGTCTTGACTAAGGATTCCCTGGGATGTGCTACCTACGTTGCGCTGTCTCCTGCCTCCTACGATCTCTTCCAAGAGAGGATCAACGCGGACTTACGCATCCCCCGGGGCAGTCTGCGCACTTATGCGCCTCGCGTACGCCCCAATGACCCTCTCGACTACCGTCGGCACCGTGTTCTCACGGCAAATCAACTCCTTGACGGATATGACGTGAAGGCCAAGAAGTTCCATTCCCACCTGGCCGCATTGATCGCGCGCACACCGCGCACCTACCTGTGGGAGAATGGGTTGGATAGCGAACTCCAACGCGCTGCCCGGGTCTTGGATGAACGCCGTCTTTCCGTTCCCACCCACCGATCGGGCTCGCATCACCGCAATCCGGTCGACCTGGTCGAAGAAGTGCGGGGCCGGGACACGGACTTACCCGTTTCTCCTGCGCCTATGACCGATTCCATGTCGATAGGGGTTCGGGAAGAAACAGCTGGGGAAACCTGTGTCGAGACGAGTGACAATCAAGAGAAGAAAAGGCGCGAACACGGAACCTGGTTTCTTCCGTTGCGGTCGCTTATCCGCCGTTTCCTCCCAAGCTTCGCACCGACTTCGCCGCGCGACCTCCAGAGCGGAATCGACGCAGTGAGCAGGGGCCTGGATGAAATGAACATTCGGTACGATAAATTGGATAAGAAGTACGAACGCGTGCGCGATGAGCTGGAAATCCACCGGGAGCTCCTGGAAGAGGCGAAGAGGGTGGAGAAGGATCAGAATGACAAGCTAGTTAAACTGCGCAAAATAAAGGAACTGCAGGAGTTTCAGCTTGCTGAAGAGGGGGAAGAGCGGCGCGCGCTCGAACAAAAGATCCGTCAACTCACGTGGGAGAAGAACAATCCGGTTGTCGCTGATCGGGACTACGCGGCAAAACAGAACGAGGACCAGCTTGCCGAGCCTCCGACCTCGATGTCCCAGCTTTACGACTGGATGACGGATGAAAAGCATGAAACCGTCCATCGCTATGTCATTTTCTCTGACCCTGACACGATGGTCGACGATATGTTGAGCATTGACTCGTACGACCCTCTGGGGCGCTATGCTGCTATTTTCTGGGAGTATATCCTGGTCCTGCGTGACTACATGCGTGCGCTTGAAGCAGGCGACTTCAAAGGCGGGATTCACCAGTACTTGCAGGAAAGCACAGGCCTGTACCGTACATGTTCGCCTTTGCGCCATCGCTCCAACGAATCAGAAACAACGAAGTCAAGCCCGGCTCGCCGCGAGGAGCGCACGTTTTCTGTCCCCACCTCGGTCGATCCGAGTGGTGAAATATTCATGAGAACGCACTTCGCGCCAACCCATCGGGACCAGAATGCGCCGCGAATGTACTACTACGCGGACACGAGGATAACGCACAAGGTCTACATCGGTTACATTGGCCCCCACCTGAAGAACACGAAGACGAACTGAGTGATCGGAGGGCCAGATGGAGGGCTTGTCGTGGAAGGGGGTGGGTATTCCGGACTGCCTGCTTCGGGGGACTGAGCGACCCCGACCTGTTGTTCCGGGAGTTTTGCAAGCGAAGCGCCGGGTACGGGCCGCTTCGCGGATAGTTTTGCAAGCGATGTCGCGTTTTGAAAGGGATACCGTCACTTTGCAAGTGTTATAACACTTGCAAAGTGTTGTATCCCTGTGAAAGCGGAGGCATCGCTGTGAAAGCGCGCCCGGTTGGGCGGCTCGGCGGTGCTCTTGACGCAGCCGAGCCGCCCTTGGGCGCTCCGCGGGCGGGCGCTAGCCGACCGGGGCCTCCTCGACCACTGCCCCGGCCGCCGCCCACGCGAGCGGGTGGTGGCAGGCCACGCGGTGCCCGCCGCCGGAAAGCGGGGGCTGGGCCAGGCACTCGTCGGTGGCGAAGGGGCAGCGCGGCCGGAATCGGCAGCCCTCGGGCGGGTTGATGGCGCTGGGCGGCTCGCCCGTGAGCTTGATGGCGTCGTCGGCGTGCTCGAACTCCGGGTCGGGCACGGGGATGGAGTCGATGAGCGCCTTCGTGTACGGGTGCTTCGGGTTCGCCACGACCTCCTCGGCGGGCCCCTCCTCCACGATCCTGCCCAGGTACATGACGCCGATCCGGTCGGCCATGTACTGCACGACGGCCAGGTCGTGGCTGATGAACAGGTAGGACAGGCCCAGCTCCTCCTGCAGGTCCTTCATGAGGTTGAGGACCTGCGCCTGGACGGACACGTCCAGGGCGGACACGGGCTCGTCGGCGACGATGAGGTCGGGCGCCAGGGTGAGCGAGCGGGCGAAGCCGATGCGCTGGAGCTGGCCGCCCGAGAACTCGTGCGGGTAGCGGTCCAGGATCTCCTCGGTCAGGCCCACCTGCTCCAGGATCTCCATGATGCGCTCGGCGATCTGCTGGGCGTTGCCCGTCCTCTGGATGCTCATGGGCTCGGCCAGGATCTGGTCGATGCGCATGCGCGGGTCCATGGCGGCGTAGGAGTCCTGGAACATCATCTGGACATCCCGGTGGATCCTGACGGCGTCGCGGCCCTTCAGCGTGGCCAGGTCGCGCCCGTCCAGTTCGATGGCCCCGCCCGAGGGCGGCTCGAGGCCCGCGATGAGGCGGCCCACGGTGGACTTGCCGCAGCCCGACTCGCCCACGAGGCCGTAGGTCTCGCCCTTGCGGACCGTGATGGAGACACGGTCGACGGCGGAGACAACGCCCTTGTCGCGCTTGAAGAAGCCCGACCCGGCCGACTCGTACTCACGGGAGGCCTCTTTGACATCGAGCAGGGGCCCACGGGGCGCGGGCCCCGTCGGCGGGGCGGCTGGGCCCTGCGCGCCGCCCACTCCCGCCCGGTCGGCGGAGCCGGCCCCCGCCTCGTCGGCCGCGCGCTCGGCGTCGAGCCTGGCCTGGAGGGCAGCGGGGGACTCGTCGCCCTCGACGACGGGGTGGAAGCACGCGTAGGTGTGCGGGCCCTCGCCGCCGAGGCCGGGGTAGGCCGCGCGGCACTGGTCCGTGGCCCACAGGCAGCGCGCCGCGAAACGGCAGCCGACCGGCAGGTCCGTCAACGAGGGCGGGGCGCCGGGGATCGAGAACAGCCTGGTGCGCTCGGCCAGGGCCCGCTCGGGCAGGGCCGCCATCAGCGAGCTCGTGTACCGGTGGCGGGGCTCGGTGAACAGGGTCCTCGTGGGGGCCGTCTCCACGATGCGCCCCGCGTACATCACGGACACGCGGTCCGTGTGCCCGGCGACGACGCCCAGGTCGTGGGTGATGAGGATGACGCCCATCTGGTACTCGTCGCGCAGCTCGTCGATGAGGTCGAGGATCTGCATCTGCGTCGTCACGTCCAGGGCCGTGGTCGGCTCGTCGGCGATGAGGATGCGCGGCTGGCACACCAGCGCCATGGCGATCATGACGCGCTGGCGCATGCCGCCCGACAGCTGGTGCGGGTAGGAGTTGATGACCGACTCGGGGCGGGGCATCCCCACGCGCTTGAGGATCTCGACGGCGCGGGCCAGTGCCTCCTTCTTCGGCATCTTCTCGTGCACGCGCAACGGCTCGCACACCTGCAGCCCGATCTTCATGGTCGGGTTCAGGCTGGTGAGTGGGTCCTGGAAGATCATGCCGACCTTCGTGCCGCGCAGTTTGCGCACCGACGCGGGGGGCATCTCTGTGAGGTCCTCGCCCTCCAGGAGCATCGACCCCGAGGACACGCGCCCGCCCTGGGGCAGCAGGCCCATCAGGGATAGGGCCGTCATGGTCTTGCCGGAGCCGGACTCGCCCACGACGCCCAGGGTCTCGCCGGCGTTGACGACCAGGTCGACGCCCGACAGCGCCCGGACCACGCCGGAGCGGATCTCGATGTCGGTGTGCAGGTCCTTGATTTCTAGGAGCGGAGTTGGAGTGGACATGGTCACCTCTTGCGCAGGCGGACTTCGAAGGCGTCGCGAAGGCCGTCCCCGATGAAATTGAACGACAGGACCAGCAGGATGATCGCGATGCCGGGCGGGAAGATCAGCCACCAGTTGCCCGAGTACACGTCGGACTGGCCGTTGGAGAGCATCGCGCCCCAGTCCGTGGCCGGCGGGGGAGCGCCCAGGCCCAGGAACGACAGGTAGGCCACGTAGAGGATGGCGTCGGCGACCTGGAAAGTGGCGTTGACGATGACCGTGCCGATCGTGTTGCGCACGATGTGGGTGCGGATCGCGCGGGGCATCGACCCGCCCATGCCCCGCATCGCCATCACGTACTCGCGGGTGCGCAGGGACAGCGCCTCGCCGCGGATCAGGCGGGACGTGCCCAGCCAGGACAGGGCCGCCATGATCGCGATGAGGACGGGGACCGTCGGGGGGATCATCGTGGCGATAAGCATGAACAGGAAGAGGACGGGGATCGACATCATCGAGTCCACGATGCGCATCATGAGCGCGTCGACCCAGCCGCCCACGAACCCGGCGATCGCCCCGTAGGCGGTGCCGATGGCCGTGGCGAAGGTGCCGGCGAAGATGCCGACGACGATCGAGGTCTTGCCGCCCTCCATGAGGCGCCCCAGCTGGTCGTAGCCGACCTTGTCGGTGCCCAGGGGGTGCTCGGCGGACGGGGGGAGCACCGAGTTCATCAGGTCCGTGTGGATCTGGTCGGTGCGCCACAGCAGGGGGCCGGCGAAGGAGAAGAGGACGAGCAGCGCCAGGAGGACCACTCCGAAGACGGCCAGCCTGTTCTCCATGAACACCTGGAGGCCCTGGAGCTTCGTGGACGCGCGCTTGGCGCGCTGCCGGGGGACCGCCCCCGCGGGGGCCTGTGCGGGTACTGCGCTCATTTGCTGCGACCTGCCAATCGGATACGTGGGTCGGCTGCGGCGTAGAGGAAGTCCGCCAGCAGGGCGCCGACGACCGTGGCGAGGGCGACGATCAGGGTGACGCCCAGCAGGATCGGGTAGTCGCGCCGGCCGGTGGCCTGCCAGTAGAGGTAGCCCATGCCGTTGAAGTTGAAGAGGGTCTCGATGACCAGGGCGCCGCAGAACATCGCGGGTATGTACAGGCCGATCATCGTGATGACGGGGAACATCGCGTTGCGCAGCGTGTGGACGAAGACGACGCGCACCTCGGACAGGCCCTTGGCGCGGGCGGTCCGCACGTACTGCTCGTTGAGGTTGTCCACCATGGAGGAGCGCACGTAGCGGGCGTAGGCGGCGATGGTGCCGATCGACAGGGCGCACACGGGCAGGACCAGGTGGTCCCACTGCTCCCACATGACGGCGAGGTCCTGGCCCTGGGGGGCCTCGCCCGGCAGGATCGGCCACACCTGCGAGAAGAGGACGATGAGGAGCAGGCCCGCGAAGAAGATCGGCGTCGAGTAGGCCAGCAGGCAGCCGATGGTGATGACGTAGTCGGGGGCCTTGTTGCGCTTGACCGCTTGGAACACGCCGAGTGGCACGGCGATGAGCAGGGCGAGGACGGTGGAGAGCAGGGAGAGGAAGATCGTGCGGGGCAGGCGCACGGCCAGCAGCGTCTTGACGGACTGGTTGTGCTGGTACGAGTAGCCGAAGTCGCCGTGCGCGATCTTGCCGATGTAGGTGACGTACTGCTCGACGATGGGCCGGTCGTAGCCGTTCTCGTGGTCGAAGGCGTCGAGCTGCTCCTGGGTGGCGTCCTTGCCCAGTGCCGCCCGGGCCGCGCCGCCGGGCTGCGACTGGAGGAGTGCGAAGGTGACGATGGTGACCAGGAAGACGACGACGACCGCCTGGCCCAACCGTTTGAGGAGGTATTTCAGCATTGCGGGCTCCGAGGTGTGGGCTGGGCGGGCCCGTCAGGGGCAGTGGGTCCCCGGCGGGCCCGCCCTTCCTTCATGATCCGGGGTGGTGGGAGGATCACTGCTGCTTCCAGGACCAGTCCTCGGGCCAGGTGTCGCCCGTGGCGTCGATGTCCCCGAGGTCGAGGCCGCTCTTGACGGCTGTGATCTGGTAGTAGGGGTTGGGCATCCACAGGACCGGCAGGTCCTCGGCCAGGTAGTCGTTGTACTCGGCCAGGGCGTTCGCGTCGGACGACTTCGTCGAGGCGGTGATCAGCTCGTCGGCCTTCTCGGAGGAGTACTGGCCCAGATTGACGGGCGCCTTGGTGGCGAAGAGGCGCTCGCCGGAGGCGTAGATCGGGTAGCCCCACGAGGTCTGGGATCCGAAGAACGACAGGTCCCACGTGCAGGGGGTCTCGTCGTCGCACACCTGCGAGGCGCCCACGGAGTCGGGCAGCTCCTGCATGTCGATGCCGATGCCGAGCTTGCGGAACTGGGAGATGATCTCCTCGAACATCTGGTGGGTCGAGGCGAAACCGGACTGGGAGTTGAGCTTGAAGTTCATGGAGTCCCCGGCCTCGATGCCCTCCCGGACACCGGGATCACCGAGCCCACCAGCGCCCCCATCAACATCGCCGACGGGCCGCGCCGCGTCCTGACCGCCCTGCGCGACGCCATCACCCGGCAGGAGGAGGCCCACGGCCGCACCGCCACCCGCATCGCCGTCGCCGTGCCCGGCCCCGTCGACGCCCCCCGCTCACGGGTCATCAGGCCCGCGCGCATGCCCGGCTGGGACGGCGTCGACTTCGCCGCGCTCATCCGCCAGGAGACGGGCATGGCGGCCTCCATCGAGAACGACGCCCGGGCGGGGGCCATGGGCGAACTCGTCTACCGCAGGAGGGAGGGCGCCGGGGCAGACGGCGCCAACCCCCTCATCTACGTCAAAGCCGGAAGCGCCATCGGGGGCGCCCTCCTCATCGACGGCTCCCCGGTGGAGGGCGCCGACGGACTGGCCGGCGACATCTCCCACATCCCCGTCCCCGCCGCCGCCTCGAGGCCCTGCAAATGCGGCAACGTCGGATGCCTGGAGACCATCGCCTCCGCCGACGCCATCCGCGCCGACCTGGCCGCCTCCGGCGTCTCCTTCGACTCCAACGCCTCCCTGCTCAACGCCGCCCGCGACGGCATACCCGAAGTGGCCACGGCCATACGCTCCGCCGGCATCCTCCTGGGCGAGTCCCTCGCCCACATCGTGTCCTTCCTCAACCCCCGCGCCGTCATCATCGGCGGCGCGCTCTCCGCCGTGGACGCCCACGTCGCCGGAGTGCGCCAGGCCCTCCACCAATCGTGCCTCCCCTCGATCATGGACTCCCTGGTGATCGAGTCCTCCCGGACGGGGCGCGCCGCGGCGCTGTGGGGGCTCACAACATCAACACCCACGCTCCCGAAGGAGAATCGCCCATGACCAGACCCCGTGTCGCCGTGGCCGGCATCCACATCGAGTCCTCGACCTTCACCCCCTACACCTCCACCGCCGACGACTTCATCGTCACCCGGGGGGCCGACCTGCTCGACCGCTTCTACTGGATCGACGAGGACTGGGCCCGCCAGATCGAGTGGATCCCCGTCCTCCACGCCCGAGCCCTGCCCGGCGGCGTCGTCCAGCGCGGCGCCTACGACGCCTGGAAGGAGGAGATCCTCCAGGGCCTGGCGGCTGCGGGCCCCCTCGACGGCCTTTTCTTCGACATCCACGGCGCCATGAGCGTGCAGAGCATGGACGACGCCGAAGGCGACCTCATCACCGCCATCCGGGGGGTCATCGGCCCCGACCCCATGGTGAGCGCCTCCATGGACCTGCACGGCAACGTCTCCCAGGACCTCTTCGACGGCTGCGACCTGCTCACGTGCTACCGCCTGGCCCCCCACGAGGACGCCCTCGAATCGCGCCGCCGCGCCGCCCACAACCTGGGCCGGCGCCTGCTGGACGGCGCCCCCAAGCCCGTCAAGGCCCTGGTGCACGTCCCCATCCTGCTCCCCGGGGAGAAGACCTCCACCCGCATCGAGCCCGCCAAGTCCCTCTACAAGATGATCGACCCCGTCGAGGCGATGGACGGGATCGTCGACGCGGCCATCTGGATCGGATTCGCCTGGGCCGACCAGCCCCGCTGCAAGGGAGCGGTCGTCGTCACCGGAGACGACGCCGACCTCGTGAAAGAGCAGGCCGAGCGGATCGGCCGCCACTTCTGGGACGTGCGCGAGCGCTTCGAGTTCGTCGCCCCCGTCGCCACCATGGAGGAGTGCCTGGCTGCCGCAGAGGAGGGCCCCAAGCCCTTCTTCGTCTCCGACTCCGGCGACAACCCGGGCGCGGGGGGAGCCGACGACGTGACCGTCGCGCTCGCCGCGCTCCTCGCCTGGAAGCCCGTCCAGGAGGCCACGCTCGACGTCGTCCACGCCTCGATCATCGACCCCGTCGCGGCCGGCGTCGCGTGGGAGGCCGGTGTGGGCGCCGAGGTCGACACCCAGGTGGGCGGCCGCATCGACACGCGCGAACCCGGCCCCATCCGCGTCCACGCCACCGTAGAGGCGCTCGCCGACGACCCCGTGGGCGGGCGCACGGCCCTGCTGCGCACGGGTGGCCTGCGCTTCATCGTCACGACGAAGCGCAACCAGTACACGATGTTCAGCCAGTTCGCCCTCCTCGGCGTCGACATCACCACAGCGGATGTCGTCGTCGTCAAGATCGGATACTTGGAGCCCGACCTGTACAACACGCAGAAGGGCTGGCTCATGGCCCTCACCCCCGGCGGCGTCGACCAGGACCTGGTTCGGCTGGGCCACCACCGGATCGACCGCCCGATGTTCCCCTTCGACCCGGACATGGCCGACCCCGGTCTGCGGGCACAGGTCGTGGAGCCGTGAGCGGCGGCGACGGCTCGCCCGGACCCGTTTTCGCGGGCATCGACATCGGGGGGACCTCCATCAAATGGATGGTCGTGGACGAGGCCGGAGACGTCCTCGACGAGGGCGCCGAGCCCACGGACCGGGAGGCCGTCGCCTCCCAGGTGGGGGGCATCGGCCAGCGCCTCGCCCGCAGCCGCCCGGGACTGGCCGGCTTCGGCCTGATCTGCCCCGGCCTCGTGGACGAGAAGACCGGGACCGTCGTCTACGCCGCCAACCTCGAGCTGCGCGGGGCGCGGCTGGCGCGCGCAGTCGAGGAGGCCACGGGCGTGCCCGCCGCCCTCATGCACGATGGGCGCGCCGCCGGCCTGGCCGAGGGGCTCCTCGGCGCGGGGCGGGGGGCCTCCTCCTTCCTCATGATGCCGATCGGCACGGGCATCTCCGTGGCGCTCATGCTCGGAGACGTCCTGTGGAGCGGAGCGGCCTTCAGCGCCGGGGAGGTCGGGCACGCCCCCGTCTTCCCCGGCGGGGAGCCCTGCCGCTGCGGCTCGCGGGGGTGCCTGGAGGTCTACGCCTCAGCCAAGGGCATCGCGCGCCGCTACGAGCAGGCCACCGGGGAGGACATCGGCGCCAAGGCCGTCGAGGCGGGGATCGGCTCCGACCCGGTGGCGAGTGAGGTGTGGGGGACCGCAGTGCGGGCCCTCGCCCTCTCGCTCACCCACATGACGCTCACCGTCGACGTCGAGCGCATCATCATCGGCGGAGGGCTGTCCCACGCCGGAGAGCACCTGCTGGCGCCCCTGCGCCAGGAGTTCGCGTCGATGCTGACCTTCCGCGACGCCCCCGAGATCGTGCGGGCCCGCCTGGGCGGGGCGGGCGGGCGCTGGGGCGCGGCGATCCTGGCCGCCAGGGTGGGCGGCTCGACCAGCTACGAGAAGTGGCAGCCGTGACCGTCGTCGAGATCTGCGTCGAGGACGCACTGGGCGCCCGCCGGGCCCGCGACGGGGGCGCCGACCGCATCGAGATCTGCCGGGACCTGTCCTGCGGTGGCCTGACCCCCGCCTTCGATGAGGTGGCGGCCGCCCTTGAGGTGGCGCCCACCGGTGGCGTCCAGGTGCTCGTGCGCCCACGCCCCGGGGACTTCGTCCACACGCGCGCGGAAGTTGATCGTATCGCCTCCGACATCGTGGCCCTGTCGGCGCTTGGTCGGGGAGCGCCCGTGCGCCTCGGCTTCGTCGTTGGTGTTCTCACTCGCGACGGGCAGATCGACGTGGACGCGGCCGCGCGCCTGCGCGACGAGGCGGGGGGAGCGTCCCTGACCTTCCACCGCGGCTTCGACCAGGCGGAGGACCAGGACCGCGGACTCGACATCCTCATGGAGCTGGGCTACGACCGGGTTCTCACCACGGGGGGAGACCCCGCGGTGGCCAGGCCCGGGGCCCTGGCCCGCCTCGTGGCCCGGGCGGGGGAGGACATCATCATCCTGGTCTCCGGCGGCCTGCGCGCCCACAACGTCGCCGGGGTCGTGGCGGCCTCGGGCGCGCGCGAAGTCCACATGCGCGCCCCCGGATCCGATGGGACGGACGAGGCGGAGGTGCGCCGGATCACCACGGCGCTGCGCGGGACCGGAGGGACCGGCCGATGAGGGCGGGGCCGCGCCCGTGAGCCCCGGGGGCGGCGCCGCTCGTGACCCCGGGCGCGGCGTCCCTTGTGAGCCCTTGGAGAGGCGCCCCCGCGCCGACCCGGCCCCTCAGGCGCCCTTGCGGGTGCCGAGCACCCACTGAGCGTGCTCGGCGGGCATCGGCGGCGCCTGACCGCCGAAGACGGGGCACAGGGAGCGCACCCCGCACCAGTTGCACAGGGGGTTCTTGCGGGGCGCGAAGCCGTCGCCGCGCACATCCGCCTCGATGCGGCCCCACAGCTCCTCCACGCGCTCCTCGAAGCGCTCGATGTCGCCGGGGAAGGGATCCAGGGTGAGGACCCGCCCGGACTTGAGGTACACCAACTGCATGCGGGCGGGCAGGACCGCGGTGCGCATGAGCAGGAGGGCGTAGAAGCGCATCTGGAAGAGCGCCTCCTCCGTGAAGCGCGGAGAGGGGGCCTTCCCGGTCTTGTAGTCGACGACACGCAGCCTCCCGTCGGGGGCGCGGTCGATGCGGTCGATGAAACCGCGCAGGCGCACGCCCGCCCGCGTCGACGCCTCGACGTTCTTCTCGCGCGCCCACGGGGCGATCCACTTCGGGTCCTCGATGGCGAAGTACTGGCCGAGCACGGCCCGGACCTCGCCCAGCCACCGCTGGCGGTCCCCGTCGTCGTCGAAGAGGGCGCCCACGGTGGGATCCCGGCGGAGCAGCGCCTCGAAACGGTCCCCGACCATCTCCTGGGCGGCCTCCTCCGTGCGCCCCGGGGCCTCCAGCCCGTACAGGTCCTCCAGGACGGCGTGGATGAGCGTGCCCATCGCCGTGGCGCGCGTCGCCGGCTCGCGGTACCCGTCGATGACGTGGAGGCGGTACTGCAGGGGGCAGCGCTCGTACTCCTTGGCGCGCGAGGCGGACAGGGCGGGCTCCCACGAGCGGGGCCCGGGGCGGGGGGCGATCACTTCCGTCATGGGTGACACGCTACCGCGCCGCACGCGCGTGTGCGGCGCCGTCAGTGGAGCCGTCGCCGCGAATACTGCGCCGCACGGGCGTGTGCGGCGCCGCAATGGCGGCCCGGCCCCCACGCGATAGACTTCACCCGATGGACACTCAACGAAATACGGGAGGGGCCCGGGCACCCCTCGGCCAGTCCGGCCGCAGGGGGGCGCTCGCGCACGGCGACCGCGTCCAAGTGCGCGACCCCAAGGGCCGCTACCACCAGGTCGTCCTGGTCGAGGGCGGACGGTTCCAGTCGAACCGCGGGGGATTCGACCACGACGACGTCATCGGGCGCCCCGACGGGCAGGTCGTCACCACCGAGGAGGGCCGCCAGTTCCAGATCCTGCGGCCCCTGCGGGCCGACTACGTGATGGCGATGCCGCGCGGCGCCGCCGTCGTCTACCCCAAGGACGCGGGCGTCATCACCCACATGGGGGACGTGTTCCCCGGCGCCACAGTGGTCGAGGCGGGGGCCGGGTCCGGCGCCCTGTCGATGGCGCTGCTCGACGCCGTCGGCGAGGGCGGGCGCCTGGTCTCCGTGGAGAGGCGGGAGGACTTCGCCCAGATCGCCGCGGCGAACGTGGACCTGTGGTTCGGCCGGCGCCACCCCGCGTGGGATCTCCGCGTCGGCGACGTGGCCGATGTCCTCGACTCCCTCGAGGAGGCCAGCGTGGACCGGGTGGTCCTGGACATGCTGGCCCCGTGGGAGAACATCGGCCCCCTCACCCGCGCCCTCGTCCCCGGCGGCGTGCTCACCTGCTACGTCGCCACAGTCACGCAGATGTCGCGCCTGGTCGAGGACCTGCGCGCCTCCGGGCGCTTCACCGACCCCGTCGCCTGGGAGGACATGCGCCGCGAGTGGCACCTGGACGGGCTGGCGGTGCGCCCCGCGCACCGCATGGTCGCCCACACGGGCTTCCTGGTGGTGGCGCGCCTCCTGGCGCCCGGGGTCCTCCCGCAGGAGCGCGCCAAGCGCCCGGCGAAGGCCGCCGAGGGCAAGGGCGGCGCCTGGGACCAGGAGGAGGGCTGGACGCCGGAGGGAGTCGGGCAGCGCGTGAACTCCGACAAGAAAGTCCGCAAGGTCCGCCGCGGCCTCGCCGCCCAAGCGGCCACGTGGGTGGACGGCGGATCCCGCGACGGGGAAGGGGCCCGCGATGACTGACGGCGCCGACACCGCGCGCCTGCAGCGCCAGGTCGTGTCCCTGACGGAGAAGAACGCCCGCCTCACCGAGGCCCTGACCCGCACGCGCTCCGAACTGGTGCGCATCAAGGCGGAACTGGCGGACGTGAACCGCCCGCCCCAGTCGCTGGCCACCTTCCTGCGCGCCGACGAGCGCGAGCGCCAGATCGAGGTGTTCACGGGCGGCAGGGTCATGCGGGTCGCGGCCTCCCCCCGCCTCGACGTCGCGGGCCTGTCCCACGGGCAGAGGGTGCGCCTGGACGACCAGATGGTCGCCGTGGCCGCCTCGGACTACCCGCGCTCTGGCACGGTCGTGTCCGTCCTGGAAATGGTCGGCGACGACAGGGTCCTGGTCTCCTCCGAGGGCGGCGCCGAGCAGATGCTGGTCCTGGCGGGCCCGCTGCGCCACGGGAACCTGCGCCCAGGCGACTCCCTGGTGGCCGACACCCGCACGGGCACCGCCCTGGAGCGGATCGTGCGCGAGGACGTCGAGCAGCTGCTCGCCCCGGAGGTGCCCGACACCTCCTACGACGACATCGGCGGCCTCGACGCCCAGATCCAGCAGGTGCGCGACGCGGTGGAACTGCCCTTCACGCACCCCGAGCTCTTCCGCGACTACGGGCTGCGCCCGCCCAAGGGCATCCTGCTGTACGGGCCCCCCGGCTCGGGCAAGACCCTGATCGCCAAGGCCGTCGCGAACTCCCTGTCGCGCGGGCGCGACGGGGCTCAGACGTACTTCCTGTCCATCAAGGGGCCGGAGCTGCTCAACAAGTTCGTGGGCGAGACGGAGCGTCAGATCCGCGCGATCTTCGCCAGGGCGCGCGCCCTGGCCGCCTCCGACACGCCGGTCGTGGTCTTCTTCGACGAGATGGAGGCGCTGTTCCGCACGCGGGGCACGGGCGTGTCCAGCGATGTCGAGACGATGATCGTGCCGCAGCTGCTGGCCGAGATGGACGGGGTGGAGTCCCTGGACAACGTCGTCATCATCGGCGCGTCGAACCGCGCCGACATGATCGACCCGGCGGTGCTGCGGCCCGGGCGCCTCGACGTGCGCATCCGCGTGGACCGGCCCGACCGCGCCGGGGCCCTCGACATCTTCTCCAAGTACCTCACCCCCTCCGTGCCGATCAGGCGCGACGAGGTCGAGCGCCACGGGGGAGTGGGGGCCGCCGTCGAGAGGATGCGGGAGGCCGCCGTCGAGCGCCTCTACGTCGACGACGAGACGACCGCGCTGTTCGTCGCCACTCTGGCCTCGGGCGGCACGAGGCGCATCTACCTGTCCGACCTGGTCTCCGGCGCCCTGATCGCCGGGGTCGTCGAACGGGCGAAGAAGCACGCGATCAAGGACGCGCTGGGCGGCGGCGCCCCCGGGCTGGGCATGGACCACCTCATGGAGGGCCTGGCCGAGGAGATGCGCGAGTCCCTGGAGCTGGCGGCGACCGCCTCCCCGCAGGACTGGGCGCGCACGTCGGGCCTGGGGGCGGAGATCGTGGGCGTCAAACCGATAGGGGCGAGGGAATGAGCGGCGGGCGCGTCATCGGAACGGAGACCGAGTACGGGGTGTACCGGCCCGGCGACCCGTGGGCGAACCCGATCGCCCTGTCGGCCGCCGTGGTCGACGCCTACGCCCAGGTGTCGCGGCAGCGCACGCCCGCGCGGGGGGCGCCGCCCGTGCGGTGGGACTACACGGGGGAGGACCCCCTCAACGACCTGCGGGGCATGCGCATGTCGCGGGCGGCGGCCGACCCGTCCCTGCTCACTGACGACCCGTACCACCTGGCGCCCTCGGGCGGCCACGAGCGGGTCGCCCGCCCCACCCCCGAGGAGCTGGCGCTGCCCGCCGCGACGACGGCGGTGCTGGCCAACGGCGCCCGCCTCTACGTGGACCACGCCCACCCCGAGTACTCGGCCCCGGAGGCCCTGGGCCCCGTGGACGCCGTGCTGTGGGACCGCGCCGGCGAGGTCGTGGCCCGCCGCGCCATGGAGGCGGTCGAGGCGTCGGGCCGGGGCCCCGTCGTGCTGGTGAAGAACAACACCGACGGCAAGGGCGCCGCCTACGGCGCCCACGAGAACTACCAGGTCCCCCGGGCCACGGACTTCGACGCCCTCGTGCGCGCCCTCACGCCCTTCATGGTGACCCGCCCCGTCGTGTGCGGGGCGGGGCGCGTCGGCATCGGGCAGCGCAGTGAGGCGCCCGGCTTCCAGATGTCCCAGCGCGCCGACTTCGTGGAGAACGAGGTGGGCCTGGAGACCACCTTCAACAGGCCGATCATCAACACCCGCGACGAGCCCCACGCCGACCCGGCGCGGTGGCGCCGCCTCCACGTCATCGGGGGCGACGCGAACATGTTCGACTACTCCGCGCTCCTGCGCCTGGGGACGACCTCCCTGGTGCTGTGGGCCATCGAGCAGGGCACGGACCTGAGGTGGGACTCGCTCGTCCTCGACGACCCGGTCCAGGAGACATGGAACGTCTCACACCACCCGGACCTCGACTACCGGCTCTCCACCGCGGGCGGCGGGTCCTACACGGCCGCCGAGCTCCAACAGGTCTACCTCGACCTCGTCCTCGACGCCTTCGACGAGGCGGGGGCACAGCCGAGCGGGGACGATAGGCTGGTCCTGGAGCAGTGGCAGTCGGTGCTCGACCGGATGCGCGCGGACCTGTTCTCAGTGGCCGCGGAAGTCGAATGGGTATGCAAGTACCAGCTGCTGCTCCGCCAGCGCGAGCGCGCGGGCCTCCAGTGGTCCGACCCCCGCCTGGCGGCCATCGACTTGCAGTGGGCGGACCTGCGGCCCAGCCACGGCCTCGTCCACCGCCTCGACCGGGCGGGAGCGGTCAAACGCCTCTTCGCCCCCGAGCGGGTGGAGGCCGCCGCGGACGAGCCGCCGGCCAACACCCGGGCACGGGCGCGCGGCGAGGCGGTGGCGAACCGCGCGGACCTGGTCAAGGCGTCGTGGACCTCGCTGGTCTTCGACCCCGGCCAGGGGGACCTGCTGCGGTACCCGATCGCCGACGCCCGCGGCGCCTGACGCCGAAAGAAGGAAGGAAACCATGTCCCAATCCCAGATCCACGCCGGATCCCCCGCCCCCGAGGGCGGCGAGGAGCAGGCCGGCCAGGTGCGGGCCCGCACACAGTCGGTGGACGAGCTGCTCGACCAGATCGACTCGGTGCTCGAGACCAACGCCGAGGCCTTCGTCCAGGGCTTCGTCCAGAAGGGCGGCCAATAACGTGAGGCGCCGCGTCGTCGGGATCGAAACGGAGCACGGGCTGCTCGCCGCCCCCGCCTCGGGAAACGGGCCGTGCATGGACGCGGAGCACGCCGCCCGCCAGCTCTTCGAGCCGCTGCTGCGGCGGGGGCGCTCCTCGAACCTCTTCCTGCGCAACGGGGGGCGGCTCTACCTCGACGTCGGCTCCCACCCCGAGTACGCGACGGCCGAGTGCGACCGCCTGGAGGACCTGCTCGAGCAGGACCGGGCCGGGTCCCTCATGCTGGCGGACCTGGCGTCCCAGGCGGACGAGGCGATGGCGGCCCTGGGCGAGGACCTGCGGGTGCACCTCTTCCGCAACAACCTCGACTCCCAGGGCAACTCCTACGGCTGCCACGAGAACTACATGCTGCACCGCAGGCGCGACTTCCGGCAGGTCGCCGACGCGCTGGTGTCCTTCTTCATCACCCGCCTGATCCTGGTGGGCAACGGGTGGATCAACCTGTCGGGCGCCCGGCCCCGCCTGGAGTTCTCCCAGCGCGCCAACCAGATGTGGGACGCGGTCTCCTCCGCCACCACGCGCTCGCGCCCCATCATCAACACGCGCGACGAGCCCCTGGCCGACTCCGGCTCCTACAGGCGCATGCACGTCATCGTCGGCGACACCAACGTCGCCGAGCCCACGACCGCGCTCAAGGTCGGGATGACGTGGATGCTGCTCGACGCCGTCGAGGACGGCCTGCGCATCGAGGACCTCGCCCTGGCCGATCCGATGCGCGCGATCCGCCAGATCAACGCGGACCTGTCGGGGGCCGCCCCCATCGAACTCGCGTCGGGGGCGCGCACCACCCCCGTCGCCCTCCAAAGGGAGATCCGCTCCCGGGTCCTGAGCGCCATCGGCCCCGACTCCCTCGACGAGGCGCACCGCTACGTCGCGGACCTGTGGGGCCGCGGCCTCGACGCCATCGAGTCGGGGGACTGGAGCGGGGTCGACACGGAACTGGACATCGCGATCAAACGCAGGCTCCTCGACTCCTACACGGCCCGGACCGGGGCCGACTACGCCGATCCGCGGGTCGCCCGCCTGGAACTGGGCTACCACGACATCACCGCCCAGGGGCTGCGCGACCGGATGGAGGCCGCGGGGCTCATGAAGCGCCTCACCAGCCCCGGGGGCGCCTCGCGGGCCCTCACGGCCCCGCCGGCCACGACGCGCGCCCGGCTGCGCGGCGCGATCATCGCCGCGGCCGAGGACGCG
>ERZ772917.363-NODE-363-length-32676-cov-45.988106_pt1 | contig 32676 bp, 24 predicted proteins | sample MGYA00511187_ERZ772917 | MGnify/ENA primary metagenome ERZ772917 (study PRJEB29015, sample SAMEA2737925) | human oral metagenome | biome: human oral; feature: human-associated habitat; material: dental | place: China | collected 2012 ...
CGATGACGTCGACGGCGTGGTTGTTGGCGTCGGGGTGGAACTTCACGAGGATCTCACCCACCAGGCCGACACGCGGCTTGCGGGGGATGTCGCGCAGCGGCAGGGCGTCGAAGGCGCGCACGCACTCGCGGATGATCTTCGAGTACGAGGTCCGTCCGCCCAGGGCAGCGACCCGACCCGAGGTGATCCACTCTTGGACGTAGGCGTCCCACGTCCGGTAGAGCTCCATCGCGGCTCCGGGGATGGCCTCGTAGGGGCGCACGCGCAGGAGCATCGACTGGATGGCGTCCCCGATGACGAAGGCCTGGATGGCCTTGTGGATCTGGGCGGCGCCGAGGCGGAAGCCCGGGTTGTCTTCGATCCCCTGCACGGACAGGGCGATGACGGGCACCTGGGGGTATCCGGCGTCGCGCAGGCCCTTACGCAGCAGGGCAGCGTAGTTGGAGGCTCGGCACATGCCGCCGGTCTGGGTGATGCCCACGGCGGTGCGGTCGGGGTCGGCGCGCCCGGAGATGAACTCTTCGAGGAGCTGGCCGATGACGACGATCGCCGGGTAGCACGAGTCGTTGTTGACGTACTTGAGGCCGACCTCCATGGAGGCGCGCGTGGTGTGCTCGAGGACCCGCACGTTCAGGCCCGCCTGGGCGAAGAGGGGGGTCAGGAAGCGGAAGTGGATCGGCGACATCTGGGGGGCGAGGATCTCGTAGCCTGCGTCGCGCATCTCCTCGGTGAAGACCGCGCGCGGCTGGATGTGGCGGGCTTCCTCCTCGCGGGCAGCGTCCCCGGAGGGGTCGCGCAGGGCGGCGGTGTCCACGGCGCCGGAGACGAGGCCGACCGACGAGGCGGGGGCGAGCCCCTCCCGGTCCTCGCCGTCCCCAACCTCGTTGAGGACGGAGGATAGCGACGAGCGCTCGGCGATGGCGGCGTCGAGGGAGCGCAGGCGGATCTTGGCGGCGCCCAGGTTGGAGACCTCGTCGATCTTGAGGACGGTGTGGACGTCGCCGCGCCCCTCAAGGATCTCCTGGACCTGGTCGGCGGTGATCGCGTCGACGCCGCAGCCGAAGGAGTTGAGCTGGACCATCGCGAGGTCGGGTTCGTCGCCGACGCGTGCGGCGGCCTCGTAGAGGCGCGAGTGGTAGGACCATTGGTCGAGGACGCGCAGGGGGCGCTCGAGGCGCGCGTCGACGATGCTGTCCTCGGTCAGAACCGCCATTCCCAGGCCAACGATGACCTCGGGGATGCCGTGGTTGATTTCGGGGTCAAGGTGGTAGGGGCGTCCCGCCAGCACGATCCCCCGCACGCCACGCGAGCGCATCCACTCGATGGTTTCGACGCCCTTGGCTCGGATCTCGGCCTTGACGGCGGCGTCCTCCTCCCAGGCCTTGTCGAGGGCGGCCCTCATCTCCTCGACGGGGATGTCGTAGCCGTACTGCCCGAAGGTCTTGGACAGGTGGGCGGGCAGGTAGTCGCGGTTGCCGAAGTTGACGAAGGGGCTGATGAACTTCGTGCCGGGTTCGGCGAGGCGCTCCATGTTGTTGCGGATGACCTCGGGGTAGGTGGCCACGATGGGGCAGTTAAAGGAGTTCTCGGAGTCGGTGAGCTTTTGCTCGAAGTCGACGCACGGGTAGAAGATCGTGGTGATGCCCTTGTCGAGCAGGGATTCGATGTGCCCGTGGACGAGCTTGGCGGGGTAGCACACGTTCTCCGATGGGATGGACTCCATGCCGGTTTCGAAGAGCTCGTGGTTGGAGCGCCCGGAGATCATGACGCGGAAGCCGAGGGCGGTGAGCATCGTGAACCAGAACGGATAGTTCTCGTACATGCCGAGCACGCGTGGGATGCCGATGTCACCCCGGAATGCTTTCTTCTCCGTGAGGCGCCGGTATCCGAAGATCCTCTTGTACTTCCAGTCGTAGAGGTTGGGCAGGTCGGACTTCTTCGGGACCCGCTCCAGGGAGGCGCCGCGCTCGCAGCGGTTGCCCGAGACGTGGCGCTCGCCGTTGGAGAACGTCGAGATCGTCATCTGGCAGTGGTTCTGGCACAGGCGGCACGTCTTGCGGGTCGTCTCGACGGAGAATCCCTCCAGGGCCTCGACGGTGGCCAGGGACGAGGCCCCCTCCCCGCTGTCGTGCATGCGCGCGGTCAGGGCCGCGCCGTAGGCCCCCATGAGGCCCGCGATGTCGGGGCGCACGACCTGGCGCCCCGTGAGCAGCTCGAAAGCGCGCAGCACCGAGTCGTTGAGGAAGGTGCCGCCCTGGACGACGACCCTCTCCCCCAGGTCGGAGGGGTCCTTGAGCTTGATGACCTTGTACAGGGCGTTGCGCACCACCGAGTAGGACAGGCCCGCGCTGATGTCGCGCACGTCCGCCCCCTCCTTCTGGGCCTGCTTGACCGAGGAGTTCATGAACACCGTGCACCGGGTGCCCAGGTCGACGGGGTTCGTCGAGTCCATGGCCGCCCGCGCGAAGGCCCGCACGTCCGTGCCCATCGTCTGCGCGAAGGTCTGCAGGAACGACCCGCACCCCGACGAGCACGCCTCGTTGACGGAGATGGAGTCCACGGCGTGGTCGCGGATGCGCAGGTACTTCATGTCCTGCCCTCCGATGTCGATGACGGAGGTGACCCCGGGGCATATGAACTCGGCGGCCCGGTAGTGGGCCATCGTTTCGATCTCGCCCTCGTCGAGGGTGAGGGCCGACTTCACGAGGCCCTCGCCGTATCCCGTGGAGCAGGAGCGCCCGATCTCGCACCCGTCGGGCAGGGCGCCGCGCACCGCGCGCACGATGTCGACGGCGGCCGCGACGGGGTCGCCCTCGTTGGAGGCGTAGTGGGTGAAGACGATCCGGTCGGATGAGTCGATGACGACGGCTTTGATCGTGGTGGAGCCCGCGTCGATGCCGAGCCAGCAGCGGCCCTCGGCCTCGTCGAGGCTCGCCTTGGGGATGACGTCGAGGCTGTGGCGCGCCACGAACTCCTCGCGGTCCTGCCGGGAGGCAAAGAGCGGTTCCATGCGCGGGGACTCGACCTGGACGGGCGCGGATGCCAGGCGCTCCATCAGCGCCGAGAGCCTGTCTCCGCGAGACGCGATGGGGGTGGCGCCGGCTTCGTCGGATTGGCGCCTGCGCTTGGCTGCCTCCTTGTCGGCTAGAAGCGCGGCGCCGATAGCGACGTAGAGCTGTGCGTCGTCGGGGGTGACGAAGGCTTCGGCTTTGGGAAGCAGAGTCTTGTAGGCCTCGCGCAGGGCGGGAAGGAAGTGCAGGGGTCCTCCCAGGAACATGACTGTGCCGCGGATCGGGCGCCCGCAGGCCAGTCCCGCGATGGTCTGGGTGGCGACGGCGTTGAAGATGGAGGCGGCCAGGTCCTCGTGGGCGGCACCCTGGTTGATGAGGGGCTGGATGTCGGACTTGGCGAAGACGCCGCAGCGCGAGGCGATCGGGTAGAGCTGCGTGTGGCGGGTGGCCAGCTCGCCCAGGCCCGCGGCGTCGGTGTGGAGCAGGGTCGCCATCTGGTCGATGAAGGCGCCGGTGCCACCCGCGCAGGTGCCATTCATGCGCTGCTCGGGGGTGGGGTGCAGGTAGGTGAGCTTGGCGTCCTCGCCGCCCAGCTCGATGACGACGTCAACCTCGGGGTGGAGGCGCTGGGTGGCCTCGGTGCCGGCGATGACCTCCTGGACGAAGGGGATCCCCATGGCGCGGGCGGTCGTCAGGCCACCGGAGCCGGTGATTGCCGCGTCGACGCGGGCGCCGGGCAGGGCGTCTTCGATGTCCGCGAGGAGGGCCCCGAGGGAGGCGCGCACGTCGGCGTTGTGGCGCCGGTAGTCGGAGAAGAGGAGGCGGTTTCCGTCCAGGACGACTGCCTTGACCGTCGTGGAACCGACGTCGATGCCTAGCTGATAGGCCCGCGTTGCCTCATGGTGACGCTGCGTTGTCATGGGACCTCCTTGAATTAACCATCAACATAGGACGCGGGTTGTATCACGTCAAAGGTATGGCTTGCCTGACGCACTCCCGGCACTAAAACCCCTTGGAACCGGGGACAATCGCTCGCCTGGCCGACCGCGACCGGCGAGACGAGCGCAACGTGTCTAACAAGAATTACAACATATGAAGCCTTTCGAAATTCAACCCGCTGGAAGCTGGGCGCGCTTCCGGGGCTTCGGGGGCGCGGCCGAACCCGACGGGAGGCGGGACGCCCCGCCGCCGCACGCCCCCGCACGTTAACCCGACAGGTGGCAACCTCGGCCCCTCACATGCGCACGTTAACCCCCGAGTTGGCGCCTGGGCAGGCACGCCCACGCTCCACTAGCAGGGCCCAGCCGCGCATTGAGGGGTTAACCATTGACTGACATGCGCCGCTGGCAGTAGGCTGTCTAGCACTACGTCAGATGCTCAGGGGTTCCGCTCCAGGGTATCGGGGGGTCGGATCTTTGATTCGGCCCCCTCATATTCTGACACAACGAGGTCCGCATGAAGCAGTGCATTACCGTCGATGAGCAGATTGCTCTACTGAGGAGTCACGGCGTCTCCTTTGTTCTCACGCCCGAGGACGAGGCCCGAGAATTCCTGTACTCGCGCTCATACTTCTTCAAGATCAAGTCCTACGAACGCAACTACACTCGTGTCGATACAGACGGCTCCTACACCTACTCGGGGCTCGACTTCGGTCACCTCGTTGAGCTGTCATACCTCGATTTTGCTCTTAGCCGCATCTGCCTCTCACTGGCACTGAGCACCGAGCATTTCCTCAAGGTTCGACTCAATCAGCTCATCATGAACGACCCGAAACACGACCTGTCAGAGGTACTCGTGCGCCGCATCCTCAACGGCGACACGTCCTCCATTCGTGACAACCCCTACACAGAGGACATGTGGCTGGCCTGCAACGGCAGCCCTTCCATCTGGCACCTGTGGGAGCTGCTCCCGCTGAACGAACACATTCGCCTCTACTCGTCGTACTTTGATTACAAGGGAGAGAACGTTCCCTTCTCCCACCTGCTACTCATCGTGCGCAAGCTCCGCAACGCTGTTTCCCACGGTAACTGCCTACTCGCCGATGTGTCACGTCCTTCGGAGCAACGTCGCAAATCCGGGGGAAGGAAATACGACAAAGAAGTGACGCTTGCCGCCCTTCGTATGTGCAACGTCAGCCCACGACGCAACTCCGGCAAAAAGAATGCCCTCAACGAGGCGCTGGACCGGCTTGTTGTCAATAACTTCGCTGCTGCCCTCCTCTGCCATCTCGAGTTCGCTGATTCATGCAAGGCACTGAGCCACATGGTGGCCGATCTAAGGCGCTTCAGTGACCGAATCGAGCGTAATCGCCCACTATTGTTCGGGGACCTGCACGCCGAAGCGCCCCGCAATCAACTTGTTAACTCGACGCTGTGCGCCATTCAACGCCTGGCCACGGGATATTGCCAGCATGCAGAGCGAAAGATCGAGCGTCTCGTTCCCGTCGACTCCTCTTTGGCTGCGCCGAAACCCGAGCCGACAGACGGGTGCGGGCAGTCACCCACGTGCCACGATGCGGATCCCGCGCACCTGGGTGGCCTTGACGCTCACCCAGAGGGGATCACCGACGCCGACTCCCAGCTCGGCCCACGCGGCGGCGGTGACCCGGGCGGTCACGACGACGCCCTCCCCGAGGGCCACGCGCACAGACACGAGGGAGCCGGAGACGTCGACCCCGGCAACGCTCCCCGGTAGGACGGAGCGCGGCGAGGCGTGGGTTTCCTCGCGGGCGAGGGCCACGGCCTCGGGCGGGAAGATCAGGGCGAGGCGCTCGCCCACTCCAACGTTCCCGGCCTCCGCCGCCCACAGCTCCCCCTCGCCGACGCGCACGCCGACCAGTCCCGGGCGCCGAACGGCCGGGCCGCTCACGATGTTGAGACCCGCCAGGCGCGCGGCGAACACGGAGGACGGCGAGGCCAGCACGCTCGCCGGCGTCCCCTCCTCGACGATGCGCCCCTCCCCCATGACGATCATGTGCGATGCGAGTGCCAGGACCTCGGCAATGTCGTGCGAGACGAGGAGGGTCGTGACGCCCGCTCCGGCGAGGCGCTCGCGCAGGACGGCGGAGACCTGTGCGGTGGCCTCGACGTCAAGGGCGGCGGTGGGTTCGTCGAGGATGAGCACCTCGGGCTGGAAGGCGAGGGCGCGGGCGATCGCGACGCGCGCGGCCTGCCCGCCGGACAGGTCGGAGGCGCGCCTGTGGGCGAGGTCGGCGATGCCGACGGCGCGGAGCTGTTCGAGGGCGGCGGCGCGCGCCTGGGCACGCGGAACGCGGCGCACGCGCAGGGGGAATGCGACGTTTGCGAGCACGCTCATGTGCGTGAAGATGCGCGGGGTCTGGGAGACCATGGCGACGCCGCGGCGGCGCGCGGGCACGAAGGTGGAGGCGTCATCGACGACGCGCTCCCCGATCCGAGCCGCCCCCGAGTCGAGGCGCAGGATCCCGGCGACGACCTGGGCGAGGGTGGACTTTCCGGCGCCGTTGTGTCCAACGACGGCTGTCACGGTGCCGCCGCGCAGCGTTGCGTCAACCTCCCATCCGCGCTCGGCGACGCTTCCGGCGACGTGGACGGGGGCACCCGACGGCTTGGCCGCGTGGAAGGGAGCACCCCAGGGCTCGGCAGCGACGACGAGGCCGGGGCCGTCATGGGCAGACGCCGGGGCCCCAGCGGGGGCGCCGCGCTCCCCTGAGGCCGGTGCGGGCCCGGAAGCGGGCCCGGAAGCGTGCCCTGGCCTCGTCGATGCGGCGGCCGAGCGGAGGAAGGCGGCGACGCTCCCCCGCGGGGTTTCCGTGAGCGCGACGACGGCCGCGGCAACGCCGAGGAGGACGACGCCGAGGGCGAGGGCCAGGGCGGCGTCGGACTCTCGGGCCAGGTAGATCTGCAGGGGCATCGTGCGGGTAATTCCCTGCATGGAGCCCGCGAAGGTCAGGGTCGCGCCGAACTCGCCGAGGCAGCGGGCCAGCGCCAGGGCGGCTCCACGCCCGAGGCCGGGCAGGACGGTGGGCAGGGTTATCTGCCAGAAGACGCGCGACGGGGAGGCCCCCAGGGACGAGGCCATCTCGTCGAGTCCCTGCTCGCGGGTTCGCAGCGCGGACTCGAGGGTGACGATGAGGAAGGGCAGGGAGACGAAGACCTGAGCGATGACGACGGCGGTCGTCGTGAAGGCGATGTCGAGGCCGGCGCCGCTGAGGAAGGCGCCTAGGGTAGAGCGCCTACCGAAGGCCGCGAGGAGCGCGATGCCCGCGACGACCGGGGGCAGGGACAGCGGCAGAGCAACAAGGATGCGGGCCGCGCGCACGCCGCGCCACGAGCGCGAGAGCACGAGGGCAGCGGGAACCCCGAGGAGCAGGTCAACGCCGAGGGCCACCAGGCACGTTCGCAGCGAGAGTTCCAGGGCAGCGACGGCCTCCTCGGTGGAGAGCGTGGCGGCCAGGGAGGCCCAGTCGACGCGCCCCAGCATGAAGGCGAGGGGCAGGACGAGGAAGCACAGGGCGAGCGCGCCGACGCCCCCCGCCCAGAAGGGCAGGGGGCTGACCGCTGGGGTTCGACGCGAGGTCACGCGTCGATGTTACTTCGCTGCGGGCGTGAAGCCGGCCTCTTCGAGGATCTTCTGGCCTTCGGCGGACAGGACCAGGTCGATCCACTTCTGGCCGTAGTCCTTCTTGGAGGAGGCGGTCACGAGCGCGATCGGGTACTTGTTGACGGCCTCGGACGCGCCCTGGATCTCGACTGTGTCGACGGCGTCTCCTTCGGCGAGGGCGTCGGTCTTGTAGACGATGCCGGCGTCGGCCTGGCCGGAGGAGACCTTACCGCGCACGTCGGTGACGGCCTGCTCCTCAGAGACGGGGTTCAGGGTGACGCCAAGCTTCTCGGTGAGGGTCTTGGTGAGCTTGCCGCAGGGGACCTCGGGCGCGCAGACGACCAGCTTGACGCCGTCGAGGGAGGAGTCGAGGCCGGTGACGCCCGCCGGGTTTCCGGGCGTGGTGATGAGGGTGAGGGTGTTGGTGACGAAGATGGTCTGCGCGTCGACCTGACCGGCATCGGCGGCCTTCTTCATGGTGGACTCGTTGGCGGTTGCCAGGACGTCCACGTCGGCACCCTCACCGAGCTGGGTGACGAGGTCCTGGGAGCCCGCGAAGTTGATGCGGACGTCGACCTCGGGGTTGGCGGCCTCGAAGTCGGCTTCGAGCTCGCCGAAGGTCTCGGTCAGCGAGGCGGCCGCGTAGACGTTGAGGACGACGTCGCGGGCGGGGGCCGGGGCGTCGGACGGCGCGTCGGTGGTCGGGGTCGTGTTGCCCGCGCAGGCGGCCATGGCCAGCGCTGCGGCGCCGAGGACGGGCAGGATGCGGAGGGAGCGCACAGTAATCTCCTTTTGAGAGGGATGGAACGCGCTCAATCTAACAAGGCGGACGGAGGAGAGCAACAGACGGACGGAATAAATCCCAAATCGTTACGTTTATCCCGGTTTTACAACGATAATCGGTCAACCCTTTTCGCGCGCCTTCCCCCTTTTTAATGCATCCGCGCGCGACGCTATCGCCCCTCAACACGCCCCGAAGAGCGGACATTGACCCCAAAGCGGCCGATTTCCTCGGCCGCGGCGGGCATAAATCGCGCGTCCGCAGCCGCGCGCCTCTCCCGGAACACCCGAGCAGCGCAGAGGGACTAGGATCACAGTCGAAGGCAACCGCAGCCACACGGAGGACACCATGCCCAAGCCCGTCGCCTACAACCTGTCGCAGATCAACGCACACGTCATCGTCTATTCCGACCGGGTCCGCTCCGGCACGAAGGAGGACAGAGCGGCACCCGCGTGCGCGAAAGCGCTCGCGCAGGCGGGGCTGGGAGTGGTCACGACCGCCGTCGTCCCTGAGAGCGCCGACGCCCTCGACCTCGAGATCCGCGAGGCGATCCGCGCGGGCACGCGTTTCGTGCTCGTCCTGGGTGGATCGGGTTTCGGCGCGGGCAACTACGCCCCCGAGGTCGTCCGCTCCATCATCGAGGTAGAGATCCCGGGAATCGCCGAGCAGGTCCGCGCCCACGGCCTGACGAGCACCCCCCTGTCGGGCCTGTCCCGCGAGGTCGTGGGCGTCACCGCGCGCGACGCCTCGGCCGCGCTCATCATCTCCTCCCCCGGTTCGCGGGGAGGGGCCCTCGACACGCTTGAGGTGGTCACGCCCCTCCTGGGCGCGATCTACCACCAGCTCGACGAGGAACGATAACCCCCTCCCGCCCCGCGCCGGGGCGTGCATCGAAGCCGCGGCCTCGCCGAGTGAGGCCTGGGAGCGTCAGCCCCTGCGGCGGCGGATGCACACGGCTCCGCCGGCCACGACCAGGACCGCGCCGCCGCCGAGGAACCACCACAGTCTCGGTGCGGGCGTGGACGCCGCGCCTGCCTGCGAGGCCACGGGCGTCACCGTCCCATCCGCGCCCTTGGTCTCGACGAGTGCGCCGGTGGCGTCGAAGTGGTAGGAGGTCCCGTCGATGTCCAGCCACTGGTCGGACACGGCCGAGGAGGAGTTGTCGAAGTAGTAGCGGTTGCCGGAGGGGCCGTCCCACCAGCCGGTCGTCGCCGCGGGTCGTCCTGCCTTGAACCACCAGGCGCGCGGCGCCTCGTCCGCGTATTCGTGTCCCCACTCGGAGTTCTGGACGCCGTCGTACTCGATGCCGTCGTCGTTGAAGACGCAGACGAGGGCCGGGACCTTGGCGGAATCCCAGATGTCGCCCATCGGGAACCATTTGGTGCCCCCGTGGATCACTAGGAAAGAGAGGCGGTCGGGGCTCTCCTCGGCCATGCCAGTCTGAACGATCGCTTGGGGATGCAGGCGCGCCATGAAATCGATCGAGTTGGAGGACTCGGCCCCGTGATGCCCGGCCTTGAGCATGTCGACGGTGCCAACCTCGTCCGCCATGCGATTCTCGAAGCCGTTGGACGTCACCCAGTCGGACTCGGTGTTCATGAGGTCTGCGGCCAGGAAGGCGGTGTGCCCGTTGGAGGTGACCTTCATACCCCAGCCCATGAGGTTGGCGTCGGTCGTGCCCTGGGTCTTGTAGTACTCGCGATCGTCGAAGGGGATCACCTGCAGGTCGGCGCCGCCCAGCGCGATGTGGGTGTTGTAGCCGTCGACGCGCTGGATGAAGGTCGCGCCGTAGGCGTCGACGGCCCAGTTGGCGGCGCTCACCAGCTGGTCGTACACGTACTGGTTGTCCCACAGCCCGTTCTCATCGGTGATCCATTCGTCCGAGTACTCGGGGCTCAGGATGACCTTCGGGCGGTACTTGCGGATAATCTCGTCGCCGTTGGCGATGTGGTCCGAGTGGGCGTGGGTACCCAGGTAGAAGGCGACGTTCGTGTCGTCGACTCCCTGGTCGTCCAGGTATTGCAGCAGCCAGTCGGTGGTCGCCTTCTCGGCGACGGCCGTTCCCGATCGTGCGGGGTAGCGCGGGTCGGAGCCATCGGGCAGGTCCGCGTCCTCGCCGCCGTCGATGATGCCGTACCAGCCGCCACTCGCGATGAGGATGGCGTCATTGGTTGGCCTTTCGCCCGGGGATGGTGGGGACACCATACAACGGCGAGGCGCCGCCCGCCCGCGTATCTGCGCAGGTGGGCGGCGCCTCGTGACGACTATCCGGTGCGAGGGCTTCCCGCGTCAGGAGGCGTATCCGAGCCAGCGTCCAGACGGCGCGAAGATGGATACTCGTCCGGAGATGGTCTGTGTGCCGGTGACCATCGCGCCGCGCGCATCGAAGTAGTACCAGGAGCCGTCGATCAGTACCCAGCCGGTGGACATCGCACCGGAGGAACTGAAGTAGTACCAGGTGGAGCCGGATTGGAGCCAGCCGGTCACCATGGCACCGGAGTTTTCCGCGTAGTACCACTTGCCGCCGTCCTCGAACCAGCCGGTGACCATCGCGCCCGAGGTACCGAAGTAGTACCAGGAACCGCCGATCCGCGCCCAACCCGTGGCCATCGCGCCCGAGGTACCGAAGTAGTACCAGGAGCCGCCGATATGCGCCCAACCGGTAGCCATCGCACCCGAGGCAGCAGCGTAATACCACGAGGTCCCGTCCTGGAACCAGCCGGTGGCCATCGCTCCGCTCGCCCCCAAGAAGTACCAGGAGCCTTGTTCACGGAGCCAGCCCGTGGCCATCGCTCCGCTGGTGCCCAGGTAGTACCAGGCGCCGTCGATCTGGGTCCAGCCGGTCGCCATGGCGCCGCTGCTACCCAGGAAGTACCTGGAACCACCGATCTGGGTCCAGCCGGTGCCCATGGCGCCGGTCGCCGCGTCGAGGTAGTACCAGGCGCCGTCGATCCACGCCCAGCCGAGTCGCGCGCGCCCATTGCTCAGGTAGTACCAGGCGCCGTCGATCCAGGTCCAGCCGTTGCCGGACGGGTTCCCCGCGGAGTCAACGTAATACAGCCCCTTGCCGTCGTTGATCCACTCCGAGGAGGCCATCGCGCCGGTCGCGTCCACCCAGTACCACTGGCCGGAGTCGCTGATCCACTTGGCGGTCTCGGAGGAGGGTTTGCCAGCAAAGTAGTACCAGGAGCCGCTGCGCCCCTTCCACCAGCCGGTCCTGGCCGCGGGGCGGCCCCCCTTGAACCACCAGGCTCGCGGGCTCTCCTTGTCGTACTCGTGCCCCCACGACGCTGCCGAGAAGTCGTTATAGGAGATTCCAGCGGGATCAAAAGTCGCGATCACGGACGGGACGCGGCCATTGTCCCACAGTTCGATCATCGGCGCCCACGACACGTCTCCGTGTATAACGTTCTTCGTTAGGTTGTCGGGCGTAAACCACTCGGCGCCGGTCTGGATGATCATCGACGGACGCAGGGTCTCCATGAAGGGGTCGAAGTTCGAGCTGCGCAGGCCGTGGTGACCGGCTTTGAGCATGTCGACGCGGCCGACGACGCGCGCGACGCGGTCCTCGACATCGTTATGGATGTTCCAGTCCGCCTCGGTTCCCATGAGGTCCGCGGCGAGGAATGCGCTCGACCCGAAGGCGGTGGCCTTCGCGCCCCATCCCATGAGGTTCGCGTCGGTCGTTCCGTCGACCTTGTAGTTTTCCTCGGGGTCGAAGGGGATCAGCTGGACATCCATGTCGCCGAGCTGAACGTGGGTGTTGTAGCCGTCCACTTCCTGCACGAACTTCGCGCCGTAGGTCTTCTGCGCCCACTTCGCGGCGTCAACCATGTTGTCGTAGCACCATTGGTTGTCCCACAGGCCAGCGGGGTTCGTTATCCATTTGTCGGAGTATTCGGGGCTGAAGATGACCTTGGGGCGGAACTTCCTGATGATGTCGTCCGCGTTGTCGATGTGGTCGGAGTGCGCGTGGGTCCCCAGGTAGAAGGCGAGGTTCGAGGAGGTGACCCCGTGCTTGGTCATGTACTCCAGAACCCACTCGGTGTCACCGACGGAGGCGGGGGTGGTGCCGGGGCGCAGCGGGTATCGCGGGTCCTTGCCATCGGGCGCGCCTTTTCCCTCCGCTCCGTCGATCATGGCGAAGACGCCGCGCGATTCGAGCAGGATGGCGTCCGCGGATCCGGTGGCGATCACGTGAATCTTGGTGGGGCCGCTGACCCCGGGGAAGGAGTAGGTGCCGTCGGCCCCTGCCTCGTCGCCATTCTCCTCGGACGAGGCCGTGGCATCCTCAGCGGAGCCCGCAGGGTTCGCGCTCGCCTCGCCGTCGGCTGCCGCGGAGGGCTCCACGACGGTCGGCTCCGTATCGCCGTGCGCGCCCTGACCGTCCGCCGGGGCGGCGACGGCGGCGGGCGCGAACGACGCAGCCACGATTCCTGATAGGAGGGTCAGACCAAGCCGCGACCAGATGCCGTGTCGAAGATCCATGCGCACACCTTGATGGGAGATCAAGTCAATATACTTACCACATAAATCTACACCCGTGGGCTGTTGCATACAAGTCATTCGGGGAAGCGAGCACCCCACCACGCCACATCCTCGGGCGTATCGACGTCCCGACACACGTTGGCGCCGACGTTCACGCGCTCGAGAGACAGGGCGCGCAACACCCTGCGCACCCCCATGCCGCGCACGCTCCCCCACCGGGCCACGGCCTCGTCAATGACGCAACGCAGCGCGCCCGCTCGATACACGCCCATCAGATACTGATCGAAGGGCTCGGGGGCGCCGCCGCGCAGGATGCGGCCATCGCCGCCCGGCCCCAGGGATCCACCCAGCAGGCGCCCCAACACCTCGGCGATACCCGGGCAATCCACGGACACGACGACGACCCACTCCGTCCCCGACGCGGCCAGAACGCTCAAGCCGGCATCGATGCCCGCCAACGGCCCTCCCCCCGGCGGATCCTCGAGGGTCCGCGCGACCCCACCCGGCACGCGCACGCTCGGAGGAACCACCGCGACGCAGCCCGCCCCGGCGACCGCGCCGAGCGCGGAGCACACGCGATCGATCAGGCGCACGCCGCCCAGGACCAGGTCCGGCTTGGAGACCCCGCCCAGGCGCTCCCCGCCGCCGCCGCCGACGACGATCGCTGCCAGGTCGCGGCGGGGCTCACACGCCTGAGAGGGCGACGCCACCGCGCTCAGCCCCACGGGGCGAAGGTCAGCACGTCCGCGCGCTGCGTCGCGGCGTCCACCGTCAGCACGCGGCCGATCAGCGGCTCGCCGAAGCCGACCAGTACCTTGATGGCCTCAGTCGCCATCGCCGTTCCCGCCTGACCAACGACCGGCCCCAGCACGCCAACCTCCGTTGAGGCCGGCGTCGTCCCCGGGGCCGGCTTAACCGGGTGCAGGCTGCGCAGCGACAGCGGAGGCACGGGCCCGGGCGGCTCCGACCAAAAGACGCTGACCTGATAGGACATGCCCACGACCGAACCCCACACGAGGGGGACCCCCGCATCCGCGCAATAGTCTGCAACCAGGTACTTCGCGTCGAAGCTATCCGTGCACTCGACGATCAGGTCCCAGTCGCCCCCGTGCTCATCCAGCCACTGCCGGGTCACGTGCCCGTAACGCTCGAAACGCACCCGCGAGTTAAGCGCGCTGAGGTGGCGCACGGCGGAGTCCGGCTTCGCATCCCCCACGTCGCCCTCGCCGTGCAGCAGCTGGCGCTGGAGGTTCGAGGTGTCCACCACGTCGGAGTCGCAGATGCCGATCGTCCCGGCGCCCGCCGCCGTCAGGTACAGCAACACCGGGGAGCCCAGGCCCCCCGCACCGACGACGAGCACGCGGGACGCCGCCAGCCGAGCCTGCCCGGCCTCGCCGACGCCCGGCACCAACCAGCTGCGACGGAAGCGCTCCAGCTCGGGGTCCCCGACCTCGTAGGGCACGGGAGCGCAACGCAGCGGCACCGCGACGCTACGCCCGAAGACCGCGCCCGCGCGCGAATAGGGGTCCCCGATCGTCATCGGTCAGAGTCCCGACCAGTTGTGCGAACCGTCGGTCAGCTCCTGCTTCTTCCAGATCGGCAGCTTCGCCTTCACTTCCTCGACGATGGTCTCCACGACGCGGAACGCCTGCGCGCGATGCTCGGCGGCCACCGCCACCACCATCGCGTCCTCCCCGATCTTCAGGTAGCCCACGCGATGCCACGCGACAATGCGGTGCACCCCTGGACGATCCTTGAACTCCGAGACGATATCGCGCAAAACCTGCTCCGAGCACGGATGCGCCGAATACTCGATCGCGTCCACGCTCTCCCCACCGTCGTGGTTGCGCACGACACCGATAAACGACGCCACCGCACCACACGTGTCGCGGCGAGCGCTATCGATCAGCGTGCTCGAGTCGAGGGGGCCGTCAGTAATACCTGTTGCAATCTCTGCTGACATGGGATCCTCCAGGAACGGGAGATGCTTGCCATCATTTTATACGGAGAGGCCAGGACATTATGCAAACCCTGACCACCCCTCGCACATGATAAGAACCTCTCACCCACCGGCGAACGGCGGGAGCACGTCGATGCGCGCGCCCGGAACCAGATCGGCCTCCAGCTGGGCGGACCGCTCGTTCACCAGGAAACTCGATACGTCCAGAATACGGGCGAGCTCCGGGGATTCCTCGCCCAGAGCAGCGACGAGCTCCCCGAGCGTCGCAGGCGTGTCTGGCGACGACAGCTCACGCATGTAACCGCCCGCCGCCTCGGCAGCGCCGCCGAAGAAGTGCACGGTCGTCGTCAGGGGCTTCGGGTTCGGCTCGTCCAGCGGACGCAGAAAGACCGTCATGCGAAGCGGATTGATCGGATCGACCTCCACCGACCAGCTCGCCACGCCCGTCGCCGTGCGCTCGAAAACGCGCTCGACGATACCGCGACGCAGTTCTAGCGCCAGGTCATCCGGGGCGCCGGGTTCCGTGAACGGGCAAGCGGTGAGAACAATCGCCATCGGATCATTCTCGTTGGGCACCGACGCGAAACCCATCGCGTTCATGAACAGGCGCACCTTGCCCATGTGTAGGGCGATGTTGAAGGAGTCGCGAACCACTCGGCGGGCCGCCAAATGGCTGTGATCGGGCACCGCCATCGTCTCCAGGGCGGCGTCCGCCCAACGAGCGCCGATCTCGCGCACCGAGGCTGCGGGATCCGTGGCATCCGCTCGCAGCCACGCCAGCAAAGACGAGGTCAGCTGGTGCAGCATCTGCGCGGCGAAGGACGGGTCGGCCGGCGTTGTCGTCGAGTAGCCGAGCGCGGGGCGCCCGCGCCCCGACGACGGGAGCTGCTGCTTCTCCACGAGCCCCACGCTGAACAGACCCTCAAGGGTCTCGCGCACGCTCGACACGTGAAGGCCGGCCTCCTGGGCCAACTCCGCGACTGTCACGGGCGCCACGTGCTGCGATACGCGCTCCAGCAGCGCGTGCTGGGCGGGCGTCAGGGTCGCCATCGCCTCGAGCGTTTCAGCCAGCGGTCGAGAATGGGGTGTATCAGCCATGTCTGTCCTCTCTCCCTCTAAATTGGCGCAAGCCCCATAGCGAGAGGCTTAGAAACAGCACCTGTATTGTTACATTACTTACAAACCGACCGCTATTGTAGGCACCACCGACACGAAGCCGCACGGCCAACGCGACTGGCCGGAAAGACGGCGAGGGTCAGTCGCTGACATTCGAGCCGATCGGGCCGCAACGCCCCCAAATGCGGCGGGGGGAGCCGGCTCGTGCTCCCCCCTGCCCTCCCCGCCCCGCCACGGCCTCGTACTGAGACGAGGACCGGGCGCGACGGGACATCCAGCTCAGTCCGACATGCCGCCACGCGTCATCGCGTGCGTGCGACGCTCGTCGCGCGACCGGTAGATCACCGGGGGGCGCGCCACGTAGCCGACCGGGGCGCTCACCACGTGCACGAGGCGCGTGAACGGCCACACGCAGAACAGCAGGAGACCCGAGACGATGTGCAGCTTGAAGCTCAGCGGCACGTCGACCATGAGGTGAGCCTGGGGCGAGAGGTAGAAGATCGAGCGGAACCACACCGAGATCGTCTCACGGTAGTCGTAGCCCTCGTGCCCGCCGAGCACCTGGTTCAGGATCGTCGCGGCCGCCCCCAGCGCCACCGGGATCGACAGCATGATGTAGGTGACGACGTCCATGCGCGTGGTCGCCACGCGCACCGACTTGACCACCACGCGGCGATAGACCAGCAGGAACAGGCCGACGATCGTCACGACGCCCGCGGCAGTGCCAGGGATCGTGGCTATCAGGTGGTAGGAGTGCTGAGAGATCCCAGCCGCCTGAGTCCACGTCTTGGGGATGACGAGGCCCATGACGTGCCCCATGAACACGAAGAGGACGCCGAAGTGGAACATCGGCGAGGCCCAACGCAGGATCGTCGGCTCGTTCCACTGGGAGGAGCGCGACGTCCAGCCGTACTGGTCTGTCTTGTAGCGCCACGCGAGGCCCACGATGAGGATCGCGAAGGCGACGTATGGCAGGACCACCCACAGGGCAATATCCCAGAAGGACAGCGACTGCACCTCCGGCGCAGACGCAGCATGCAAAAGTGCGGTTTCCATGAACGTTATCGTCCCATCGTCGTATCGGAAGTCGGGGAGGGCGTGGCAGCCAGGTCGCCCACGCCCACCAGCTCGGTGGGCGGACCCTGACTGATGAGCTTGCGGAAGCCCTCAATGGTCTTTTCGTCGGGCTCGGGCAGTGTCGCGACCAGCGCCTCCATGAGCGGCGCGTAGGGAGAGTCGGCCGCGCGCAGAGCCGTGCGGATCACCTCGATGCCCTCGCGGTTCGATCGCAGCAGGCCCTCGGCCGTTCCGGTCTCGTCGAAGGCGGCGAACTCGAGGACCACGGGCAGGTGGTCGGGGAGTTCCTCGCGCTCCATCTCGAAGCCGGCCCGGCGCAGCACCTCCTTGAAGGCCAGGATCGCCTGGCCGCGCCCTCGGGTGTCTCCGTGCGTGTAGTACGTCAAGCCCAGCGCGCAGCGTCGGCGCTGGTCGAAGGTCTCCACGTAGGTCGTCTGCATGGCACGCAGGCCCGCGGCGCGCGCGTGGGTCACGAAGGCAGCCAGGTGGGCCGAGGCCGAGGCCGGCATGGTCGCCGCAGCCTCCTCGACCGCGTCCAGCTTCGCCTCGAAGTCATCCCCCGGGTAGTCCAGGAGCACCGAGACCGCCATGCGAACGGCGCGCGCCGCGCCAGGGTCCATCTCCGCCTCCGGAGCGGCCGTTGGGATGCGGGGGATGCCGACGAAGGTACTCATCGAACGACCTCGAGGGGAAGCATCGTGCGTCCCTCCGGCGAGGAGCCACCCATCGGGTGGTTCGAGGTGGCGGGGGCCATGCCGTGGAATGCCTCAACGTCGTAAGACACCGGGCAGCCCTCAAGCTCCTTGATGCCGCGCGGCATCTCCGGGTGAGCGGTGGGGATGACGTAGCGGTCGTCGTACTTGGCGATCGACAGCAGGCGGTACATCTCCTTGACCTTCTCCTCGGTCATGCCCACGGACGCGGCGATCTCCGGCTTCGCGGGGTTGCCGACGAAGACGTCGCGCATGTAGGAGCGCATCGCCGCCAGTCGACGCAACGACAGCTCCACGGGAGCGGTGTCTCCGGCGGCGAACAGGCCCGCCAGGTACTCCAGGGGGATGCGCATCTGCGAAATGGCGGACAGGAGGACCTTGTGGTCCTCGCCGTCGGAGCCCGACGCGGTCACCTGGTCGACGACCGGGGACAGCGGCGGCACGTACCACACCATCGGCAAAGTACGGAACTCCGGGTGCAGGGGCAGGGCGACCTCGTACTCGGTGATGAGCTTCCAGATCGGGGACTCCTGAGCGGCCGTGATCCACGAGTGGGGCACGCCGTTGGCCTGAGCCTGGGCGACCACCTGCGGGTCGAAGGGGTCGAGCAGGATCTCGCGCTGGGCGCGGTACAGGTCGCGCTCGTCCTCCTGGGAGGCGGCCCAGGTGACCCGATCCGCGTCGTAGAGCAGCACGCCCAGGTAGCGCAGGCGACCCACGCAGGTCTCCGAGCAGATCGTCGGCTGGCCCACCTCGAGGCGCGGGTAGCACAGCGTGCACTTCTCGGCCTTGCCCGTGAGGTGGTTGAAGTAGACCTTCTTGTAGGGGCAGGCCGACACGCACATGCGCCAGCCGCGGCAGGCGTCCTGGTCCACCAGCACGATGCCGTCCTCGGTGCGCTTGTACATGGCGCCGGACGGGCAGGCCGACACGCAGGTCGGGTTCAGGCAGTGCTCGCAGATGCGCGGCAGGTAGAACATGAAGGTCTGGTCGATCTGGTGCTGAACCTTCTGGCTCATGCCCGCCAGGACCGGGTCGTCGGCCAGGGTCTCGGTCGAGCCGCCCAGGTCGTCGTCCCAGTTGGGGCCCCACTCGATGGTGGGCATGTACTCGCCCGTGAGCTGGGACTTCGCCCGGGCCACCGGCAGGGTGGGGGAGTCCTTGGGGGCCGAGAGCAGACGGTCGTACTCGTAGGTCCACGGCTCGTAGTAGTCCTCGACGCCCGGCATGTCCGGGTTGGAGAAGATCTGCGCGAGGCGGCGCAGCCGCCCGCCGGAGCGGGGCACCAGACGGCCGCCCGGGGTGCGCCTCCAGCCGCCCTTCCACCGCCCCTGGTCCTCCCAGCCCCTGGGGTAGCCCACCCCGGGGCGGGTCTCGACGTTGTTGAACCACATGTACTCGGTGCCCTTGCGGTTGGTCCAGGCCTGCTTGCAGGTGACCGAGCAGGTGTGGCAGCCGATGCACTTGTCGAGGTTCATCACCATCGCCATCTGGGCCATGATTCGCATTTTGATTAGGTCCTTTCCGGCTCAGAAGTAGGTGACGTCTTGGGAACGCCTGCGGATCATCGTGACTTCGTCACGGTTGTTGCCCGTGGGTCCGTAGTAGTTGAACGCGAAGGCGATCTGTCCGTAGCCACCGGCAATGTGGGTCGGCTTGATCATGATGCGGGTCATCGAGTTGTGGATACCGCCGCGGCGCCCATTCCGCTCCGTCAACGGCACCTCGATGAGGCGATCCTGGGCGTGGTACATGTACACGGTGCCCTCGGGCATGCGGTGCGAGACGATCGCGCGGCAGCTGACGACGCCATTGCGGTTGACCAGCTCGACCCAGTCGTTGTCCTTGATCCCGACCTTGGCCGCGTCCTGCGGGCTGATCCAGATCTGCTGACCGCCGCGGGAGAGCGTCTGCATGAACCAGTTGTCCTGGTACTGCGAGTGGATGGCCCACTTGAAGTGCGGCGTGAGGTACCGCACGGACACGCCGAGCTCGTTGACCTCACCGGGCGGGGCCTCGCCGAACAGCTGGGTCATGTTGAGGGGGCCACGGTAGGTGGGCAGCTGCTCGCCGAGCGCGATCATCCAGTCGTGGTCGAGGTAGAAGTGCATGCGCCCGGTGAGCGTGTGCCACGGCTTCATGCGTTCCACGTTGATGGTGAACGGTGCGTAGCGTCGGCCTCCCGATTCGGATCCCGACCACTCGGGTGAGGTGATCACCGGCTGCGGCTGGGCGACGATGTCCTGGAACTTGATGTGCTTGCCCTCGTGCTCGGCCGCCAGGTCGTGCAGCTGCACGCCGGTCCGTTTCTCCAGGGTCTTGAACCCCTGGGTGGCCAGGTGCCCGTTGGTGGTGCCGGCCAGCGACATGATCGCCTCGGCGACGTCGATCCCATTGTCCAGCTGCGGACGGCCGTCGGCGGGGCCGCCGCGGCGGGTGCCGTTCTTGCCCTTGAGGTACGCGATGGCCGACGTGACGTCGGTGACGAGGCCTTTCTGGGCGGTGCCGAGCTTGTCGAGCAGCGGACCGACGGTGCCGTATTTCGCCCCGATCGCGGTGTAGTCGCGTTCGACGACGGTCAGGCGCGGCATGGTGACCGCCGGGATCGGATCCACCTCGCCCTTGCTCCAGTCCCTGACCACACCGTGAGGCATGGCCATCGCGTCCGGTGAGTCGTGCATCAGCGGGGTGGCCATCACGTCCTTGCGCACCCCGAGGTGATCCTTGGCCAGCTCGGAGAGTTTGTCGGCGATCAACTGGAACGTCTCCCAGTCCGTCTTCGCCTGCCACGGCGGGTTGATGGCGGGGGTGAACGGGTGGATGAACGGGTGCATGTCGGTGGTGTTGATGTCGTGTTTCTCGTACCACGTGGCCGCGGGCAGCAGCACGTCGGACATCAACGTCGAACTGGTCATGCGGAAGTCCAGCGTCAGCAGCAGGTCGAGTTTGCCCTCGGGCGCCTGCTCCCGCCAGACCATGTCCTTGGGGCGCATCTCCCCCTCCGCCTCGGCGGCGGTGACGGCGTGGTCGGTGCCGAGCAGGTGCCTCAGGAAGTACTCGTCGCCCTTGGCGGTGTTGCCGATCAGGTTGGAACGCCACAGGGTCAGGGCCCTGGGGAAGTTCTCGGGATTGTCGGGGTCCTCGACCGCGAACTTCAGACTGCCCCGTTTGAGCTGGTCGACGATGTAGGCGGGGGCCTCCTGCCCGGCGGCGGCGGCCTCGTCGGCCAGGACGAGGGGGCTCTTCTCGAACTGCGGGAAGAACGGCATCCAGCCCAGTTTCGCGGACTGCACGTACAGGTCGGAGGTGACCTTCTTGTCGAACAGGTCGTTGCCGAACTCCTTGGCGGAGAGGGTGTCGGCGTCGAAGGTGTCGTAGCGGTACTGGTCGGTGTGGATGTACCAGTAGCCGGTGTGGATCATCTGCCGGGCGGGCCGGTGCCAGTCCAGTGCGAAGGCCATGGTGGCCCATCCCGTGATGGGACGGGCCTTCTCCTGACCGACGTAGTGGGCCCAGCCGCCCCCGTTGCGGCCCTCGCAGCCGCAGAACTGGATCAGCGTCAGCATGGTCCGGTAGATCACGTCGGCGTGGTACCAGTGGTTGGTGCCGGCCCCCATGATGATCATGGAGCGTCCGTTGGTGTCGATCGCGTTCTGCGCGAACTCCCGGGCGACCCGGATGACCTGCGCGGCGGGAACGTTGGTGATGGTCTCCTGCCACGCGGGGGTGTAGATGCCCTCGACGTCGTCGTAGTCCTTCGGCCAGTTTCCGGGCAGACCCGGGCGGGCCACGCCGTACTGGGCCAGCAGCAGGTCGAGGACGGTGGTGACCAGCCGGTCCCCGACCCGCCGCACCGGCACCCCGCGCCGCAGCCCGAAAGGCTCCTCGGTGTCGTTTGCGAAGCAGGGCAGCTCCACCTCGACCATCTCGTGTCCGGGGGTGTCCATCATTGTCAGGGCGGGTTTGAGATCACCCAGGATCAGGTTCCACCTGCCCGCATCGGCGTCGCCGAAACGGTGCCCGAGGGTGCCGTTGGGGCTGGCTATCCGGTCGGTGTTCTCGTCCCAGACGAGCGGCTTGAACATGGCGTTGGCCTGCTCGGCCAGTTCCCCGCCGACATCGCCCGCAACGAGGTTCTTGCCCGGCCGGTACACCCCGGGAGTGTGTTCGTCGAGGGTGATCAGGAACGGGGAGTCGTTGTAGGTGCGGTTGTACTCGTCGAAGAACGGCACCCGCCGTTCGGCGAAGAACTCCTTCAACACCACATGTCCCAGCGCCATGCCGAGGGCCGCGTCGGTGCCGGGCGCGACCGGCACCCACTCGTCGGCGAACTTGGTGGCTTCCGAGTAATCGGGCGACATGACCACGACCTTCTGGCCGCGGTAGCGGGCCTCGACCATCCAGTGGGCGTCGGGCGTACGCGTCAGGGGCACGTTCGAACCCCAAAGCATCAGGTAGCCGGCGTCCCACCAGTCGCCTGATTCACGCACGTCGGTCTGGTCGCCGTAGACCTGCGGCGAGGCGGGCGGCAGGTCGGCGTACCAGTCGTAGAAGGACAGCATGCAGCCGCCGATGAGGCTGTGGTACCGGGCACCGGATGCGTGGGAGACCATCGACATGGCCGGGATCGGCGAGAAACCGGCGATCCGGTCGGGACCCCAGCGTTTGATGATGTAGGTGTGGGCGGCGGCCACCATCTCGACGGCCTCGTCCCAGTTCGCCCTGACGAAACCGCCCTTGCCGCGGGCCCGTTTGTAGGTGCGCGATTTCTCCTCGTCCTGGACGATGGAGGCCCACGCCAGCACGGGATCACCGTATTGGGCCTTGGCCTGCCGGTACATCTCCAGCAGGACGCCCCGGATGTAGGGGTAGCGCACCCGGGTCGGGGAGTAGGTGTACCAGGAGAACGACGCTCCGCGCGGGCAGCCGCGGGGTTCGTACTCGGGCCGGTCGGGACCGACGGAGGGGTAGTCGGTCTGCTGCGCCTCCCAGGTGATGATCCCGTCCTTGACGTAGACCTTCCAGGAGCACGACCCGGTGCAGTTCACCCCGTGGGTGGAGCGAACCACCTTGTCGTAGGCCCAGCGGTCCCGGTAGAAGGAGTCGCTGCGACCGCCCTTCTTGTGGACGGTGCGCCCGTCACGGGAGACCTCACCCCGCGTGAAGAACCGGCCGGTGTCAACCAGCAGATCCGTGAGCGGACCGTCCATGCCCACCTCGTACGTGTTGGTCATTGCTTCTCTCCTTCGTGTCCGGTTTCCCGGCTGAGCCTCAGGCAGCAGGGTCCGCCCGAGAAGTCTGCTTCGAGTTCGACGTCCGTGTCGGCTTCCCCGAGCACCCCAAGCGCCCCGCGGATGAGCCCCTGGTGTGCGCCACACACGGCCTCGGGGCACGAGAAAGCGGTCTCGCTGAGTGGGCAACCGCGCAGCTCCGCAGCCAGACGGCACGGCCCGGTCCGTGTCACCCGGGGGTCGTATCCCCAGGACCTCAACAGCCCGAGCACGACATCGACCTTGTCCTGCCAGCCGGCCTCGGAAGGCTTGGGCAGCCCCAGGATGCCGGCGTCCAGGGTGCGCATCGCCCACTCCTTCAGCACGTCCTCGGCCTTGGTGCTCTCGACGTCCAGCACCTGGGCGAGCACCTCGGTCAGCATCTGGTAATCGTCCTGGATGGTGGCCGAGGGGACGGCGCGGGGCACCGGGAAGTAGCGGCGCCGGGGCCGCCCGACCCCCACCCGTTCGTCGCGCTGCAGGAGTCGTTCCTCAGCGACGAGCCGGTTGAGGTGTACCCGGACGGTGGTGACGTGCAGCCGGAGCTGCTCGGCGACCTCGGTGACCGTGAGGCCCTCGGGATGGCGCGCGAGGAGATCGAGGGCAGCATCCTGCGCGGATGCGGTTTGTTCGCCCCCGGCCACCTGCCTCGCAATGGTCACCGACATCCTCCTGCAATCAGAATAAAAAGGGAAGCCCTGGTCGGCCCGAAACGACAATTTAGCAATGAACTTCTTGTTTAAAACCCTTGCCGTTGGGCCTTCCCGGCCTCGTTTGTTGACTTGATACTACAGCCACACATAGGCTCCTGCCAGCAATTAAAAGGGACCACCCCCATTGGAGGGAGCGCCGTGAGCGCCGACACAACCAGACATCATGAGACCCCGGGCGCCGTGCGTGTCCTCACGATGTCCAGCATCTCGTTCACCCTGATGTTCGCCGTGTGGCTGATGTTCGGGATCCTCGGCAAACCCATCCAGACGGAGTTCGGCCTGGACTCCGTGCAGCTGAGCTGGATCAGCGCCGTCGCGGTCCTGAACGGCTCCATGTGGCGCCTGCCCGCGGGAATCCTCGCCGACCGTTTCGGCGGCAAGATCGTCTTCACCGTGATGATGACCTTCGGGGCGGTGGCCTCACTGGCGGTTTCCTTCGCCGACAACTACGCGATGCTGCTGGTCCTGGCCTTCTGCGTCGGCATCGTCGGTAACTCGTTCTCGGCCGGTGTCGCGTGGAACTCGGCCTGGTACTCCCCGCAGCACAAGGGCTTCGCCCTCGGCGTTTTCGGCGCGGGCAACGTCGGCGCCTCCGTCACCAAGATCATCGGCCCCGGCATCATCACGGCCACCGCGGGCAGCGCCGTGCTCGGTTTCCTCCCCGGCGGCTGGCGCCTCATCCCCATCGTGTACGCGATCCTGCTGATCGTGGTCGGGATCCTCCAGTGGTTCATCACCCCCTTCCCGGATCGCACACCGGGGGCGAGCGCCAGGATCTCCGAGATGCTGACGCCGCTCAAGGACATCCGGGTGTGGCGCTTCAGCCTCTACTACGTGATCGTCTTCGGGGCCTACGTTGCCTACTCGGCGATCCTGCCCACCTACTACCAGGACGTGTTCAGGGTCGATCTCGGCACCGCCGCCCTCCTGACCACCACCTTCATCTTCCCCGCCTCCCTGCTGCGGCCACTGGGAGGCTGGGTCTCCGACCGCTGGGGTGCCCGCACCGCCATGTACGCGACCTTCGTGCCGATCGGCGCCCTTTTCACCGTCCTGTGCATCCCCAGCGGGGTCGACGAGCAGGGCAACGCCTACGGCCTGCCGCTGTGGCTGGTGGTGACGCTGGTCTTCTTGATCGGCTGCACCATGGGCATCGGCAAGGCGGGGGTCTACAAGCACATCCCCACCTATTTCCCGCACCACGTCGGTTCCGTCGGGGGCCTCGTCGGCATGCTGGGTGGCCTGGGTGGTTTCTTCCTTCCCCCGATGTTCGCCTACATCGAGAAGTTCACGGGACTGGCCTCCACCCCCTTCATCGTACTGACCGTCCTGACAGGCCTTACGCTGATCTGGATGCACCTCGTGATCTCCCGCATGAAGCGGATGAACCCCGAAATGGATCTCGTCGAGGTCCCCGACGGCGCCCGGCCCGTGTAGGAAGGAGAAGGAAGACCAATGAGCACACCGGCAGAGAAACCCCGCTCCGGGGAGTGGCTCGAGGACTGGGATCCCCAGGACGAATCGAAGTGGGACTCCAGGATCGCCTGGACCACCCTGACCATCACGACGTTCTCGCTGACCATGGCGTTCGTGTCCTGGTTCCTGCCGAGCGCGATAATCCCGAAGCTCACATCCATCGGCTTCGCCTTCAGCAAGGACGAGCTGTACTGGATGACCTCCATGGTGGGTCTGTCCGCGGGCATCCTGCGCCTGGTGTGGATGGTTCTGCCCCCGATCCTGGGCACCCGGAAGCTGGTGACCATCACGTCGGTGCTGATGATCCTGCCGCTGATCGGCTGGGGGTTCGCAGTCCAGAACCCGGGCACCCCCTATTGGTTGTTCATGGCCCTGGCCTTCCTGGCGGGCATCGGTGGCGGCGCGTTCTCCGGTTTCATGCCCTCCACCTCCTACTTCTTCCCGAAACGCCTCCAGGGCACCGCGCTCGGCCTCCAGGCGGGAATCGGCAACTTCGGTGTTTCTCTGGTGCAGCTGCTCACCCCGTGGCTGATCGGTTTCTCCATGGTGTCCTGGCTGGGCGCCGCCCAGCACGGCCCGAAGGGTGACGTCTGGTACCAGAACGCGGCCTTCGTGTGGGTGCCGCTGCTGGTGGCCATCGCGGTGTGGGCCTGGCTGGCGCTCAAATCCGTGCCGATCAAGGCCAACATCAGGCAGCAGTTCGACATCTTCAGCAATCCCGACACCTGGTGGATGACCTACCTCTACATCATGACCTTCGGCACGTTCTCGGGTCTGTCCGCCCTGTTCGGCCTGCTCATGACCAACCTGTACGGCTCGGGGGCGGGTTTGAACGACCTCGTCGCCCAGGGTTACGTACTCAAGGACCCGGCTGTCTACGCCTTCCTGGGCCCGCTGGTCGGAGCCGGGGCGCGGGTGGCCTTCTCGCCGCTGACCGACAAGATGGGTGGCGCGATCTGGACCCTGATCTCCGGGATCGGGCTGGTGATCTCCATTCCGGTCACCATTCTCGGCCTGACCCCGGACAAGAGCTCGGTGGCGGCCCTCGACGGCAGTTTCAACCTCTACCTGTGGGGCATGCTCGCGATCTTCCTGTTCTCCGGGATCGGCAACGCCTCGACGTTCAAGCAGATGCCGATGATCTTCGAACCGCGGCAGGCGGGCGGTGTGATCGGCTGGACTGCCGCCATCGCCGCCTTCGGGCCGTTCCTGTTCGGCGTCGGCGTGACCCTGCTGGGGGCCGTCGCGTTCTACTGGGTCGGTGTGGTCTTCGCCCTCGGTGGGGTGGTCATCACCTGGCAGCGCTACGCCCGCAAGGGCGCCCCGAAGCCCAGCTGATCACCGCCGGTGGCGGTCCGCACCAAACCGGGGCCGCGCGGACCGCCACCGGATGGGATAAGCTGCCACAGTTGGCCCCGTAGCTCAGGGGATAGAGCACCGCTCTCCTAAAGCGGGTGTCGTTGGTTCGAATCCAACCGGGGTCGCCAGTGAAACGCTTGGTCAGACACGACCAGGCGTTTCATCGTTTCCACGACCATTTTCCTGGCCCCCGGGGGCGGTCGGATCGACCCGCAGGCGTTCCTGCTGTCCCCGTTTCAGCAGTTCCTTGAAGAGGGTGACCTGCCCGGCGTTGATGGGGAAAGCCAGCGTTCAGGGCCCGCCAGGCAGGAGCGCAGCTCTCCCACCGCCTCGTCAATGCGCCGCCCGAGCCCCACATCGTCTGCGAGCCTCGCGATCTCGACGGTGGCCCTGATGCGCTCGTTATCGGTAGGGGTGCGCCCGGTGGCAGGGTCGGTGGTCACGTCGCCGACGCTGAAGATTCCGAACTGCACGTCTTCTTATCGGACGAGTCAAAGCTGATTGAGTTGTAAATCGCTCTGGTGGTTGGCTTATCCCCCACACCAGCTCAAACCCACGGCTCAGCAGGCACACAGCAATCCCACAGCAAAGCGCCGTTCGATTGGATCAGCAACAACCCTCGCAAAGAGAGCAGACCATGACAACCTTCATCCGCAACACAAAGATGTGGGCCGCGGCGACCCTGACCGCCCTGTCCTTGGGAGCAGCCGTCCTCACCTCGACCTCCCCCGCCACGGATGCGGCAATCCAGCGATCCGACGTGGTGGCGGTCAGCACCCTGACCATTTGAACAACGCCGGCTCGCCGCGAAGGTCGTCACACGGCAGCGGCCCCAGCTCTTGGCCAATCGAACGATCAGGACGACGCCCAGGCCGCCAGATGAGCCCCCTCCATGTTGAGCTGGTGAGAGTACCGGGACGTGGTTGCCAGTGCCTTCCCGGTCTTCGCGGACCACAACTGCTCGGCGCGCCACTTACCCGGCCGGGCATGGCGGTGTCATACCTTTTGTGCTTGGTTTCGCGGTCTCTCGGGAAACCCGTCATTTCGTGTTGTGTGTCCGCGGCGGGGCCGGGAGCACCAGCAGTGTGCCCGTCACCGGGTCAGGGGTCACCGAGACCTCGAGGCCGAACACCTGTTCCACCGTCTCCGCGGTCATCACATCGGAGGGTTTTCCCTGCGTCAGGATCTGGCCGTCGCGCATGGCGATGATCCGGTCCGCGTAGCGGCAGGCCTGGTTGAGGTCGTGCAGCACGGCCACCACGGTGGTGCCGAGCACCTGGTTGAGCTCCAGGACCTCCACCTGGTGGGCCGGTTGTCGCGCTTGGCGGGGATCAATCTTCTACCGACGTTCATGGTGGGTGCGGCCCTGCTGGTCCTGGCCGACTTCACTGCGGGACGGCTGCTCAGTCCCTTCCAGATCCCCGTCGGGCTGATCAGCTCGGCCCTCGGTGGGCTCTACCTGATGTGGCTGCTGGGAATGGGGGGCCGGCGTCGCGCTTGAGGGGTTCGGGGGCGGCGATCACCCACTTCCCGTGCCCGGTTGCCGCCTCTCACCCCGTCCGGGCAGGGCTTGCAACCGGCCGGAGAGGATCGATACTGTTTTTCCGCCCCACCTCCGATCCCGAGAATTTCGGGGCCGTCAGCGGAGCGGAGCGACGCACCGGAACTCCCGGGCCACTTCCCGCGCACCTGGGCCACAGGCAAGGAAAGAAATTTGGAAAGGCACTCCCCCACCCGTGAGGGCCGCGGACGCACCTGGGCGAAGGCCATCCTCCTGGGCGAACATTCCGTCGTGTACGGGCATCCCGCCGTGGCCGTGCCGCTGCACGACCTGCCGATGCAAGCAACGGCAACACCCGTTCCCGGCCCCTCGTGGCTGGACAGTCTCGACCACCGGGGCCCCATGGACCAGGCAGGTCCCCGGTTCGCCTGCGTCGTGAGGGCCTTCGAGGCGGCCCGGGAGTTCTCGGGATGCCCCGGGCAGTCCTTCGAGATCACCACGCACAGCGATTTCCCCCACGAACGCGGCCTGGGTTCCTCCGCGGCCGCGGCGGGCGCGATCATCCGCGCCGTCCTGGACGCCTGCCGACGCAAGGCGTCCGCCGACGATCTGTTCGCGCTGACGCAGCTGGCCGAGCAGGTGGCGCACGGAAAACCGTCCGGGCTGGACGCGGCGGCGACCAGCTCCCCCCACCCCATACGGTTCCAGGGCGGTCGGATGCGTCCCCTCAGTCAGCGCATCGAACAGGCACACCTGGTCATCGCAGATTCGGGCGTCCACGGCAGCACCCGTCAGGCCGTCGGCGGCCTGCGGCTGCGCTACGAAGAGAACACCGGAACCATCGGCCCGCTCATCGACGAACTCGGCGCGCTCGCGCAGACGGCTGTGACCGCCCTGGGTGACGGCGATGCGCCCGCCCTCGGGGCGGCCATGGACCGGGCACACACGGTGCTGGCGGAACTCGACCTGAGCCTGCCGGTCCTGGACGAACTCACTGCCTCCGCCCGCCGGGCCGGGGCGCTGGGCGCCAAGCTCACCGGTGGAGGGCTCGGCGGGTGCGTGATCGCCCTGGCGGACAGCGCGCAGGCTGCGGACCGCATCCGCTCCGCCCTGGAACGCTCGGGCGCGTCCGCGACGTGGATTCACAGGATGCCAGTCAGCGAGGTGAAAGAATGACCATCACCGCAACGGCCAGCGCGAACACCAACATCGCCCTGATCAAGTACTGGGGCAAGGCGGACGAGTCGCTGGCGATCCCCGCGACGTCGAGTCTGTCGCTCACCCTCGGCGGAACCCGGACCACCACCACAGTCTCCTTCGACGGCGGCACCGGAGGTGAGGACGCGGTCACCATCAACGGCACCACCCCCGGCGGGACGGCCCGGGAGCGGGTCGTCCGGTTCCTCGACCTCGTGCGCTCCCGGGCGGGCATGACGATCCCGGCGAGCGTCACGTCCTCCTCCACCGTGCCGCTCGCGGCCGGCCTGGCGAGTTCGGCGGCGGGTTTCGCCGCACTCGCCGCGGCCGCCACGCGCGCGGCGGGCATGCGCCTGGACGAGCGTGCGCTGTCTCGGCTCGCCCGGCGCGGCTCCGGGTCGGCCACCCGCTCGATCTTCGGTGGTCTGGTGCTGTGGAACGCCGGCGTCGACGACGAAACCTCCTACGCCGAACCCGTGGACTGCGACCTGGCCCCGGCCATGGTCGTCGTCGTTGTCTCGGCGGGACGCAAGACCATCAGCAGCACGCAGGCCATGCGCCACACCATGAACACCTCACCGCTCTACCCGGCCTGGGCCGAGGCCAGCCGCGAGGACCTTCGGGTGGCGCTGGATGCGGTGCGCGCCCGCGACCTACCGCGCCTGGGTGAGGTCGTCGAGGGCAACGCCCTGGGAATGCATGCCGCGATGATCGCGTCGCGTCCCTCCGTCGTGTACTGGCTGCCGGAAACGCTCGACGTGTTGCACACGGTCCGCGTCATGCGTGACGAGGGGTTCCCCGTCTGGGCCACCATCGACGCTGGCCCGAACGTGAAGGTCCTCACCACCGGGGAGGATGCCGATCGGGTCGCGGCGGTTCTCCGGGACCGCATCCCCTGCGCGACGACCTCGGTCAGGTACCCGGGCGGCGGCGTGCGCGTCGAGGAGGTCACCGCGTGATCTCGGCCAGTGCACCCGGAAAGCTCTACATAGCAGGCGAGTACGCCGTGGTCGAGCCCGGTCACCGGGCGGTGCTGGTCGCGGTCGACCGTTTCATCACCGTGCGGGTCACGGTTGCCGAGCACGCGGGCCGCATCACCTCCGACCTGTACGCGACACGTTCCCTGACGTGGTACCGGCGTCTCGAGGACGACGTGCTGGAGGTCGAGGAGCAGTTCGACGACTACGTGGTCTCGGCGATCCGCGTCGTCGAGCAGATGGTGCGCGAGAAGGGCGGCTCGATGCGGTTCTTCGACCTGGACGTCTCCAGCGAACTGGACGACGACAGCGGACGCAAACTCGGCCTGGGTTCCTCCTCGGCGGTGACCGTGGCGACGGTGCGGGCCGTGGCCGGTTTCTACGGCCTGCCCCTGGACGACATGGCCGTGTACAAGCTGGCGCTGCTGGCCAGCGATGCCGTGCAGCCCATCGGTTCCGGTGGCGACATCGCCGCCAGCGCGTTCACCGGATGGGTTGGCTACACCTCCCCCGACCGCACCTGGCTGCGCAGGGAACGCGCGAGAACGAATACGGGCAACGGCCTGAGCCGGCTGGTGGCCGGGCGGTGGCCGCTGTTGGAGATCCGCCGCCTGCCCAGCCCCGGGCTGAGTCTCCGCGTGGGATGGACCGGCGCCCCCGCATCCACCCCCCGTCTGGTCGCGGGCGTCCAGGCCGGCGCGCACAGGACCGACGACGCCGCCTACACGGCTTTCCTGTCCAGCAGCGAGAACTGTCTGGGGGCCTTGGTGCAGGCACTCCGGGAGAACGACACCGCGGAGATCAGTCACCGGATCGAGGAGAACCGGCGGCTCCTGTCGGGTCTCAGCCGCGCCAGTGGGATCACCATCGAAACCCCCCAGCTGCGAAGGCTCGCGGAGATCGCCCAGGAACACGGGGCGGTGGCCAAGAGTTCCGGCGCCGGGGGCGGGGACTGCGGAATCGCCCTGTGCCCGCCCGAAACGGACACCGCCGCCTTGTGCGCCGCCTGGGAGAAGGCGGGCATCCATCCCCTCGACCTGTCGGTCCATTTCCACCCCGAGGTCACCCCATGATCCCCGATAGCGGCACCCCGGGACACGCATCCCGGAAGGACGAGCACCTGAACCTGGCCGTTCGCCTGCACGACCGGGACCGGCCAAACGCCTTCGACGACGTCTCCTTCATCCACCACGCCCTGCCCGGCACCTCCGTCGATTCGACCGATCCGGGCACGACCGTGTTCGGTGTCCGCTGGGAGGCCCCGTTCTACATCAATGCGATGACCGGGGGCACCCGGGCCACGGCGGAGATCAACGCAGGCCTGGCCGGGGCCGCCGCCGACGCGGGTGTGGCGATCGCCTGCGGTTCGCAGCACATCGCCCTGCGGGACCCCGGGTGCGCCGATGGTTTCCGAATCATCCGCAGCGAGGCCCCGCAGGCCTTCGTGCTGGCCAATGTGGGTCCGGCGGCAACACCGGAGGATGCGGTGCGTGCCGTCGAGATGCTCGAGGCCAATGCCCTGCAGATCCACCTCAACGTGGCGCAGGAACTGGTCATGCCCGAGGGGGACCGGGATTTTCGCGACTGGCCCGAGCGGATCGCGGCCATCGTCGCGGCGGTGCCCGTTCCCGTCGTAGCCAAGGAGGTGGGTTTCGGTCTTTCCCGCCGCGCAATGGCGATGCTGGAGCGGGCAGGGGTCGCGGCCGTCGACGTGGCGGGCGCGGGCGGCACCGATTTCATCGCCATCGAGAACGAGCGGCGTTCCCGACGGGACTACTCGTACCTGACCGGGTGGGGGCAGTCGGCGGTGCTGTGTCTGCTGGATGCGTTGTGGGGGGACGAGCCCACCGGCCTGCCGGTGTTCGCATCCGGGGGGGTGCGCACTCCTCTGGATGTCGTTCGTTCGCTCGCGCTGGGTGCGCGCGCCGTCGGCGTCTCGGGCCATTTCCTGCGAACCCTGGTCAAGAATGGGCTTGATGGGTTGAGGCGCGAGCTGCGCACGTGGACCGATCACGTGCGCACGCTCATGACCCTGCTGGGGGCGGCCGATGTCGGTCAGCTGCGCGACACGGATGTGCTGGTGACGGGGGAAACCGCCGAGCGGGCCCGCCTGCTCGGCATCGATCCGGCACAGCTCGCCCACCGTTCGAGGCGTTGAACCCCGGCCAGAACCACTCCTCACCCAACCACCAGTGCCCGGACAAGGTCACCATGGTTTCGACACGGACCGCTCCTTCGTCGCAGCCCGGCTCAACCAGCTTCCCCTCCTCCGAAGCCGGTTGAGCCAGCACGTGAGGCTCACGCGAACGGCTGAGTCGAAACCACCCCCACCCGACGAACAGACCCGACCACCAGTCCCCGAACAAGGTCACCACGGTTTCGACACGACCAGCTTCCCCTTCTCCGAAGCCGGTTGAGCCAGCACGTGAGGCTCACGCGAACGGCTGAGTCGAAAC
>ERZ772917.364-NODE-364-length-32593-cov-8.127574_pt1 | contig 32593 bp, 36 predicted proteins | sample MGYA00511187_ERZ772917 | MGnify/ENA primary metagenome ERZ772917 (study PRJEB29015, sample SAMEA2737925) | human oral metagenome | biome: human oral; feature: human-associated habitat; material: dental | place: China | collected 2012 ...
GGTGGGGGAGGGCGGGGTGGGGACGGCGCTGCCCTTGCTGATGCAGGCGCTGAGTTCCCCGGTGTGGCCGGAGGTGCTCCAGGTCTCCGACCGGCTGCGTGCGCGCTGCGGCAGCGTCCCTCTGACCTGGGACCCCGACGTGCTGCTTCGGGCGATCGAGACGGCGATCAAATTTTGAAATGTCGCCATGTCGCTTCGATTTTGATGTTTTGATGCTTGGATTCTGATAAGGAGCCCTCACGTGCAGCTTTCCGCATCCCCCATGGGGCAGTACGTCCCCATCGATTCCCCGGTCCACCGGCTGGACCCGCGAGCCAAGCTCTTCATGCTCGTGCTCCTGGTGTCGGCCGTGTTCGTCTCGGACGATCCCCTGTCGCTGGGGCTCTGCACCCTGGCCTTCTTCGGGGCGATGGCCCTGTCCCGCCTATCCTGGCGGGCGGTGCTGCGTTCCTCCCGTCCCATCCTGTTCCTGGTCGCCTTCACGTTCGCCTTCAACATCGTCTCCGAGCTCTGGATGGGGCGTCCGACAGCGCTTGCCCTGGTTCGTGGAGGGCTTACGGCGCTTCGTCTGACGGTGCTGATGCTCTTTGCCCTGCTGCTGCCCCTGACGACGGCCCCGCTCGAGCTGGCCGACGGACTGGAGCGTCTGCTCCATCCCCTCGTCCGCTTCGGCTTCCCCGCCCATGAGTGCGCGATGATGGTCGGGGTGGCGCTGCGCTTCATCCCCCTGCTGATGGAGGAGACGGACCGGATCATCCGGGCGCAGCTCTCCCGGGGAGCCCGACTGGACCAGGGAGGGCTCGTTCGTCGCGTCATGGCCTTCTTCCCCGTCCTGATCCCCCTATTCGTCATTGTCTTCCGCCGTGCGGACGAGATGGCTCTGGCTATGGAGGCCAGGGGGTACCGCGGGGGGGAGGGGAGGACGAGGCGGCGTCCCCTGGTTTGGAAGACGAGCGATACGCGTGCCGCCGCCCTGACGGTGTGTGCCGTCGCCCTCCTTCTTGCCGCAAGGAGGTTCTGGCTGTGAGCCCCCGGAAATACGCCGCGCGGATCGCTTACAGGGGGGGCGCCTATTCGGGCTGGCAGCGCCAGCGGGAAGGGCTGGGTGTCCAGGAGGTCCTGGAGGAGGCTCTATCCCGGTTGGCGTCCGGTCTGGTCCGGGTGATCGGGGCGGGCCGGACCGACAAGGGGGTCCATGCCGTGGGGCAGGTGGCCTCCTTCCGAATGGACCGCGACTGGGCGCCGGAGCGTCTGCAGCTGGCCGCCAACTTCCACCTGCCCGAGGACGTTCGGGTCATGGGCGTCTACCCGGTCTCCGAGCACTTCAATGCGCGGCGCAGCGCCCTGTGGCGGGAGTACCGTTACTTTATCTGGCACGGCTGGGTCTGCCCGCCGCACCTGAACGGGCTTGTCTGGTGGCGGAAGGTCCCCTGGGCGATCGACCGGGCCCGGGCCGCCTGCCGCCTCCTGGAGGGCGAGCACGATTTCAGGGCCTTCTGCAAGACGGGCGAGTGCCCGGAGCGGAGCGTGCGGACCCTGGAGCGCGTCCGCTGCCGGCGCTGGGGGCCGATGACCGTGCTCTCGGTCCGCGCGCCCTCGTTTCTGATGAACATGGTGCGCATCATCGTGGGCAACGTCGATGCCGTGGCGCGGGGCAAGGAGTCCCTGGACTGGCTGGAGGCCCTTTTGGCGGGGGACGAACGTTCCCGTTCCGCCGTGACGGCACCGGCCTGCGGGCTCTATTTTTGGAGGGCCGGGTATCGGGAGCTTCCGGATGGGGGGACCTTGGGGCGCGATGGGTTCTGGGGTGGAAGCCTGGGGAGTCCCGACGGCAGGGACTCGGCCGGAGTCGGATAGCGCCTGAGAGGAACTTTGTCGGACGGCTGACGGAATACGGGGGAAATTTTCAGAGGCTTGGATTTACAAACCAAACGCAACGGTAGCCGGAAAGTGTCTCGGCTTTCGTACCTTCAATGAGGCCTTCTTTCGATTTACCTGTTGCATTTGATTGGACACTCCAGCCTGTAAAGAAAAGAAAAAGGGTTCAGAGCAAAATCCCCTGAACCCTTGGCATTCTTGGAGCGGAAGACGGGATTTGAACCCGCGACCCCAACCTTGGCAAGGTTTTACAAACGATTTTACCGGCTTTTTGCTCTGTAAGGATTTTTACGCATAACCCATTGCAAAATCAATAACTTAGGTTTGTTTTTGTTGTCGTTTTTGTCGCTCAGTATACCCTGTGTTATACTTGATTTGCTTCAAGGGCGCTTCAAGGGATTCCCAATCGCCTATTTTGACACGGGGACGGACGACATGCCAAAGGTTAAGTTCACCCAATCTTTTCTCCTGTCCGTGAAGCCGGATGCTTCTCTCAAGGGCGTCTGGTATTCCGACTCCGCCACGCGCGGCCTTCAACTCTATGTCGGGGCCGGCGGCAAAAAAACCTGGTACGTCTATTACCGACGTCCGGACGGCAGGTCCGCACATCATAAGCTCGGCGACGCCGACCTCTTCTCCGTCACCGAGGCCCGCAACGCTGCCCTCGAGTTCCTCGCAGCCCTGGCTCGAGGCGAGACCCCCTACGAAAAGCCCGAGGTTCGAGACAAGATGTCCCTGGGGCAGTTCATCGACGACATCTATGGGCCCTGGGTCATGGAGCACCGCCGAAGCGGCGAGTCCACCGTGGCTATCCTGAAAAAATCCTTTGCCGATCTTCTGAACCTGGAGCTGGAGGCGGTGTCCGTCAAGCACGTCGAGGCCTGGAGGACGGGACTGACTCGGAGAGGATTGAAGTCCTCCAGCATCAACCGGAAGGTGACCGCCCTCAGGGCTGCCCTCAACTGGGCGTACAAGCGGGGAATCATCGAGGCCTATCCCCTGGCCAGGCTGGAGATGCTGCGGGACGAGTCCGACCATCGTGTCCGCTACCTCTCCGGAGAGGAACGGGAGCGGCTTTTCGAGGCCCTCGATGCGAGGGAACGGCGCCTGCGGGAGGAGCGAACCCGATACAACCAATGGCTGAAAGCGCGCGGGAAGACACCCCTTCCCAATCTCGACAAGGTCCCCTTTGCCGACCACCTGAAGCCCATGATCCTGGTGTCGCTGAACACGGGGATCCGGCAAGGTTCGCTCTTCGCCCTTCGGTGGAGCGACCTCAACATGAGGGAGGCGATCCTGACCGTCCGGGCGGCGAGTTCCAAGAGCGGCAAGACCATCCGCATCCCCCTGAACCGGACGGCACGGGAGGCCCTGAGCGCCTGGCAAAAGCAGACGCGGGGGAACGGCGACGGGCTGGTGTTCCCCTCCCCCAAGAGCGGCGGCATGATGGACAACTGCAAGAGCGCGTGGGAGCGCCTGCTGAAGGACGCGGGCATCGAGGGCTTCCGGTGGCACGACATGCGGCACGACTTCGCCAGCCGGCTGGTCATGGCCGGCGTTGACCTCAATACCGTGAGGGAACTGCTGGGGCACGCGGACCTGAAGATGACGCTGCGGTACGCGCACCTGGCGCCCGAGGCGAAGGCCCGCGCGGTGGAGGCGCTGGATTAGGATTGATTATGGTTTAGCAAATCCTGAACGAGTTGTTATACTTAAATTTTGGAGGATAAAATGACAAATACAAATCAAGGCAAAGATATTAGATGGGGAACGCCAAGTGAAAAGTCAATGGCCTTTAGGTTGTTTAAGCAACATATTACACAATTAAACAATTCATACTGGGCTAATTTTCCTGCTGCAAATACAATAAAAAAACTTATAAAAAAGGAGACTGAAAAAAATAAAAACTTAAACCCTATTGATTATTTTATTGTCCAAGATGAGCATGACCGACGTCTTGCTTCAGATTTTCAATCATGGGAGGAGTCGTATGGGCGTTTTAACAGAGATGTGAGAATGAATATGGTTATGTCTATCTCTTCTTGTTTTGAGGTGTATTTTCGGAGCATTGTGGCGCTATCAATAGAGTCCAGTCCGGGAATTATGTTCCACGCAAAAAACGCTATAGATGGAGCTAGCTTACTAAAACGTCAAAGCGATTATTCTAATTTCAATGCAAAAAAATATCCCTTTCAGCAAGCTGTTTTCTCCGTCACTAAGGGGAATTGGGGAAAAAGAAAGAGCTGTTACGAAAAACTTTTCGAAGAGTCCCCAGACTTTTTAATCAAGAACAGTAATCAATTAGAGGATTTAAGGAAATCTCGCAACCGAATAGGGCATTACTTTGGGCGAACGGAAGAAAAATACTCAGTCCCAACACAATTTGTAACAGAAGAACCTAACGGCACTTCACACCATCAATTAATAAAGTTTTTGGAATTAACCGAGAAAACGGCAGAGGCGATTGATCAACACTTATTCTCCGAATTTATTGGAGCCTATGAACTTCTTAAATTCTATTTCATATCCCTCCCCCAGAAATTGAAAAACAAAGAGCTATATTGTCGGGCACAATGGCTTCAAGAAGAAATGGCGAAACATCTTCCTTCTAAGGGTACTCAGTATTATAAAGATCTGCTAAGTTATTTTGATAGCATATAACTCTTGCTGCAAATAATCACTAACCATTGCGATGGCAATTATGGGGTTGGGTAACGGGTGCCAGATGACTGATGATTGCCTCCCCAGCGGCCACCTTCGACATGCGTCGGACGATGAAGGTACGATTGGACTTGCGGAGGTGGCAATATCCTTTGACGCACTGGACGCCGTGGCGGGTCTCCCATGCCTTCGGCGAGAAAACCCGGTCGGTCTCCTCCCCCTTCTGATCTCGATAATGAAAGCGGACTGCCGTCCCGTCCCGCATCGCCTCCGCAAGCAAGGCCATCCTGCGAGAGTAGGCGCTCTCCTTTTTTACCGCCGGCGACGGAGCTCCCAAAGTCCGTCCATGCACCTTCTCGTGGCAATCCCTGCAAAGACAGATCAGGTTGTCCGGAGAATGCAGCCCGCCTTGCGCGATGGGTGTTTTGTGGTGGACATCGAGCTCGTCCTCACGTTCCCCGCACTCTTCACATTCCCATCCAGCCCGCTTCAAAACACGTTCGCGCCGGTTATCCCAATCCGGGGGATAGGTGGGCCAGTGTTCGTGAATCCAATGGACGCAGTGCAGGGCTTTCGGCTCCCTGGCAAACAAGGCTCGAGCGGACTCGACCGAAGTGATTTTCGATAAGGCGTCGTAGTATTTCTGATAGCAGGAGCGATGAACCGCCTGGGGGGACTGCAGAGGCAGCCGATCCTCCTTCAGGACGAGCGTGTGGCAGATCGGGCACAGGAGCGGATCGGCCCCTTCGACGGTTCCGGAGAACTCGGCGTATCCGGGGGAGTCCTCGAGCCACGAGAAATAGGACAGGAAACGGACATCCACCGGAGCGGGATCTGGCGCCGGGGCGGGGGTCCGATGCGCGGGACGAGAAGGGGGAGCCTTATCTCCCCATAAAAGTTCGTTGAGCTCCTGTGTGCTGGGAGGTTCTTCTCCTGAAGAGGGCTCCTCAACCTTGTCGGTATTCGGGAGGGGCAAGGAAACGGCCGGCTTTCCGACGAGCGCCTTCACCTTTCCGGACTCCGGGGCCGGCGTCTCCAACTCGGAGGCCGGAGGAAGTGCTTCGGGAACGGGAGATGCGGGGTCATCGATATCGCCCCAGATCACGCGACCATGAACCTGCGGCCGTGGAGGGCGGGGCGCTGGAGTGGAGCGGAACAGAGAGACGATTCGATCCCACAGGGGCATCGGAGGATCCTCCTTAAGTCACTCTAACCGTGCAGCCAGCGGAGTGGGGCGGAATCAAGCCATGATGGCGTCCTGTCTTCAGCTCCTCGCCTCCTCTTCCCAGAAACGAGCCTGCGAATTTCCACCACGTCCCCATCGGACAGGACTTCCTTGAGGTAGGCCTCAGCAAACTCCGGGTCTCTTACAAAGATCAAGAGAGAATTAAAGTTCTGGCGTCGCCTTGGTTGTCCTTCTTCTCTTAACCTTAGTGCTGACAAGTCCTTGGAGGTTTTGGTCAATAAACCCTCGTATCCACCCGCGTCGTTGCTCAAGGAACTCCCTGAAGAAATGTATATCCCAAATGTTGATAGCGCCAGCTTGGGGTTCTGGAATCCTATGCAACTGCAAGAAGTCATGCAGCTCCCCTTTTTCTCGTAAGACTGCAAAATATTCTTTGGGAAGAAGGTCCGCCTTCTCTCGGTTTTTTTCGTCCGTCAACATTTCGCAATTTACAATACTGTCGTACTGCTTTATTACGTATACCCTTCTCCCCCTGTTGTTGACCTTATAAGTGGATACTTCGCTCTTGGGGAATATGTGGTCCTTCACGGTCATCGTTTTGGGGTCGTACCCAGGCACCCCTTGATAAACGAGGTGCATGACGAGCAAGGCAAGCTGGTCGTCAATCTTGATGTCCAAAAGCGCATCGATGTCGACATTGATATCCTTCCTGCTGGCTTTGCAGGTTCGCTCTATGGCGGAGAGATCGAAGGCGGAGTTTCTCATGACCTGCGCAAGCAGAGTCTCCATCAGTTTTTGAGATTGCCCCGACAGAGCCTTGGTCAAAAGCGTGGCGAAGAGGAAAGCCTTTGCTTTATCCCTTATCCCCTTCCAAGCCTCCTGCCCATGGGCATATCGGTAACAGGCCAGAATGAGAATCGGGTTGTATGTCGGGATTTTGCTGGGGGGGAGGAAGCTAAACTCCGCTATGAAAGACACGACGTCCATGATAGCCTCGCTGATTTTAGCGATGTTCCCCTCCAGGTTATCTTGAACCCTGGGGTCTGCAAACAACTGCGCAAGCCCGTTTTTCGTCCCCCTCCCCGGAACCTTCCCACTTAACATGGCGACGCAGCACTGGAGAATAAAGTCTTTGGGATTGTTGAATCCCCTCGCCCGAATCGTATTAACAAGCTGGCCGATGTTCTTATTAGACCTCCGCCACTTTCCCCTGAGAAGAGCCATGATGAGGTCGGCCTTTTCAAGGACAACTCCCTCGGAATTGATGCGGACGAATATCTCGGCAAGATCATCCATTCCGATATCATCTGTCGAGGCGAGGTTTTGGATAGGGATGTTCTTTTTTGTCTTTAGAACATCGTAAAGTTTCAGAGCATTTTTCATCATGCGAGAGCGCTTATCCTTGTCTTTGCCGCAGTCGGGTATAAGCCCCGCATCTTCCAGATCAAGAGAAGTAAGCCCCTTGAAATTCATCGCCAGAAACTCGGGGACATTCAGCCATCCTGGCTTTTTATAGGTCTTAGAGTGGAATTGAAAAGAATAAGCCGAAGTATCAGGATTGCTGTTGAGGTCGAAGAAAAGAACGCCACCGTCATAAGAGCCTTCTCTGATTATGAAAAGACTTTGGAGTCGTTGCTGCCCATCGAGGACATAGCGCCTGTTGACCCCGCTTTCCCCTTCCTTGACGGTCTCGTCAAAGTCGTAGTTTTCGTTGTAGTCACGAACAAAAGGGCGGTAATCAATGGCTTCATCCGTTTCCCATGTGAGGATCGTGCCTATCGGATATCCGCGCATGAGGGAATCGAGCAGAGAATAAATTTTCTTCTTCTCCCAGACAAAGTCTCGCTGGACATACGGAAGAAATATTCCTCCATTGTTGTCTTGGTTGATATTCTTCAGAACGCTTTCCACCGTTTCCGAAGCCACGACCCCTCACCCTTCCCTTCGCCCTTCAAATCTTTCGCCCTGTGTCGACGTAAACGACCCTGCCCACAATAACCACGTCGTTGTCTTTTACTTCTTGAGGTGTGAATTCCAATGGTGGAATTCCACTTGTTTCCGACGATTTGAGAATGCACCCGCCGCCTGGCCTTGGAAAATAGAACTTAACTGCATCCCGCAAGTATCCGTTTGAGCGAATACGAGCCAAGCAAACATCCCCGCGCCCAAGCGTAATGTTCGGGTTCACGACAATTCGTTCTCCATCTTCAATGGCTGGGCTCATCGAGTTCCCTTCAACAAGCAGGGCAAAGGGTCTTTCGGGAGCGTCAATCCCCACGCTGTCGCGTGAGAGATACAAGGTATCGATGGCCGCACACGCCTCTCCTTCATTGTCGAACCCCTTCCCCATGCAGGCGGAAATAGGGTAAACGGGGATCTCCACAATCCGCTCAGAGAGCAGCCGAACGTTGGATTCGGGCAACGGACTCTCCGCTTCGGAACTCCCGGAGATGCCATGTTTCGATGTTATAAGAAGAGAGGACTCATTCCCATCGGTTCCTACCAATTCCGACAATCTGCTCGAGTAACGCTTAGGATCGTCGGTCTCGCCCAGGAGATAACCTGTAGAGGTGTCAAGGGCTCGAGCGAGCCTTTGGAGCATGTCGGTATCGGGGGTTCTCTTTCCCTGCTCCCAGCGACGCACAGTATCTACGGACACCCCAAGAGCCTCTGCCAGCTGAGTTTGAATCCAACCTTTCCCTTTCCGTGCCATAGCAATACGTTTTGAAATCATGCCATCTTCACCTAAAAGAATCATGCCATTCGGCATAGAGCAAATCAAGAGGCAGAACGGCATTAATTAGAATGCCAAATAGCATTAATTATTATTGACAATGCCGAATGGCGTGTTATTATTCTCGTGTAGGCTGAAATATTTTTTTGTTGGGGGGGGTGGGGATTATAAAAAATGCTGTACGGCATTATAGAGAAAGGGCTGGATTAACTCAGCTTCGACTTTCTGAGGCAGTAAAGTGCTCCATCGATTCCGTCCGCCGCTGGGAGTCCGGCCAGCGCGAGCCCCGTGCCTCCGAGATCGTCAGGCTCTGCGAGGTCCTTGGTGTCAGCGAGGCGGAGCTTTTGAACGGGCCGGCGGAGGAGACACGGGAGTTCACCTTGATTTACGACAGAGAGGGGGATTTGAGAATGGAGGTTCTGAACATGGCGGCAAACGCGCCGGAGCAGCGCGTGATGTCCGTCTCGCCGCAGCGCATCGCCGCGATGGTCAACATCAAGACCGCGAACCTGGAGCGCGAGGAGGCAAAAAAGCTGATGCTGGACGAAATGGCCGCGCGGTTTGACGAGGCCTGGGCGCAGCAGGAGAAGTGGAAGGCGGCGGGAGCGTGATGAAATTTCAGATAGACATTGTGGGGAATATCCAGATCGAAGAAATTTTATGGCAGCTCAGCTTCCAAGCGGAGGGAACCTCGGAAGGAGGCGACGCCGAGAAAGAGCGTATCCTCAGTGTCGCCAGCGAGTGGTTGCGTTCCGTGCAGGCGCTGAAAAACGGCTGCCCCAACACATCCTCGGTTATTTCAGAATCGGAGTGACGGAAAGCGTACAACGGCAGTTCTGGCAATACACCTCGATGGCTTGAATTAACCCCTGTTTCCCCGTGAAGTCGGAACCAACATCGATTTTTCGCCATCCAAAGAGTTCGGGGAAGCACGCCCTTTCGGGCAGTTGGGGCAGTGGGTCATTACAAGCTCAGACATCAATTTGAATCACCTCCTCCCCGCGGTCATTGTACCGCGATGGGAGGGCGAGGAAGGGGCGAGGGCAAATGAAGCGAAAGACCAACGCGGAGAGGACCAAGGAGACCGTAGCCCCGGTAACGCCGCGGCTGCTGGCCGAGGAGCAGGCAGCCGCATACCTGAACCTGTCCGGCCGGACGATACGCTCCCTCCGCGGCGAAACACCGCTGCGCTACACCGAGGAGACGTTCAAGGCCGCACTGGAGAAGGGAGGGCTCGTGCCCATCCCGTACCTGAAGATCGGCGGTGCGGTGCGGTACGACATCCGGATGCTGGACGCCTGGATCGAGAGGCAGCAGGTCGTAGGACGCTTGCCGCAGGAGGAGGACGCGTGATGGAACACTGGACGTGGGCGTACGTCTTGCAGCAGGTTTTTGTCGGTCTGGGGTGGTGCTGGGCGCTTCGTGTGGGATGGGGCGAGGTGCGGGGGCTGATGGAGGAAATCAAAAATGCTGGTTGAAATGTTATGTCACGTGTTCAGTGGGGTCTGCGCCATCTTCTTCTTTTACATCCTGTTCTTGAGAAAAGAGAATCGTGAGGCTTGGCGGGATTTCAAGACGACCCTGAAAGAACTGGAGGTTGAGCTTGCGGAGGGCGGAGATGAGTAAAAACCGCGTGCGATCCAGAATCATGTTGGACGCCGACGTGCGAGACGCCGCCCTTCTGTACCGGGAACAGTGCGGCGCCGAGAGTTTTTCCAAGGCGCTCTGCATGCTGGCCAGGGTGGGTGCAGCCGAGCTGCAGCGGTGCGGGGCGATGTTTTTTCCATCCCCAGATCGGGAAGTTTTATAGGAAGGCCGCCCTCGAGGACGGCCTTGGAAGGAAAAACCAGAGTGGCGAGGGGGATAGCGGCCCCCTGCCGCTCATTATAGCAAACGGGGGGGGGCGGAGCATGCAGGACATCGAAAAAATCATTGAAGAAGCTCAGCGACTGCGACTCCTGGTATACACGGGTCACAGGGAGGAGTGGTCGAGAGCCCTGGTTGAACTGAGGGCACTGTTCGGGCTCGAGGACGACAAGGACGACAACAATCCTTCGCCTATCATCTCCGATCATCCCGAGGTCCTGGAATGCATTATGCCAAAGTCTTACGGCAGACCAGCAAACGGCGGTAACCAGATTCTTCTGGATTCGGTGCTGGATGGTTCCTTGTGGTTCCGCGCCGTGTGCGTAGAGGGGTATGGCCATGGCTCCGGCTCTCTCCCTTCAGTGTTCGATATCCCCTTTCGGTCTCGGCAGGAGGCCCTGTGGGACGCCGTCGCCATTTTTTACAAGAAGCTGGAAGAGTTCCCCAAAAAAGAGCCCCGCGAGAAGAAGCTGGTCAGCGTTCTGGAAAAATGGCTGGAGAAAATCGAGAACGACTTGCCGGAAAGCCTTCGGGAGAAGCCTTCCGGCAGCGGGACAGCGGAGAACGGCGAGCTGAACGTTGTTAAGGAAGCTTCCGAAGAGGGTGACATCAAGGCCGAGGAGCAGCCGAATCCCCGGCAGGACCGGGGGGCCGAACAGCTGCGGCTGGGGCAGCCGGAGGATGGATTTATCCTCCCCGAGGATCTGGAGACGGAACGGCAGGGAAAAATCCGGCGGGAGCTCGAGACCGTGACGGGCATTCGGAACACGATGAGGATGATGCAGAAGGCCTACAGCCGCCAGGCATTGTACCTGAGCATCGTCAGCGTGATCGAGGAAGCGCGGATCCGGAGCGCGGGGTCTCCCGGAGAACGTGTCCTTGCGGCCGACGTCGAGGGGAGGATGCGCGTCCTGGCCGGGGACGAAATGACGCAGGACCTCGACGGGCGCCACCTCGTCGTCTACGCCGTATTTCTGGATGGCGCCGAAGTGGACCATAACAAAGAACAAGAGGGGAGAAAAAACGATGCGTGAGGTCCTGAGTGTGATGCCCGAGGTGAAGGCCCCGCATAACCGGTGCTGCAGGTGTGGGGACAAGATTGTGCCGAGACTGAAGGTCTATATTCTCTACAGCTACGACCCGAGGGCGGGGAAGCTCTCGACGACGTTCGCGCACCCGACGTGCGCGAAGCGGGCCGGCCTGGTCCGGGACGATCATGAGATTCCCGGCGACGTGGTGGAGCTGTTCTGGAAGTGCTGGGCAAAGAAGGTGGCAGGAAGATGAGAAGGGTCTACATTGCGCATCCGCTGCGTGGGGAACGGCTGGACATCGCGGAGGTGGAGCGGAACATTTCGCACGTCACGGAGATCTGCCGGCACGCGGCCGAGGAACATCCGGACGTGTTGCTCCTCTCGCCGATACACGCGTTCGATTTTGTGTCCCCGCTGGGGCCGCAGGACTGGGTGATGCGGCAATGCCTGGCGCTGCTGGACGTCGCCGACGAGCTGTGGGTCTTTGGGGACTGGGAGCGCTCGGAGGGGTGCCGCATGGAGGTGGAGCACGCCCGGGAGACCGGGAAGCTCATCATCTTCGAGGACGGCGGGGTCGAGGGCGGACAGTATGAGCGGGACGCTGTGGAAGGAGCCCCGTGAGTTTCGGTGCCTGAAGGGCGCCTGGGACAACCCTGTCACGGCGAACACGCCGGAGGACGCTCGGGTTCTCTTCCTGTGCGAGGCTTGTTCGCTCTTTCCAAGTCAATGTAAAGGATTGGGGAATCCGGACATGGACGGAAAACTGAAGGACGAGATACGCATGGCCCTGAGACAGCTCAGCCGCACGCCGCCCAAGCGCCGAAGCTCGGGAACCCGCAAGCTGGTCGAGGAGCATTATGACGATATCCGGGCCGCGCTCGATGCCGGGCATGGATACACGGCCATCGCCAAGACGCTTACCCGGTTGGGGATCAAGGCGGCGAGCAGCACGATCGCAAAGCATTGTAGGGATCTGGCTGCAGAGAAGGAAGAAAAAGTTCGGCGGGCGGAGAAGGGTTCGCGATGAGCTGGGCGACGCCGATCGAGGTCGAGGATTCCTTCGTCCGCTGGCTCTGCGACCTGGGGATCCCACCGGCCGAGGGAGAGCGGCTCCTCCTGGATGGGCAGAAGCACCGCTATAAAGTCACCGGTGATCGCGGCACGACGCGAAACGGCGAATACTGCATCTATTGCGACGATCGCCCCGGCGGCTGGGCAAAGAGCTGGAGCGCCAAGCACGGCGTGGAATACGCCGTGTGGACGTATTACCAGCCTGGGGAATCGCCCTGGAGCGACGAGGAAAAACGCGAGTACGTGAAGCGCATGGAGGCTCAGCGTGCTGCGGCTGCGCGGCAGAAGGAGCTGGAGCGGGCGAAGGCGAGCGCAGAGGCGGCACGGAAATGGGAGGCGGCCACGGAGCCGAGGCCGGGACACCCGTACCTGAAAAAGAAGGGGCTCTCCGGAACGCACGGGGCGCGCCAGCTGGGGAACCTCCTGGTGCTGCCGATCCAAAACGTCTCCGGATCCCTGATGAACATCCAAACGATCGCACCCGACGGCGAGAAGCGTTTCCATCCGGGGGCGCCGAAGGCGGGCGGGTTCTTCGTGATCCCAGGGCAGAGCCCTGAACCGTATGGGAAGCCAGGGCATAGTCCTGAACCGCATGAAAAAACGGGGCAGAGCTCAGATTCGACATATGACTTTGGTTCGGCGGAGCCCCCCTTGGGGGGAGACCGGGAGGTTTTTCTATGCGAGGGGTTCGCCACCGGGGCCACGGTGCACGAAGCGACGGGTCGGACGGTGGTTGTGGCCTGGGACTGCGGGAACCTGCCGAAGGTGGCGGAGCTTCTGCGGTCCCGGTATCCGGGGCGGCTGGTCCTGGCGGCCGACAACGACCACAGGACGCCGGGGAACCCCGGCCTGGCGGCGGCGTTTGAGCTCGCGGAGCAGTTTGGGATCCCGTTCACCTCGCCGGTCTTTGAGGCGGACGAGGCCGGGAGCGACTGGAACGACTATACGGCCCTGCACGGCATCGAGCGCACGGCGGAGGAAATCTTCCTGCGGCTGGAGGAGAACCGGAAGGTCCCTGAGCTGGAGAAGCATTACGCCTGGCCGCGTTGGGTCCACGAGAGAAAGAACGGGGCCCCGATGGGGACGCTGGAGAACCTGCAGGTGCTGCTGACCCACGAACGGCTTGGGGTCTGGTACGATGAAGTGAAGAAGGACGTGGATTACAAGCTGCCTCCGGAGATCGAGGAGGGGCGGTTCGGGAAGGACAACCGGGCGAACTCCATCTTTGCGCTGGTCGTCTCGCTGTGCGAGCAGCACAGGTTTCCGACCTCGAACCTGCCGCTGTTCCTGGATGCGATCGCCGACATGGGGCGCCGGAACGCCGTCCGGGACTGGATACGGATACGGGGCTGGGACGAGAAGGACCGCATCGGGGAGCTGACGGAGACCCTGACTCTGGCGGAGTGGTTCCCGGACCGGATGAAGCGGCTGCTGCTGAAACGCTGGCTCATCTCCGCCGTGGCGGCGTGCTTCGAGCGGGAGGGATTCAAGGCCCGGGGCGTTCTGGTGCTGCAGGGGCATCAGGCGATCGGAAAAACGAGCTGGCTCGCTGCGCTGGTCCCCAAGGGGTCGGATTGGTTTCTGGACAGCGTTGCCCTGGACCCGGAGGACAAGGACAGCGTGAAGCGGGCGATCAGCCACTGGATCATCGAGCTGGGCGAGCTGGAGGCGACGTTCAAAAAGGCGGACATCAACAAACTCAAGGGGTTTATCACGTCGCCGGTGGACATCATGCGTACCCCGTTCGCCCGAAAGATGAGCACGTTCCCGCGGCGGACGGTGTTCTGCGCCTCGGTGAACCAGGCGGAGTTTCTGGTGGACACGACGGGGAACAGCCGGTGGTGGTGCCTCCCCTGCAAGGCCATCGACTACCGGCACGGGATCGACCTCCAGCAGCTCTGGGCGCAGGCGCTCTCCCTGTACCGGGCTGGGGAGCCCTGGTGGCTGACCCGTGAGGAAGAGGCGGAGCTGGACGCTTTGAACCGGTACTTCGAGGCCGGGGACGAGATCGAGGACCTTATCGCCTCCGGCTGGAACTGGGACGAGTACGAGCGGGATCTTTCCATGGGGCTGGGAGACTGGATGAATGCGACGGCCATTCTGAAATCCTGCGGGATGCAGAACCCGACGAAGATGCAGGTGCGGCGCGCCGGGGAGGTGCTGCGAAAGCTGACCGGCCGGGAGCCGGAGCGGCGCGGGAAGGCGCGGGACCGGTGCTACTGGATGCCCAACAGGAACTGCTACAGCCCTTAGGGGGCGGCGGACAAAGATAAGTTTGTCCGCCCTTTGTCCGCCTGTTTGTCCGCCGCGTAAAACCTTGTCAGTGAGTGTCTTATACCCAATCAGCGGACAAAGGACACAAAAACCCGGAAAAATTTTCTTACGCGCGCGTTTTGATATTTTGATCTTTTTTCTTTTAAGATTTTTTGTCAGACTTTAGTCCGCTCTGTCCGCCATGCAATATAAAGCATTGCCGCAGGCGGGTTCGGATGGCGGACAAAGTGGCGGACACAAGGCGGACAAAGAAGGTTTGTCTGCCCTCGGAAAGGAGCGTCCGGAGCGATGCAGCCCATCAGTCCCGAAGAGTTCAAGTTCATGAGGGAGAAAAAAATATATCTCTGTTCCTTTTGCATGTACTGTCCGCGGCAAAAGGATAAAAATACGTATTATTGCGTAGCGGGAAAAGCATGGCGGGTGTACTGCAAGATGCGGGAGTGTCCGGGGTTCCGCCCGAAGCCGAAAAAGCCGGAGCCGAAGGCGGAGCAGCTGCGGATGTTCGATGACTGGGGGCACGCCGCTCCGGAGACGGCCTCCACAGAGGAGAGGGCGCGATGAGACGGGCGACCTTCGCAGCCGTGGAGGGGGTGCTGCGAGATTTTCCCCGTATCTGCGTAGCGCTTTCGGAGCGGGAACATTACCTCGAGGCATTGGCTCAAGGCGGTGGGGATTCCCCCCGCTTCGAGGGCGGTGAGAAGCTGTCCGGCCCCGAGGCCCTCTGCGACATGAAGAACGGCGACGTGGAGTATTGCGAACTGACGGCCGTGACGGAATCGGTGGGAGGGGGGCTGCGCGACCTGCCGGAGACGCTTTTGCAGCTGGTGCGGATGCTTTATTTCGAGAACATGAGTCTTCTCGATGCAGCCATGGAGGCGGATATGTCGGAGCGAAATGCATGGAGAAAACGGAAACAGGCTTTGGAGCTCCTTCGAGATTCCTGCCTGAAGGTGCACATGGTCGTCGAGCGCTGGCGCGACCGGGAAATGGTACGAGAGACCACGGCAATCGCCTATCTGCTTCGGGAAACCTCCTGACCCTGATTGTGGATAACTTGGCATTGCTTCTCCCCCCTGTTTCGGTGTATATTTGCTACGATCAAGAGTTGTAGCGAGGAAGCCACATCGCGAGAGAGAGGACTGCCCCAGCCGGGTGGTCCTCTTTTTGTTAAGGGGGGGGAGAAGGGATGAAGGGGGAGAACCTGTCGCCGAAGGAAGAGGAATTTTGCCGGCAATACCTCGTTTTGAGGAACGGAACGAAGGCCGCCATCGCTGCGGGATACTCCCAAAAGCGTGCCCGTGCAACGGCTTGTGAGCTTCGAGCAAAGCGTAACATCCGCGAACGACTGTCAGAACTTGAAAGGGAGTGGCGTGAAGACAGCGAGGTCAGCCGGGAACAGATTATTGCCGAACTCAAAGCTATCGCGTTCTCGAACATCCAGGACGACCTGCAACCGCTGCCGGAGGACCCGCAGCAGTACCTTCCCTTTGGGGAGGAGGTCATCCGCGCCCTGCCCTCCCGGCCCCGGCACGTCACAGCCGCTATCGAGTCGGTGAAAATCAACGCCAAAGGCGAGATCGAGATCAAGCGGCACAACAAGGTGGCGGCCCTGGCAAAGCTCTCCGAAATTCTGGGGCTGACGAACGCGGAGCTGAACGTGAATCTGTCGATAGCGGACAGCATCGAGGCCGCGCGGGCGCGTGCCGCGGAAGGAGGTGAAGGGACGGAGTGAACTTCGACGCGGAGATGGCGAAGGACATGGGGCGTATGAGCCGGGACCCTCTGTCGTGGGTCCTCTACGCCTTCCCCTGGGGCGAGGGCGAGCTGTCCGGGTTCGGCGGCCCCGACGCATGGCAGCGGGATATCCTGAAGTACGTCCGGGACAATCTGTCCCGCAAGGAGCCCCTGCGTGTTGCGGTGGCCAGCGGGCACGGGATAGGGAAGAGCGCCCTGGTGGCGTGGCTTATCCTGTGGTCGCTCTCGACGTGTCCGGACGCTCGCGGGATTGTGACGGCGAACACCGGCTCCCAGCTCAAGACGAAGACCTGGGCGGAGCTGGCGAAGTGGTACAACCGCTTTATCGCCCGTCACTGGTTCGAGATTGCGGCGACGTCCCTGTCCGGAAGGGAGAAGGGGCACGAGGCGACCTGGCGGTTCGACAGCGCAGTATGGAGCAAGAACAACACTGAGGCGTTCGCGGGGCTGCACAACCAGGGGAAGCGGATCGTCGTAGTCTTCGACGAGGCGAGCGCCATCGACGACACGATCTGGGAGGTCACGGAGGGGGCCCTGACGGACAGCGACACGGAGATCCTGTGGCTGGCATTCGGGAACCCGACGCGAAACACGGGGCGTTTCCGGGAGTGCTTCCGGAAGTATCGGGACCGCTGGCATCACATCCATGTGGACAGCCGCACCGCGGCCATCACGAACAAGGCGCAGCTGAAGCAGTGGGTGACGGACTACGGCGAGGAGAGCGATTTCGTCAAGGTGCGCGTGAGGGGGATATTCCCCGACGCGTCGGACACGCAGCTCATCTCCGCGAAGCTGGTCCGCCAAGCGAAGGAACGGAGTCTGACGGAGCGGGACGTCGCCGGGGCGCCGAAGATCATGGGGATCGATGTGGCGCGGGGCGGAGCGGACCAGAGCGCCGTGTGGCTGCGGCAGGGGCTCCTTGCCAGACGCCTCTACAAGCGTCACACGCCGGACAGCATGGTGTTCGCGGAACGCCTGGCGTCCCTGATGCGGGAGCACGAGCCGGACGCCGCATTCATCGACATGGGCGCGATGGGGGCTCCCGTCTACGACCGGCTGTGTCACCTGGGATTCGGACACGTGGTGATGGGCATCAACTTCAGCCAGGGTGCGATTCGGGACGACCTGTATCTGAACCGGCGCTCGGAGATGTGGCACGCCGTGGCGAAGTGGTTGAGGGACGGCGGGGCGCTGCCCTCCCAGGGGCCGGAGGCTCAGGACATCGAGGACGACCTGTGCGCGCCGGAGTACTTCTACAACACCAAGGGAAAGCTGCAGCTGGAGAGCAAGGAGGATATGAAGGAGCGTGGATTGCCCTCCCCGGACGACGGGGACGCGCTGGCGCTGACGTTCGCGGCGCCGGTGGTGCGGCGTGCCGATATCCTGGCGCGCGAGTCGATGCACGGGGGGCTGGAGGATTACGATCCGTTCACCTGGTGAACGGAAAACGAAAGGAGATGCTTTGCAATGTGTTTGCCGAAAGCACCGAAGGTGGAGACGCCTGCGCCGCCGCCGACGATCGAGCAGGCGAGGACGGACGATGCGGCCATCGCCCGCCAGGACGAGCGGAAGCGCCTGCGTGGGGCCATGAACTCCCGCACGACGATCCTGTCCGAGGGGGCGTCGGGGACGGGCAGCGGGCGCAAGACGCTCCTGGGGCAGTGAGATGCCGAACCGGGAGGAGGAGAAACAGCGGCGTCCCCCTCGGGAGCCGCCCGACCTGCGGGCTCTGGCGAAGCGCCTGAAGGACATGGAGGACGCCCGCTCCCGGCAGATGCCCGTCTGGCAGGAGATCGCGAAGTACATCTCCCCGGGCCGCGGGGCGTTCGACAGGCAGAAGCCCAATCAGGGGGAGCGGAAGGACAAGCACCTGCTGGACCCGACGCCGCTCCAGGCTCTGCACGTCCTGTCCGCGGGGCTCCAGGGTGGGTTGACCTCCCCGAGCCGGCCGTGGTTCCGGCTGGGAGTGTCGGATTCCGACCTCGCGGACTACGGGCCGGTGCGCCTGTGGCTGGACGAGGTGGAGCGGCGCATGATGCACGTGCTGAGCCAGTCGAACCTCTACAACTGCCTGCACATCCTGTATCAGGAGGTGGGGGCGTTCGGGATCGGGTGCATGCTCATCGAGGAGGATCTCCGGAACGTCGTCCGGGGGCTAACGATGACCGTCGGGGAATACTGCGTTGCCTACGACGTGGCCGGGCTGCCCAACGCCTTCGGGCGCAGCTTCTGGATGACGGCCGTGCAGATGCGGGACCGGTTCGGCATGGACGCCCTTTCCGAAGGAGCACGAAACGCGCTCGATGCGGGCCGGCGCGACGAGTGGTTCCGCGTGTCGCACCTCATCTTCGAGGACGACGATGCGGGGCCGGAGGAAAAACCCTATCGCTCCGTGTACTGGGAGGAGGGGAGGACGGAAAGGCCCCTCCGCGTGTCGGGATATGCGGAGTTCCCCATCGTGGCCCCGAGGTGGGAGGTGGTTGGCGGGGACTTCTACGGGCGCGGCCCGGGGTGGGACGCGCTGGGCGAGTCGAAGACGCTGCAGGAGCTCCGGAAGGACTACCTTGTGGCGCAGAAGATGGCGATACAGCCGCCGATGGTGGGGCCGAACTCCCTCCGGGGCACGCACCGGGACCTGCGCCCCAACGGCATCACCTACGTGGACGGGGCCGATCCCAACCAGGTATTCCGCCCGCTCTACGAGGTCCGGCCGGACCTGCCCGGCCAGATCGCGGCGATGCAGGACAGCCGGGATACGATCCGGCGCATCTTCTTCGCGGACCTGTTCCTGGCGATCATCATGAACGACGACAAGAACATGACGGCGACGCAGGTGAACGCCATCAACAACGAGCAGATGATGATGATCGGGCCCGTGTACGAGCGGCTGGATCACGAGCTGCTGGACCCGTTCATCGGGCGGACGTTCGGGATCATGGACCGCATGGGGCTCATTCCGCCCGTCCCCGAGGAGCTGGCGGGGCAGGAGCTGAAGATCGAGTACATCTCGATGCTGGCTCAGGCGCAGCAGATGGTGGGGTTGGGCGGAATCGACCGCCTGACGACCTACGCCGGGGAAATGGCGAAGATCAACCCCGACGTGCTGGACAAGTTCGACGCCGACGAGGCGGTAGACCAGTACGCGCGAATGCTGGGCGTGCCCGCCGCGATCGTCCGGAGCGACGAGGCGGTGGCGGAGATGCGGCGGGCCCGAGCGGAGCAGCAGGCGCAGATGCAGCAAATGGCCGCCGCGGCGCAGATGGCACAGACGGCGAACCAGGGGGCCGGGGCGGTGCGCCAGGCGGCGCAGGCCGCCGAGGGCGGGGGCTTGGGGGAGATCGCGGGGTTGCTGGGGGCAGGAGGTGAAGGCATGGCATGACAAGGGACGAATTGCGAAAGCAGGACAGGGCGGACTTGGGGGCGATCTTCTCGACACGGGAGGGCGCCCGTTTTTTTTCGGCCCTACTGGACCTGTGCGGCGTGTTCCGCCTGAGTTACCAGGGCGAGGAGACGCACGCTGCGGCGTTCAAGGAGGGGGCCCGCAACGTGGGGCTCCAGATGCTGCATGCGCTGGAGGAGATCGACCCGCAGGCCCGGCAGAGGCTCCGGGACGCGGACACGGAAAGGGAGGTAACGCGGAACGATGACGACGACGAATTTTATCGTGTTTGACATCCAGTTTTTTGCGGGAGAGGGCGGCGAAGGAGCAGGGGGACAGCCCATATCCGTGACTACGAATGCGGAGCTGGCACAGGATGGAGGCACGCGGGCGGGCTCGGTGACGAGCCTCACCCAGACGCCCACGACGGACGGAGGGCAGACGCCTGCAGCGCCTGCTTCGGGAGAGCCCGGTTCCCCGACGCCGCAGACGCCGCCGGCCGAACCGAAGGCGAAGGCTCCGGAGAGCTATCAGCCGTTCACGCTCCCGGCGGAGATGCCCGCGGAGAACCCGCAGGTGAAGGAGGCCCTGGCGGAGGCGTCGGGGGTCTTCAAGGAGCTGGGCTTGACGCAGGAGCAGGGGCAGAGGCTGATCGACCTGCACGCGAAGCACTGGCTCGGCGGGATGCTGAACCAGCAGGAGCTTTTCGAGCAGGAGCTGGACCGGCGCGTCGCCCAGTGGGGCGAGCAGACGAAGGCGCATCCGGAGTTCGGAGGGACGCGGCTGAACGAGAGCCTGACCAGCGTCCGGCGCGCCATCGCGCACCTCGGTGGGGAGAAGCTGGCATACGTGCTCGACAAGGAGACGGGGCTGATCAACCACCCGGAGGTTTTCGCGGCCTTCGCACGGGCGGGGAAGCTCTTTGCCGAGGACCGGTTCGTGGGCGGATCCCCGGCGGGAGGCGAGCCCAACACCCCCTCGAGCATGGCGGCGCGGGTGTATCCGGGGATGGCCCGGAACTGACGTTTTTAAGAAGACGAGGAGGTAAAAGGATATGCCTGGATTGGGAACAACGATGACGCTGAGGGAGCTGGCGCTCGCGCAGGGGATCGACAAGAACGACCCCATTGTCGAGATGCTGAGCAAGTCGACGCCGCTGATCGAGGACATGGCGTTCCGGAACGGGAACCAGACGGACGGACACAAGTTCAAGACGCGAGCCGGACTGCCCGGCGTGTCCTGGAGGGCCATCAACGAGGGAGTCCTCCCCACGCGGAGCAGCAAGAAGATTGTCCGGGAGACCTGCGCGATGCTGGAGGCGGTCAGCGAGGTGGACAAGAAACTGATCGACCTCGAGGACGACCAGGCCCTGGCGCGTCTGGAGGAGTCCGCGGCCTTCATCGAGGGGATGGGGCAGGAGTTCTCCAGCGCCGTGTGGTACGGGGACACGGGGTTCGAGCCGAAGGGGATCATGGGGCTGTCCAAGCGCTACGGCAGCCTGACCGGCCCCGCCAACAAGTACATCATCGACTGCGGGGGGACGGGGAACAACAACGCCTCCATCTGGCTGATCATCCACAGCACCGACAGCTTCTTCGGCATCGTGCCGAAGAACGGCAAGATCGGACTGCAGCACAAGGCATCCGGGGTCATCGACCTGGAGGACCCGGATAACGGCGGGACCTACGAGGGGTATCGGGACCGGTTCCAGTGGGACGTGGGCATCTGCCTTAAGGACTATCGGCAGATCGTCCGAGCCTGCAACATCGACGTGACGAAGCTGCCGACGTTCGGGACGGCGTCCGACCAGTCGGCGCACCTGCTGAACATCATCAACACCATGACCAACCGGGTTCAGAAGCTGAACGCCGGGCGCGCGGTGATCTACATGAACCGCACGCTGAAGGAGTATTGGGAGAAGCAGCTTTTGCTGTCCCACTACATCGAGAAGAGCATGGACCAGGCGACGGGAACCATCAATACCAGCTACAAGGGCATCCCCATCCACGTCGATGACTCCCTGCTCGAGACCGAGGAACGGGTGGCCTAGGGGCGTAGCCCCTAGAACCCGGATACCGTGTGACAGCCCGCCGCTCCCCGTTGGGGAGCGAAGGAAAGGAACGGGGAATGCCCCAGGGGCACAGCCCCTGGAACCCGGATACCGAAGGAGGTAAGGACATGATCCTGGACAAGCATCTGACGTTTGTAAAAGGGACGGACGCGCCGGCGGCGGAGACCCGCGCGGTGTGCCTGGCGCAGGCGGACCTGACCGGCACGACCGACGGAATGGGCCCCTACGACGGTCTGTTCCTGATGGTCACGGCCGCGGACACCATCGCGAACCTGACGGTCACGCTCGAGCACGGCGACGCGCAGGCCGGGCCGTTCACCGCCCTGGCCACGTACCCGGCGAAGACGGGCCTGAAGCCCGGCAATGTCGTCGTAAAGGCTCCGGTCCCCTTCAGCGCGAAGAACTGGCTGAGGGTGAAGCTGAGCTCGGCCGCGAAGGTAAACGCGTTCCTCGCGGTCGGGGTGGACAAGGGGGTCGTCGTCAATGACTGACGCGCGCTGCATTCGCGAGTGCATCTGGCAGGGCCGGCGCTGGAGGCCGGGGGAGACGTATCGGGGGGCGGAGACGCCCCCCGAACACTTCGAGCCCCTGCCTGTCCCGGGGGGACGGGAGCCCCTTCCGGAGGAGGAGAAGCCTCGAGCCCGCAGGAGGAAGGACGCGCCTGCCGAGACGGGGGGACGGAACGACTCCCCAGAGGCCCCGGAGACCCCGGAGACCGGGGAAGCCGAGAAGGAGGAGTAGGCCATGACGGACCTGGAGGCGGCAAACCGGGCCTTGGTCCTGATCGGGGTGGCGCCGATCGGCGCGTTGTCGGACGCGTCCCAGCCGGCGCGCACGATGCGGAGGCTACTGGATGGAACGAAGCGGGTCGTACTCTCGGAGTTCCCCTGGTCCTTCGCCCACCGGGCGGCGTCCCTCTCCCCCACACCTGACACGCCGCCTCCGGGGTTCCTGCACGTGTTCGCCTACCCGTCCGACGCCGTGAACATCGACCGGGTGACGGACGGGCTCCGCACCCTCGTCCCCTTCCAGACGCTCGAGGGCGGGAGGATCGCGGCGAACGTGGAGCGGGGGCACGTCGAATACACGGCGTGGATCCCCGACCTCGGGGCGTGGCGCGGCGACGTCGCCGAGTGCTTCGTGACGCGGCTGGCATCGGACGCCGCAGCCACCCTGACGGGCAGCCAGCAGCTGGCGATGGCCCTGCTGGAGAAGTATTACCGGCTGGTCCGGGAGGCGCAGCAGGCGGGCGTCGTGGAGGAGTACGGCCCATTCGATCGGGCCGTGGACTATATCGTTGTGAGGTAAAGGGGGGACAGGTATGAAGCTCTACGACGCGAAGACGTCCTTTGCCGCGGGCGAGCTGTCCCCCGTGCTGCACGCACGTATCGACCTGGCGCAGTACCACGTCGGGGCCCGGACGATCCGGAACTTCATCGTCCTGCCCCAGGGGGCGCTTATCAACCGTCCGGGGACGACGGTCCTGGACCCCGAACGGAGCTACGGGGCCGTGCGGCTGGTCCCGTTCGTCTTCTCCGAGGAGGACTCCTGCGTGCTGGCCTTCGGGGACGGGTTCGTGGACCGGTACAGCTTCACCGGGTTCCGTGAGCGCATCCAGGACTCCCCCTACAAAACCGCGCACCTGGCGCGCCTGCGGTGGCTCCAGAGCGCGGACGTGCTGTACCTCTTTCATCCCGACGTCCCCATCCACATGCTCCGGCGCGAGATGGAGAACGGGCACCGCGTGTGGAAGTTCGCGAAGGTGGAACTGGACAAGGGCCCCTTCGAGGACACGAACACCGACGAGACCAAGAAGCTGTCCTTTACAGAGCTGGCCGATTTCAAATACGACATGCACGCCAACTTCCCCCTGTTCCTGACCTGGGATCTCCTGGAGGCGCTTCTGAAGGTCGAGGTGAAGGTCAAGGCGGCTGCGGGGGATATGGAGCTCAAGCCGGGTGCCAAGCTGCCCGACGGGACCATCCCCTTCGGGGGATGGCAGACGGTCAAGAACGTTTTTGGGGCGTTCACCTGGCGGACGACGGGGAAGTGGACGGGGACCGTCGTGGTCGAGCGCTGCCTCCCCGAAGGATGGGTCGGGAAGGACGAGGCGAATTGGGTCTGGGAGCCCTTCAAGCGTTACTTCTCCAACACCGGGGCGGAGGAGAACTTCTCCTTCTCCGGCACCGTCGAGGAGTACGCCACGCACTTCCGGTTCGCCTACGCCGGGCCAGCCAATCGGGTGGTCGTCTCGTACAGCTACGAGGGCGGGCTCATCGAGCGCATCTTGAGGGTGAAGGAGATTCAGAATCAGCAGGAGGCAACGGTTGAGGACGTGGAGAAGAAGGGCGGGTACATCCCCGAGACCGACGCCTGGGCGATCGGGGCGTTCGGGCCGCACTACGGCTACCCGTCGCTCGGCATTTTTCACCAGGAGCGGCTGGTCCTGGCGGCCACCCGTCACTCTCCGCAAACGCTCTGGATGTCGCAGCCGGCCTCCTGGCACGATTTCAGCACGTCGATCCCCACGAAGGACTCCGACTCCATCACGGTCACGCTGGCCTCGAAGGAGGTCAACGCGATTCGCGGGCTGGCGTCGCGTGGCGACCTGCTGATCTTCACCGCCGGCGCGGAGTGGAGCGCCAAGGCCGGGGCGAAGACGGACGTGTTCACGCCCTCCTCGATCGTCATCACGCCGTCGGGGTACCGCGGGAGCCATCGTCTGGCGCCGCTGGACGTCGGGGACGCGACGCTTTACGTCCAGAGGCAGGGGACGACGGTGCGGTCGATGGGGTACAGCCTGGAGATCGATGGGTACTCGAGCTCCGACATCTCGATCCTGGCGGCCCACATCTTCGAGGGGAACCCCGTCGTCGAGTGGGCGTATCAGCAATCGCCCTGGTCGATCGTCTGGTGCGCCCTGGCGGACGGTACCGTCGGGGCCCTGACGCTCCAGCGCGAGCATCAGGTGGCGGCCTGGGCCCGGCAGGTGTTCGGGCCGAGCGGACATAAGGTGGAGGGCGTCTGCTGCATCCCCGGCGACGTGCAGGACGACCTGTACCTTGCCGTGCGCCGGGGGAACGGGCTGCAGGTCGAGCGCCTGGACCGGCGTCTCGACGAGGGCGGAGCGGAGGGTTTCAAGGACGCCGGAGCCTACCCGGTGCACTCCGTCCTGGAGTGCCTGGACTGGGAGCGGTCCGCAAACGGGACGCTCCAGGGGCGGCACAAGCATGTGCCAGCCCTGACGCTGCGGCTGCTCCGGACGGTGACGCTGAAGGGCGGGATTGTGACGGAGAACGGCGCGGGGCTGGACGTCCTGCAGTTCCCGGACGCCGATTCGCCGGGACCTGCGGACAGGCTCTACACAGGCGACGTCCGGCTGGTGGCGCCCGGCGAGGTCGGGCGGACGTGCCGGGTACGGCTGGAGAACGACGAGCCGCACCCCGTGACGATTCTGGGCATCTTTCCGGAGGTGGTCATCAATGCAGAAGAAAATTGAGCCCCAGGTCGTCGAGGCGGAGCGCGTGCACTGCCGCCTGCTGGCCGAGGCGATGGACGAGGCGGGGTGCGAGATGATCCGGAGATACTGGGGCGTCGAGCCCGCCGAGGGGCTGGAACGGTCCTTCGAGGCCTCCTCCCTGTGCTGGACGATCCTCGTCGAGGGGAGGGTGGCCGGGATGTTCGGGTGCTCGGGCGGCGAGGGCGGGACCGGGTGCGCCTGGCTGACGACCGCGCCGGACATCGAGAAGGTCCGGCTGCGCTTCATCCGGCAGAGCCGGGGGTACATCGACCGGATGCTCCAGCGGCATGGGACGCTGGTCTCCTACGCGCACGTCGAAAACAGGCCGCTGCTGGCGTGGCTCCAGTGGTCGGGCTTCCGGGTAGAGGGAAGGGAGGGGGATTTCTTGAAATGCGTCCTTTCCCAGCATCCCCCTGTGGGGGAGCATAAAACAAAGGAGGGCGGAGCGTCATGTGCCTGCCGCCGATGATCGCAGTAGCGGGCGGGCTGCTCAGCGCGGCCGGGTCCGTCATGGCCGGGAACGCTCAGGCCGCCGCCTACGAGGCGCAGGCGAAGGTCGCCCAGCAGAATGCCCGGCTGGCCGAGCTGCAGGGCGTGGAGGAGCTGAAGAAGGGCGCACGCGAGGAGGAACGGTTCCGGCAGCAGGCCCGGCAGTTCCAGAGCTCCCAGCGGACGGCCCTGGCCGCCAGCGGCGCACAGGTCTCCGGCTCGGCCCTCTCCGTCCTGGCGGATACGGCCATGGGCATCGAGGACGACGCCACGACGATCCGCTTCAACACGCTCCAGTCGAAGTACGGGCGCGACGTGGAGGCCCTGAACTTCCGCAACCAGGCCAGCGCAGCACGGGCCAGCGCGAAGAACGCGCGGACCGCCGGGTGGATCGGCGGGTTCTCCACCCTGCTCAGCACGGGAGGGCAGGTGGCGGGCATGACCGCGGGACAGCCGACCGGCGCACGCGTCCGGGGCGGAAGCATTACCTTGGCGTCCCGGCCCTATGAGGACTGGCGCAAAAACAAACAGATGGGGCGCGGCGGGTACGCGTTCTGAGCCAGGGTGATAAAATGGGTTCGGAGGTGAAGAGAAATGCGAATCGCAGACGTCATCCCTGAGACCTTTTTTGACCTGGATGCCACAGCAATGAAAGAACGCATGCAAAAAATTATGGACGAAAGGGTTATTGACCCCGAAACAAGCATTGTCCGATATTCTCAGGCCGATCTGGGCTCATGTTTCCGCAATGTGGGCGTCCTTCTTCGGGATTCCATGACGCGTTATGAGCAGGATCATCTGGGATGCCGGAGAACGGGATGACCAAGCGGCTGGATCAACAGAAGCAGATGACCTCCGTGGGGATTGCCGGCGCGGCTTCCCTTTATGAAGGGCCCTTACCTCGTCCCGAGGATATGGCTAAGTACGAAAAAATATGCCCTGGAGCAGCGCGCGACATTATAGACTTTGCCAAAGCCAACCAGGACCACATCATATGGATGGATCGGGAGGGCCTGAAGACGGCAAGGATGCAGCTTCGGATACTCTTCATTTTCGGGCTCATGGGGCAGATCGGGACAGCCGGCATAGCGCTGTCGGGCTTTATTTTTGCCTTCCTGAAACCGGAGCTGGCAAAGGAAGGGTTTGTCTTCTCGGCATGCATCGCCGGATATCTCATTTGGTGGAAGACCCGCCACTCAAAACAAGGCGGGAACGAAAAAAGCGAATAACGGCCGAAACGATACGGCAACGAAACAAGGGCTCACCCGCAAGGGTGGGCTCTTCGTTTTATGGAGGGGAACGAGATGGTCCAGCGGTATCGGAACCAGATAAACGAGGCGGCGACCCCTGCGGCGTTCGGGCGCAATTACGTCGACGGCGCCGCGACGGGAGTGTACGTCGCTGGGGCACTGGCGGGCGCAGGCGAAGAGATTCGCCGGTTCGCGGAGGTCCGCAAGCGCCGACAGGACGAGTGGGACGCGGCGACGGTCATGAATGCCCAGACCGAGTACGCCCGGCAGATGACCGAGTGGATGGACGACCCCGAGACGGGAAAGCTCCAGACCCAAAAACTGGGGGCAGCCCGGGGGCTGACCGACGAGACATTTCGATATGCCGACGAGCTGGCGGAAAAGATCGCCGGGGGGCTGGAGAACGAGAACCAGAAGGCTGCGTTTCTGCGGATCGCCGAGCGCGCGAAGCTCCCGTACTGGAAGCAGGCGAGCGAGTACGAGGCACGGCAGATGAAGGCCTATAAGGACCAGGCATTCCAGGCATCCATGGAGGCCGGGGCGACGGCCGTGCAGTGCTCTCCCGACGATCCCTTCGTCTTCGAGAGCGTGCGGCAACAGCGGGAGAACGCCATTCGCGCGCAGCTCTACGGCGCGGCTCCCGAAACGATTTCCCGAGCAGTAGAGGAGGCAAACTCCGACCTGGAGGCTCAGCGAATCGCGGTCGTCGCGTCTCGGGATCCCTTTGCCGCTCTGGCCATGACGGAGAGCTCCACATATCTTCTGCCGGATGCGGCCACAGGGCTCAGGAACAAGTTGTCCCCGGAGGTGGAGCGTCTGGAGCGGCAGGCTGCGGCGGAGGCGGAGAAGGAGGCGGCCTACGCCGCCACGGACATGCTCATGGACCGGTTTGGGACGGACGAGCAGTCCGCCTGGAGCGCGATGGAGAACGACCCCTCGCTGGACCCCGATATGCGCGAGCGTATCTGGGGCAAGTACAAGGCGCGCATCTCCGACCGGAAGCGGTGGGAGACGCAGAGGGACCGCGACTACATGAGCGGCTGGATGGATAAGATCGCCGACAGCTCGAGCATGGAGGAGGCACAACAGTTTATTCAGGACAGCGGGGCGGACGGACAACAGCGCGTGCAGATGGAGCGCGCTGCCGCACAGATACACCGACCGGAGAAGTTCAAGGAAGACGTCCGGGATTGGGCGCAGGCGTTCAAGGAGGTCACGAACGGGCAGATCAAGACGGACGAGGAGTTGATCTATCGCTGGGGCGGGCGGCTCTCCTCCGGCACCATAAAGAGCCTGGTCAAGATGTTCTACAAGGAGAGCTCCGGCGGGACCGGCGGCTCCAGCGGTTCCGGAGGCGGCGGCTATGTGGGCTATAGCTTCGCGGACGCGATAAAAAGCTCCATGAAGGACCTGAAGATCAAGGACGGCTCTCAGGAGTCGGCGCTGTTCGTGACGATGGTCGGCGAGGAGATCGGCGCAAGGGAAACAAATCTGAAGCGAAAGCTAACCCCGCTGGAGAAATCCAAGGTGCTCGAGGAAGCCGCGAAGGTGTACGTTACCAACGGCGGGGATAACCTCTCGGAGTTCCAGCACCGCATGGCCGAGCGCCAGGGATTCATCGACGTCCCCGGTCAGGGGTTTGTCCGCAAAAACGCCGACGGCAGCTACGAACGCTACGACCCCTCGCAGTCCTACGAGCTGCCGATCCTGGGCGAGGGCGAAGGGCCCCCCAGGCAGCCGGAACCGCTCCAGCCGATCCCCGATCGACAGGGTCAGGGGGCGCAGGCCCCCGCCGAACCTCGGCAAAAACGGCAGAAGCGCCCCAAGATGATGCCGGATGGGACGCCGTACGATTCCCCCGCCTCTTCGGGGCGCCCCTCCTTGCAGGGGGGGCAGAAAGGGAGCGGCAGGACGCCTCCGGTACGCGGGGAGACGCCGGAGATGAATACCGTCATCAATGAGGCTGCGGCGGAGTTTGGGGTAGACCCCGATTTCGTCAGGGCCGTCATCAAGCAGGAGTCGGGGTGGAAGCCCAAGGCGGTCTCTCGCGCCGGGGCCCAGGGACTCATGCAGCTGATGCCTAAAACCGCCAGGGGGCTGGGGGTTACGGACTCCTTTGACATCCGGCAGAACATACGCGGCGGGACGAAGCTGCTGGGGCAACTGCTTCAGCGCTACGACGGGAATGTGGAGAAGGCTTTGGCGGCCTATAACGCCGGGCCCGCCAGGGCGAACCAGGACAGGTCCAAGTGGCCGAATGAAACGAAACGGTACGTCCCGGCTGTCCTGAGTCACTACAAAAATATCAAACAGGGCAGGGATAAAGGGCAGAACAACATGGCAAAGAAACAAAGCTCTCCCCACGCCTCTTCTCATGCATAGGTGGGCGGAGTGAAGATTGATAGAAAATACGTGGACCCGGCGACGCTGGGGTAATTTTTTAATCCGGAGGACGACATGTCCATAACGCTAGACGACGATTTCGATTACACCATAGATGAACGCCGTGACGCCGAGGACGACGGTCCGGCGCTGCGGCCGGGATACGCACCCCCGCCCTCCCTTGGGGAGGGGACAGCGACCTTCGGCGCGGAGACGGCTGGCAATGACTCGGAGCCGTTTTTGACACTGAGGGACCGGAGCCGGAGCACTATCGACTGGAACCGGTTCATACGCCCCGCCACGCCGGAGGAGATCAAGGCATACGACGAGTGGGAGGCGCAGCGGGCAAAGCAGGGTATGGGGGCCGTGATCTCGCAGGTCTTCCAGGATCGTCGGCAGGCCTGGGAGCAGACGCCCGACCAGGCAGCCCACCGGATGTGGCTGGAGCGGCAGACCGGCATTCCGCAACGAATGATGAAGGATGGGGACGTGCTGCGCACCGCGGAGATGCGCGCGCAGATGGGCATGGACGCCCTGACGCTTCACGACGCGCCGGAGCAGGTGGTGAGCTGGCTCAAGACGCCGGGGATGCTGGAGATCGCCCGGGACGACCTGGAGACGCTGAAGAAGGTCGGGGACGCCCTCCAGCAGCTGGCGGCATCGAAGGCCCCCACTCGGCCGGGCAACAAATGGAAGGACTTCCGAAGCGGCATTGCCGATGCTCTGGGGGGGAAGGCGGATGTGCGGGAGATGCAGGCCGCGGCCCGCATGAGTCCGAGCGTCCTGGAGCCGGAGGGCGACGTCGGGACATCGAGCGGCGTCATGGGGCTGGGACGCGGGTTTCTGGCCAGCCTGCCCAAGGAGGTCCGCAAGGATGTCGCGGCCGCCATGAGCCGAGCCGCGCTGTCGAACGCCGACGAATGGCGGAGCTGGGCCGAGTGGGTCCGGCCGGACCCCTACGTCCTTCCGAAGGAGGGGACGTTCTCCCGCTGGCTCAGCGACGTCGTGAGGGGCACGCCCTACACGCTGACGGGGATGCCGGTGTCCGCCGCGCTGACAACCGGGGGCGCTGTGCTGGGCGGTCCACTGGGGGCGACGGCCGGGGCCGCGCTGAGCTCCCTTATTCAGACCAACGGCGAGGCTCAGCTGGAGCAGGCCCATGTTTGGAGAGAACTGGTCGATCGGGGCATGGACCCCGCAGAGGCCTACGACAAGAGCTTTAACGAGGTTTACCTTCCGAATTTCGGGCTGCTGTACCTCTCGAACTTCCTGCAGGACCGCCTGACGTTCGGCGTCCCGATGGGCAGGGGGGCCGCGTACTGGGTGAAGCGGGGCGGGAACCTCCTGCTCTCGTCACTCTTCGAGGGCGGCGAGGAGATTGGGCAGTCCCTCATCTCGAACCGTGCCCTGGGCGAGGAGAACGACTGGGGCCAGCTGCTGTACGAGGGGGCCGTCGGGGTCGGAGTCGGGCTGGTGTTTAGCGGCGGGGGGACGGCCCTGGGCACAGCGATGGGACAGTATCGGGAGCATCGTGCCGAGGCCGGTGAGGCTCGGGAGTCGACCAGGATCGGGGCCGTGATGGACGAGGCCGTGAAGGCAGCGGAGGCCTCCAGGGTACGAGAGCGCTCGCCGGAGGCCTTCGACGACTTCGTGGAGTACGTCGGCGGCCAGGGGCAGGAGAAGGTGAACGTGGACGGCGCGGTGTTTTTCCAGACTTTTGGGGAGGACGCATATGCCGCGGCGGAACGGCTGGGAATTGGGGACGGCCTGGATGAGGCGGCGCGGACCGGAGGGGCCGTGGAGATTCCGACCGCGGCCATCCTGAAGAACCCGGACATCTACGAAAAAGTCAAGAATGACCTCCGCTACTCCGACGACGGCATGAGCCGCAACGAAGCGCAGGAGTTCGAGAGAACGCGGGACGAGCGAAACCGGGCCGACATCGATGCGGCCGCCTCGGCGATGCGTACGGTCCAGGAGGCCGGAGAAAAGGCCGAGCGCATTCGGGACGGGTTGCGGACGCAGTTCGAGGCGTTGGGGCACAAGAAGGTCGGGAGGCGGGAGGCGGAGCTCTACAGCACGATCTGGACCGCCGCCATCGCCAACGAGGCGCGATACGCCGGGGTGGACATCGAGGAGATGGCGCGCCGGCCCGAGTGGAACCTGCGGTTTCAGTACGACCGCGGGACCGGCGACATCAGCAGGATGCGGGACGTCTACACGCATCCCGTCAACGCCGGCGTGGACTTGGGGCAAAAAGTGCCCATACTGGATCTGAGCGGGAAAATTCCCGACGCGCAGCAGGTGACGCCGCAAGAGCTCCTGGACTTTTTGAAAGCAGAGTTTGTGGGGAAGGAGCCGAGTATAAGCGCCGACGGGGAGGCGATGATCGGGTTGCCGTCCAACTCGGCGGCGAAACACGTCGTGCGCTCCTCGTGGAAAGGGCTGACCTACGAGGACATGGACACGAGGACCGCGGGGCTGATGTCCCTGCGGGACGTTCTACAGAACGCGACGCTGATCGAGAGCAGCCCGAATCAGAAGTCCAGCAAGACGCACCTCAAGAATATTCACCGTTTCTATATTCCCGTCTGGTCGTCCGATGGGCTGAAGACCCTGCGCATTGTCGCGCATGAAAGCAAAAATAGTGATGGAAGGACACCCGTTGAGGTCGATTTGAACGACCTCATTGTTGAACGGCAAAATGAAAGCCCCGCGCGCCTCTCCGGCACACCCCTTTCGGGAGTTCTTCCGGAACGGCAACTACGCGGGGCCTCCGAAGTCACTATAGCCGATATGCTCCGCGGCGTCAAGGACGCGGGGGGAAGGCCGTACGTTAGGGAGGAGTATCGGCAGTTCTCGGTGCGCGAAAGCGAGGACTACGACTACAGCGACCCGAAGACCTGGCCGGAGGGGCCGGGACGGGACGAGGCGCTGATGCTTGAGGCGTGGCAGAATTTCGAGCCCGACGGAGAGATCGAGACCTGGCCGGAGAGCCCGGAAAAGACGGAGGCGCTGGCCCTCCGGGAAGAGTATGGCGAGATCG